>Ga0247727_10002455_pt1 | contig 42382 bp, 39 predicted proteins | sample WisWelCaveWW1625_FD_202498 | JGI IMG/M metagenome (GOLD analysis project Ga0247727, IMG submission 202498) | Biofilm microbial communities from Wishing Well Cave, Virginia, United States - WW16-25 | ecosystem: Environmental > Aquatic > Deep subsurface > Groundwater > Cave microbial mat | place...
TTCGACGTTGCTGTGCTGCATCTGGACGACCTCGACCTTGTTGAGCGACGCGAAGTGCTGGATGTCGTCCAGTGTCGCGGCGTCGACGTTGGCTGAGAGCCACACTTTCGCGGCCTTGTTCTGGCGCAGCAGCTTCAGCGTGCGCTGCGCGCCAAGGACGAGCTTCTGGTCGTCGAGCAGTTTCTTGAAATCATTCAGTTGCGTGACGGTGATTGCCATGTTACTTCTTCCCCCTCTCCTTGGTCACAAGGCCGGGCAGGCCGGTGCCGATGGGCACGTATTGGTTGAGCATGACGTTCTCGACGACGCTGTTGAGGTGGTCGACTTCGCCCACGAGTGCGGCATCAACGAGGTGCTTGATGGGCGTCTCGAACGATGCGCGCGCAAGCACCGAGCTCTTTTCCGAAACGACGCCGTAGCGCGTGATGCCTTTGACAGCGCCGCCGGCGGACATTGTGTCTGCGACGAGCATGACGTGGCGGATGTCGATGTTGATGCCTTGCGCGTCCGTGACCTTGCCGATCTCGTTGAGGATCGCCTGGCGGCCGGCTTCGATGCCGAGCGTCTCTTGGATCTCATTGATGTCGTTGGTCGTCGTGCGCGTGGCGTCGACGAATTCGAGCGGCAGGACTTTGCCGAGGTTGCTGCCTGCGGTGATGATGATGTACTCGTCCTTGCGCTTGACGGGCAGGACTTGGGAGATGCCCTTGATGCCCTTCACGTAGACCTTCTTGGCCTTTTCGCGCAGGGTATACAAATCATTCAAGCCTTTCGCATCCTTGCTCTTGGGCTTGATGGTGATGATGCCGTCCTTTTCCTTGACGCTGCCGTCGCGCAGTCCCTTTTCGAGCTGCTTGAAGAGGTGCGTGGCATTCACGCCGCTCTTCTTGAGCCGGGCCTGGTCGGGCGTGGCTTCGACCTGGAACTCGATGACGTTGATGTTGAACTCATTGATGAATTCGCCCGCGCCTGTCTCGCGCAGACTCTCCGCGAGCTCCTTGATGCCCTCGCCTTCGCAGTAGGGCTTCTGGAGGTAGATCTCCATCATGGGCGTGCTGATGGACTTGCGTCCGTCGAGGATCTCGATGATGCGGGGCAGTCCCATCGTGACGTTCATTTCCGCGACGCCTGCGAAGTGGAAGGTGTTGAGCGTCATCTGCGTGCCGGGTTCGCCGATGGATTCGGCGGCGATCAAACCGACCGCCTCGCCCGGGTCGACGCGTGCCTGCTGATATTCCTCGAAGACGCGCGCCACGACCTTCCTGATCTTGGCAGGCGGACATTTCTCCTCGATCTCTGCGAGCATCTTGTCCGGGAGCTTGTCCTTGTATTCTTCGAGGTCTTTGTGCATGTGATTACTCCGTGGTATCGATGATGCGTTGCACGTCGATCTTGCCGTTCTCGGTGCGGCTCACGTCGAGGCCGTCCTCACCGTATTCGAACTGGACGATCTTGCCTGTCGCGTCGCGGACAGTACCGTCATATTCGACGCGCAGGTCCTGCATGGCGTTTGCCAAGCGACGGTAGAGATATCCGCTCTTGGGTGTACGCAGCGCGGTGTCCATGAGCGAGTCGCGTCCGGTGATGGCGCCGAAGAAGAACTCCGTCGGCGTCAGTCCCTTCTTGAAACTCGAACGGATGAAACCGTGCGCCTCGGACGACAGGTTGCCGTCCTTGAAGTATGACAAGGTGCGTCCGCGGAAGCCCTTGTGGATGCGCTGGCCGCGCAGCGCCTGCTGGCCGACGAGCGCCGCCATCTGGGCGAGCTGTAGGTTGTTGCCGCGAGCGCCCGAGCGGACCATCAGGTTCGTGTCGGTCGCGGGGTTGAGGTTGTTCTTGACGATGGTGCCTGCCTTGTTGCGTACGCGGTTGAGCGCCTCGAGGATCTTGAGCTCGACCGTCTCCTGGAGCGAGCGGCCCGGGAACGCATCGAGCGTGCCTTCGTGGAAGCTGGCGACGAGCGCGTTGACCTCGCCCTCCGCGTCGTTGAGCGTCTCCTCGACCTGTGCCTTGGCGGCCTTTGGCAGGTCGGTGTCGCTGATGACCGACGAGAAGCCGGTGTTCATCAGCACCTCGCAGCCCAGCTGGAACATCTGGTGCAGGATCTTGATGGTGACCGCGCTGCCGTAGCGCGAGTGGATGGTGCGGAGCAGGAAGCCGGAACCTTCGCCGCCGAGCGTGACTTCGTCCATGTAGCCTTCTGTTATCTTGCCGCTACGGATGGCGATGCGGTCGCCCTGCTTGGTCTCGCCCACGAAATCCAGGTCGGTGGGCAGCAGCACGGAAAAGACATCGTTGCCGCTCACCATCTCCTTCTTCGGGAGGCGCGAGAATTCCGTCACGCCGACGCGGCAGAGCAGGTCGATGGCGTTCTTGCGCGGCATCTCCTTGATGGTCTTGGTCAGCACGTAGTTGCCCGAGATGGCTTCCTGGATGCAGCCGATGATCGAGAGGCCGTACCTGGGAGAGATGATCTGGGTCTGCACGTCCATGAGGATCTCCGCTTCGGCGCGTGCTTCCTCGGTCTGCGGGATGTGGAGGTTCATTTCGTCGCCGTCGAAGTCCGCGTTGTAGGGCGCGCACACCGCCGGGTTGAGCCTGAGCGTCCTGCCTGGCAGCACGCGTACGCGGTGGCTCATCATCGACATGCGGTGCAGTGATGGCTGGCGGTTGAAGACGGCGATGTCGCCATCGAGCAAGTGCCTTTCAACGACATAACCTGGCTGCAGTTCTTCGAGGATAGCTTCCTTGGTCTCGTCCGTGATGCGCTTCTTGCGGCCGTCCGGACGGATGACGTAGTTCGAGCCGGGGTAGACGTGAGGGCCGCGCTGTACGAACTTCCTGAGATACTCCATGTTCCACGGCTGGATGACTTCAGGGATGGTGAGCTTCATCACGATGCTCTGCGGCACGCCGACCTCGTTGATCGCGATGCGCGGGTCGGGCGAGATGACGGTGCGTGCGCAGAAGTTGGTGCGCTTACCCGCCAAGTTGTGACGGATGCGTCCTTCCTTGCTCTTGATGCGCTCGGTGAGCGTCTTGAGCGGCTGGCCGTTGCGGTGCCTGGCAGGAGGCAGCTGCTCGACCGAGTTGTTGAAGAACGTGGTGACGTGGTATTGCAACAGGTCCCAGAGGTCTTCGATGATGATCTCGGGCGCGCCTGCGTTGATGTTCTCGAAGAGGCGCTGGTTGATGCGCACGACGTCGCCCAGCTTGTGCGTGAGGTCGTCTTCCGAGCGCTCACCGGTCTCCAACGTGATCGATGGACGCATCGTCACAGGCGGAATCGGGAGCACTGTCAGCACCATCCATTCAGGACGTGCGAAGAGCGGGTTGATGCCGAACACGCGGCAGTCCTCGTCCGTGACCTTCTCGAGGCGCGCGCGGACTTCGACCGGGCTGAGACGGCGTTCGCCTTCGACATAGGATGTCGGCTTTTCGATGCTGATCTTTTCCTGCTTCGCGTTGCACCACGGGCACTTGTCGACGGTCTTGAGGCGCGAGATGATGACGGTGACGGCCTTGCGGCGCGCGTCGACGCCTTCGTCCTTCTCGATGCGGTCGAGCAGTTCCATGGACTTGACGAGTTTCTCCTTCGGGATGAGGATGCGGCTGCAGTCCTTGCACACGCCGCGCAGCACGGCGAGCACGACGCGGACGAAGTTGATGTGGATGACAGGACGCGCGAGTTCGATGTAGCCGAAGTGGCCGATGCATTCCTTGAGGCGCGAGCCGCACGTCTTGCAGCGCAGGCCGGGGTCGATGACGCCCAGGCGCAGGTCCATGAGGCCCCCATCGACAGGGTAGCCCTCGTTGTCGTACAACTCAGGAGTCACGATCTTGGCCGACGCCATCTTCTTGACGAACTTGGGCGAGAGCACGCCGAACACTATCTTGTTGACCTGCTTGTGCACGCCCTGCTGGAACATGATCTGGGTGAAGTCCTGCTTGACAGGCGCTGCCTTGACGCCCTCGAGTCCTTCGAGGCCGACCTCGGTCTCCTTGGCGGGCGCCGAGGGCATGGCGATGATCTTGCTCGTGTCCTTCTTCAGTGCAACGGGTGTCTCTTCTGCCATGGTCAGTACTTGTTCTTGAGCTCCATCTTCGGATAGATGCCCATGCTCTTGAGCTCGTCGAGCATCAGCTTGAATGCGTAGCTGATCTCGATGTCGTTCACGTCGGTGTTGTCACCGCAGATCGGGCAGTAGCGCTTGTTCTTGTACGGGTCGTGGATGGCGATGACGCCGCACGTCTCGCAGACAGGCACGACGGTCTTGTCGCTGTCGAAGCGCTCCTTGAGCATCATCGACGCGCCGTGCGCGACGAACGTGTCCTTTTCCATCTCGCCCAGACGCAGGCCGCCTTCCTTGGCGCGACCTTCGGTCGGTTGCCGTGTCAGCAGCTGGATGGGGCCGCGTGCGCGGCTGTGGATCTTGTTCGCGACCATGTGCTTGAGTCGCAGGTAGTACATGTTGCCGATGAAGATCTTGGCGCTCATCATCTCGCCGGTCTCGCCGTTGTACATCGTTTCGACGCCGTTCTCGCGGAAGCCGAGCTTGGCGAGCTGGCGGCGGATGTCCTCTTCCTTCTCGCTTTCGAAGATGGTCCCGTCGATGGTGCGGCCGGCGAGCGCGCCTACCTTGCCTGCGACGAGTTCCAACAGGTGCGAGATGGTCATACGCGACGGGATGCCGTGCGGTGAGAAGATGAGGTCGGGCTTGATGCCGCTCGCCGAGAATGGCATGTCCGCTTCGGGCACGATGAGGCCCACGACGCCCTTCTGGCCGTGGCGCGAGGTGAACTTGTCGCCGATCTCGGGCATGCGCGTCTCGCGGATGCGGACCTGGACGAGTTTATTGCCTTCCTCGTTCTCGGTGACGAGCACGAAGTCGACGACGCCGTTCTCGCCGTGGCGCAGCGCCATGCTGCTCTCGCGGCGGATGTTGGACGCCAGGCTGTACTCTTCAAGCGAAGACAAGAAACGCGGCGGCGACGTCTTGCCGATGATGACGTCGTTCTCGCCCACTTGTGCTTCGGGGTAGACGATGCCATCGCCTTCGAGGTGGCGGTAGTCTTTTTCGCTCTTGTAGCCCTTGACTTCCTTGTCAGGGACCGAGATCTCGTCCATGAGGCCGCCGCTGTAGCGCAATTCCTCGGCGCCGACAGGACGGAAGTACGTGCTGCGACCGAAGCCGCGCTCGACCGAGCCCTGGTTGATGATGACGGCGTCCTCCATGTTGTAGCCGCGGTAGCTCATGATGGCGACGACGATGTTCTGGCCTGCCGGGTGCTTGTCGTAGCCCGTGATGCCGTGCAGGATGGTGTTGACCATCGGCATCTGCGGCGTGTGCATGAGGTTGACGTCCATGTCGAGGCGGACGTGGTAGTTGGCGGCGTAGAAGCCGACCGACTGCTTCTGGTTCTTCGAACCGATGATGATACGCGAGCTTGCCATGTGGTTGGCGTAGGGCACGAGGCCCGTGACCAGACCGACGAGCGCGACCGCGCTCACTTCGAGGTGTGTGTGCTCCTGTGTGACGTCCGCCGTGCGCAATGCGACGAAGGTGTTCTCTTCCTCGCCCGCGTCCAGGTACTCGACGACGCCTTGGTCTACCAAATCCTGCCAGGTGATCTCGTTGCGCTGCAACTGCTTGAGGTGCTTGTCCGTGAGGAGCGACTGACCATCCTTGACAACGATGAGCGGGCGGCGGCAGCGTCCGCGGCCTGCCTCGACCATGACGCGGTTGCCGTCCTTGTCGTGGCGCACGTTCACGACGTAGGGGATGTTGCCCTTGCGTCGCGCCTCGCGCGTCTGTTGCACGAAGGCATCAGGGTCGCTGACAGTGCCTGTGAACTTGCCGTTGAGGAAGACTTCAGTCGCCATTGTGTGCCTCCTGCAGGCCGAACTCGCGCAGCTGGCGCAGCACGTCCTGTTCGTTGGCCTGCGTGGTCACGCTCGCGAGCAGCGCGAAGTTCTTGCGCAGTCCGATGTTGGTGCCTTCCGGCGTCTCGACCGGGCAGAGGCGTCCCAGGTGCGTGGGATGCAGTTCGCGTGCCTCGAAGTTCTCCTGCGCGGCGCTCAGCGGGCTGACGACGCGTTGCAGGTGTGAGAGCGTGTTGAGGTTGTTGAGGCGCTGGATGCGCTGCGAGATGCCCTTGCGCGAGCCGACCCAGTTGCCTGTGGCCATGCTGCTGTAGATGCGCGAGGTGAGCAGCTTGTCGCGGATGATGACCTTGATGGTCGGGAACTTGCCGCGCTTGACGATGCGCTGGAAGTTGTAGACGAGGTCGCTGATGAGCACCTTGAGGTTGACGCGGAGGAGGTCGCCCAACAGGTCGTCGCTCAGCTTGAGGCGCTTGTTGCCGTAGTGGTCCTTGTCGTCGACCGGCACCGCGCCCTGCTCGACGAGGATGAGGCGCGCGAGCATCTTGCACAGGTTCAACGCCTTTTCCTTGCGGAACTGCGGGCCGACGCCGATGTGCGGCAGCAGGTACTTGTCGATGACCTCTTCGATGCGCTCGACGCGCACGTCCTTGGCCTGCGTGATGCCGACGCGCTTTGCGATCTCGTCGATGGCGTTCTCCGCATCTTTGACGGACGCGAACTCGACGAGGTTGATGAGCACGTCGTCGCTCTGTGATTCGCCGCTGACTGCGCCGACGATGTCCTGGTCCGCGAGCATGCCCAGCGCCTTGATGACGAGCACGAGCGGGACTTTCTTGATGCGCGTGAAGCTGATGTAGAAGAGGCCATCCTTACCCTTCTCGATGCCGTGCGGAATCTTGTAGCTACCGTGCTCCGAGAAGAACTTGGCGACGAGGCCCTCGTCCTCCTCGGTGACCATGAGGACGTTTGACGCGAGGTCCTCGACGGTGATGAGCGCGCGCTCGGTGCCGTTGATGATGAAATAGCCGCCCGTGTCCGCCGGGTCCTCGCCCTTCTCGGTGAGTTCGTCGCGGTTCATCTTGGCGAGGTGGCAGACGTTGCTCTTGAGCATCACAGGCAATGAGCCGATCTGCGTGACGAAGCTCTCGCGCTGCACGTCGTTGACGTGCGCGCTGACCTCGATGTAGATGGGCGCTGCGTACGTGAGCTTGCGCAGGCGCGCCTCGATGGGATAGATGGGGCGCTTGCTGCCGTCCGCTTCGGTGATCTCGGGCTTGGTCACCCAGACCTTGTCGAGACGGATGCGGAAGGAGTCGACGTTCGGCGGGATGATTGTGGGTTCGATGATGCGGTTCTCCTCGAGAATGGCCTGGAGTTCACGGTCGACGAAGTTGTTGAAGCTCGCGATCATCGAGCCGACGAACGAGTTCTGCTCGAAGTATTTCCTGATGAGGAGTTCGCTGTGGTTAGACACTGGTGACCCTCCTGTAGAAGACCGACGTGCCCTTGTGCATGCTCGGCCGGATGACTTTGATCAGATCGCCTTCCTTGACGCCGAGGTGATGGATGGCGGGATCGGCGAGGAGGATCTTGGGCAGCTCGCGCGCCTCGATGCTGTACTGCGCGAGCACGTCCTTGCGTTCTTTCTCGGAGAGTTTCGCGTGTTTGGGCACGAGCGCGTGTTTCGTCACGTCGAACTCGGGAGCGATGATTTTTTTTACCATGTCAGTGAAATGGGGCGGACGGGAAATTCGGCCGGATGTGTGTATCCTGCTTTCGAACCCGTGACCTGCCGGTTAAAAGCCGGATGCTCTACCGGGCTGAGCTACCGCCCCAGTCGTGCACCTCCTTGGTTGTCTATGGAGATAGCACTAGCCATTGTCGCTGTAGAACGCTGTTGCCCCTGCACCCCGTGGACCTCCGGCGTCGTCACGCACGTGAATATAAAGCTAAAGCGAGGGGAAAAGAGGGTGTTTATAAAGGTTTCGGCGGTTTTGCCAGAAGCAGCAGCGTCCCCCACCAGAATGCGGCGCCAAGCAACGCCCCGACATCAACGACAAGGCACTGCTGGCACCACGCGCCCAACACGAATTTCTGGATCCCGATGAACGCGAATGCACCAAGCGGCGCGATGATGAAGCTCGCATGCACGAGTTTCCCGACGACACGCTTGTGCGGATGGATCGCGTGCCACGCAAGAATCAACGCTTGCAGCGTGAACAGCACCGCGCCAAGCACGCTGACAGGGATGCCTGCGAACGTGCCATACGTGCTGAATTGCACCGTGCTGCAGCCCGCCGTGCAGGAAATAGCATCCGGCCCGTGCATGTTCAGGTAGATATCATAGGAGTAGTACGCAAGAAAGAGGCAGAACGCCGCGAGAAGCACGCAGATGTGCGTGTGATGACGGGAATGCATGCCGACCTACCTGCGCTCTCGCTTAATAATCCTTACGCACGACCTTTTTGGAAAAGTTCGACCAAAACTGCGCGGTCTCGCAAAGCGAGACCCCGCAAAGAAAACTGAAGAAAAAAGAAAAAACAAAGACCTGTTTACGCGAGCGCAGCGTCGATGAGCGGCTTGAAGCTCTCGAACGGATAGGCGCCTGCCAGGTTCTTCCCGTTGATGAAGAACGACGGTGTGCCTGTCACGCCCGCTGCCTGGCCGCTGGCGAAGTCCGCATCGACCTTGTCAGCGTACTTGCTGCTGTCGAGACATGAGGTGAACTTCTTCTCGTCGAGCTTGAGCTGCTTGGCGTAGTCCACGAGGTTGCTCTTGGCGAGCGCCGTCTGGTGCTCGAAGAGGATGTCGTGGTACTCCCAGAACTTGCCCTGCTCGCCTGCGCACTCCGACGCGAGCGCCGCGGGGCGCGCACTCGGGTGGAACGAGAGCGGGAAGTGCCTGTACACGATGGCGACGTCCTTGCCGTACGTGCTGCTGATCTGCGCCACCGTCGGTGCCGCACGACCGCAGAAGGGGCATTCGAAGTCGCCGTACTCGTAGATGATGAGCTTCGCGTCCTTGCTGCCGCGGATGTGGTCATCCGCCGCGAGCGTCATGTCAACAGGCGCGCTGGGCACGTCGGGCGCATCAGGTCCTGTCAGTGTGGGCGCGGGCGCTGCCGGGCCGCCGCCGCTCACGACGCTGGTCATCAACTTGTAATTCATGAACAGCGAGACAGTCAACAATACCGCGAGCAATACCGTCACAAGCACCCATGGCATCTGTTGCGGGCTGATGCCGCTGCCATGGCTCGGCTGATGGGTAGTGTGGTGTGTCGGGTGGCTCCGATGGGCTTCTTGCTTCTCGGGAGCCGCGCGAACTTCAGGATCTCCTTCCATTACAAAAACCTCCTTGATTGATATTGCATCCGCCGGACAGAGAACTGTATATAATGTTTTCGCACGACGGATGTTGCGATGTTATCACCGTTTTCGGCGACAGAAATGGTGAGAAGCGCAGCAAACGAGAACGCGCCGCTGCCGGGCAGACGACAACTGCTGTTGTCGAGTCCGGCAGCGGCTACGCTCACTGCGTTCGCTCCGCCGCTGCCGGGATTTGAACCCGGGTCGCACCCGTGACAGGGGTGCATCCTAGGCCACTAGACTACAGCGGCGCACGAGCGAACAATGTGTTCTGCCGCCTTCGACGTTCATATTTAAACTTTTGTGGCGGGAATCGGGCGGAAATCATTACGGTGAGCGGGATGCAGGGCACGTTTTTCGCAGCGGGCAGTCCGGACACAACGGTTTCCGGGCCTTGCACAGCGCGCGGCCGTGCCAGATGAACTCGTTGCCGACCGTGCGCCAGTGCTTCTTCGGCAGGATGGCCATCAAATCACGCTCGACTTTCTCAGGCGCTGTTGTGTCGGTGAGCCCCAGCCGCCACGCGACGCGTTTGATGTGCGTGTCGACGATGATGCCTTCATCCTTGTCGAACGCGAAGCTGAGCATGACGTTCGCTGTTTTTCTCGCGACGCCGGGAATCGTCAACAATTCCTCCATCGTTGAAGGAACCTTGCCACCGAAATCACGGACAAGAACCTTGCCTGCACCGATGATGTTCTTTGATTTGTTGCGGTAGAAACCGGTGCTGTGGACGAGCGTCTCGAGTTCTTTCTGGGAGATCGTCGCATACTCCTTCGCTGTCTTGCACCGGGCAAAAAGCGCCGGTGTCGTCTTGTTCACCCTTTCGTCGGTGCACTGCGCGGAGAGGATGACGGCGACGAGCAGCTCGAGTGTGTTCGAGAACTTGAGCGCGATGCTTTTCTTGTGATACAACGGATGCAGCGTCTTGATGGCAAACGCAGCATACCGTGCTTTGTCCGCCCGGATGACGCGCAGTCGCTTAGTATCGCGCACTTCGTGCATTGTACTCACGCAGCAGTGCAATGAACTTCCGCTACCTGAAGGTGAGAATTGGTTGTGTCTCGGATGAAATCTTGCGCCTGGACAACCTGGGGTTTGTTTCTCCTGACGATGATGAAGTTTAGCAATATTTTGATAACTTTGACGTTAGGGTCATTTGAGCTTTGATTAACCTCGGAACGGAATTCAAAAGTGCGGACGTCGCGCAACTCTTCTTTTGGACGTCTGAAAATTTTACTCGCATCAAAAATTTGGATTCCAGTTATGAACCCTTCATTACTTATGTCGAGGATTATGTTATCGAACTCAAGGGACATTTTGTAATCTTGATCTCGGATTTTGAAAAGGAGAATGTCATTAGTGTAATCGTAATCTATCTCTCCTTTTCCCGGTGCTTCTAGATGTTTAGGGTCCATTGTCGGTTTCACGGATTATTGGCGTGCTCTGAGTATGCATGAACGTGACGATTTCCAGACGGTCTTTCTTTTCTGCCAAGATGATTTTCAGGAATCCTTCTTTCCTTCTGAAGTAGAGCGCATAGTTGCCATTTTCCTGTTGTCCAGCGATACTAGGGCTATCCTTTAATAATGGGGTTATGAGCTCATTTTGATTAAAAACCTTCCGTTGTGATTGACTCAATCGTTGAAGCGCGTGTGGTCCAATGACAACGTTACACCCATTTTTTCCCAACAGCTCGCGAAGGTTTTCAACCGTGAGTTTGGTTGTTATCCGCGTGCTGGTAATGGACATGAGTTGGATATCAGAAGTGTGAACTTAAGTCTTATGCGCGTGTCTGTCCAGTGAAAAGAAAAACATCCCGTGCCACGGATTTGAACCGCGAACCTTCCGGGTTCTGCTGACCTGCGTTCATCCTTGGCCATGAGGGCCACGTCGGCAGGTGACTGTCGTCTACAGCCGGACGCTCCACCGTTGAGCTAGCACGGGATTACCGTCGGAGCGGCCGTCGGCATCTTATAAACGTTTCGACACGCATCCGCAACGTTTTTCAAGAGGGCCGGCCGGCCGCAGGATATGTCATCCGAACAGGCATCCGAACTCGAATTGGTCGTGCGCGAAGCGCTTCTTGCTGCCGCCGCAGTGCACGACCGCTTGGGCGAGGGCGGCCTCAAGGAAGTGAGCAAGAACCACTTCGGCGACACCGCGCTCGTGGGTGACGTCGAGGCAGAGGAAGCGATATTCAGGACGTTGAACAAGCACGGCGTGCCCGTGCTCATAACGTCCGAAGAACATGGTATGTTCCAGCTCACACACGACCCGAAGTACCTCGTGGTCATCGATGGCATCGACGGCTCGAGTGTCTACAAGCATGCGCGTGGCGTGGGCCGCTATGGCACGATGCTCGCGCTCTTCGACGGCGTCGATCCGACGTTCGACGACTATCTTGTCAGCGGCGTGATGGAGCACGTCGAGAAGCGCCTCTACATCGCACGCCGCCAAAACGGCGCGTCCGTTACCAATGGCAAGGGCCGCGAGCGGCTCCATGTCTCGGCTGTCGCCGACCTCGCGAGCGCAAAGGCGTTGCAGGATGCGCGTTACTTCGGCAGGCTTGAACTCGGGAAGATGCCGCTGCTCAAGCGTCACATCGATGCGTTGCAGCCTCGCAAACCCGGCTGTCTGGGCGCGTCCTCGATGCATTACGTCGACGTCGCGCAGGGCAGCGCCGACCTCGTGCTTGAATGCACGCGCAAGAAGTCGCTCGAAATCGCGATCGCCTACGGCATCATCCGTGAGGCGGGCGGCGTCATGGTCGACGAGAACGGGGCGTCAGTAGGGCCTCAGCGCTATCTCGCATTCCGCGAGGAAAACCACAAGCCGATCATCACCGCGTCGACCAAGGGGTTGGCGCAGGACTTTCTCAACGCCGTGGCCAGCAAGACTTATTAGGGAGCGGGACGCGGGAAAACGCATGGTCGAGCACAAGAAAATCTGTTGCGGGTATTTCCTCGACGCACGGGGCAAGGACATGCACTCCTCGACCTGTCCCCGTCTGCTCACGGAATCCTACCTCGAGTTGAAGCATCAGGACACGACGTTCTACCTCTCAAGCGTGTGCGAGGAGGCATACCGCTTGTTTTATCGCCGCGCGCCGACAGCGCAGGAACTCATCGAGAACCGCACGTCGCTCGATGATTTCGTCTGAACGCTAGCGTGCGATGTTCTTGTGGAAGACGCCGTGCAGCGCCTTGTGCACGTCGCGTCGGTGCTTGCCGGGCACGATGAGGTGCACGCGCGGCGCAAGACGGAAATGGTGCATGCGCAGCACGAGTTCGACCGCGCCGGTGAGCGGATGCACGCGGTGCGTGCGGACTTCGTCCCAGCGCGTCGTGAATGTCTGTGTGTGGCCCAGGACGTTGATGGTCTGGCTCACGCTTGTCGGCGTGATGACCCACGAGAAGCGCGCGCGGTGCATGAGCCAACGGTAGGTGTAGAGGCAGATGAGCGCGAGCAGGCCGATGAGGACGGTGTCGCTCGGGCCTTCGTACCACAGGAAATACGCGGTCCCGCCCAGCACGAACAGCCAGAGCGAACTCCACGTGAGCGCGTGCCACGCGTGCGGCCGCCTGTGCGCGAAGCGTCGGAGTTCGACGAGCGCGAGGTAGAGGAAGAACACGCCGATGACGAGCGCGAGCGCATTCCCGGCGAAGTGGCGTATCAAGGGCGGTGACTGCTGCTGTTCGTACCAGAACAGCGTCACAATCCCGGCGAAGAGCGCGATGGCGAGCGCGAAGTATGCCTTGCGGACGGTGTCGGAGATGACCTCTTCGCTGGCGTGCGCGATGTCCGTGTAGGTGGTGTTCCAGCGCGTCATTTGCCGAAACCGATGTGGCTGACGTTGCTGGGCGTGCTGCGCACCTTGCCGGGGCGCGGTTCGAACTTGACGACAGCGACGGGCAGATGGAGCCTGCCGAGGATGCTGAGCTTGGTGCGTATCCTGTACGACACCGCGCGCTGCTCGAAGCGGTCGAGGCCGTGGATGTTCCAGCGGAGGAGCGTGCCGTGTTTGTCCTCGCGCAGCACCTGTGCGGGGCGCAGCGCGCTCACGCTCGGGTCCTGGACGAATTCCGCGATGCGCGGCACGCGGTCGAGCAGCTTGACCTCCTTGAGCACGCCTGCCGAGCGGTTGCGTATCTCGATGAGAATCTTCAGGTCGGTGACGCCGCCTTCCCGGGTACCGATGACGATCGCCTTCTTCTCGACGACGATCGGGCTGCGGAGCCAGTAGTAGAGGAGGAACGCGACCGCCGCCGCGACGAGCAGCCAGACGAGCGGCATGTAGTCGGCGGTGAGCGTGATTGTCGTGCTTGCGCCCGCATCGAGCGTCACGTCCCACGCGAACCAGCTGCCGTGCTCATCGTGGATGATGCGGCTGCCCGGCTCGCTTTCCATGAACAGGCTGAGCAGGAACGGCTTGCGTGAAAGGTACGTCGTGGTCTTGCGGGAGTTGCCGGTGTTGGTGAACGTGATGACGCGGCTGCGTCGCAGCACGCCGGCAACCGCGCCTTCCTCTGCCGCGATCTCGCCGGTCTCGACGACGTCGTACGCGATCGGCGCCACATCGAAGTTGTAGGTCTGGTTGCCGACCTGCGCGACCGCGGTGACGCGCAACAGGTCCTGCTGCGGCGCGGTGCGCACAGGCAGCGTGAACGGGATTTCGACGGTGGTCGAGTCAAGGCCCTTGACGCTCGCCGTCCTGTCGATGTTGATGAGGCCGCTGCGGACCTTGAGCACGAGGTCGGACAAATCCAGCCTGTTGAGGCTCGTGAGGTCGATGCGGATGAGCGACGTGACGTCCGGCACGAGGCGTGCAGGTATCGTCGGGACGACGCGTAGCGAGGGCACGTAGCCAGTCACGGTGTCGCTGCGCAACTGCACGAGGACCGATTGCCGCTCGAGCTGGTCTTCGCCAGCGGGCCTGATGTGGATGTTGATGAGGTGGTAGCCGGGGTTGAGCGCGCGCGGGTACTGCCTGACTTCGATGTCGACGACGCCCGCCTCGCCTGGCGCTACCGTGATGCTCTTGCTCGGCACGTCCCAGTAGACCTCGGGTGAGTAGACGCTGAACGTGTGCGGGACGCTGTCGTTGTGCGTGATGGTGAGGTTGAAATGCGCGGTCTCGCCCCTCTTGACGCTGACATCGGCGGGGCTCAGCGACGTCTCGAACGTGAATGCGTGCGCAGCGATGGCACAGAGAACGACCGCGATGATGATTGCACTGACGCGTACCCTCATGCACGAACCCCTTTTGCTACGGCCTTTATAAGACCGGATGTTTATATGTGTTGTGGTGCGCTAGAGCCGCAGCGACGCGACGCGTTCCCAGTACGCACGGTCGTCCTTGGTGTATGCGTGAGGTATGCGCTCATACGACTTCGTGAACGTCGGACCCACGCAGCACGGGCAGAGCACGAGGCCATGGAAGCGGCGGAGCTCTTCGTGGCGCGTGATGGGGGTCTTGCACTCCTCGCACGTGATGGAGTGTTTGTCCGCGTTGGTCAGCTCGTACACGCGCATCGAGCCCAGGTACCACCGAGCGAAGTCCTTCTCGGGCATGGCAAGCAGTTCCTCGAGGTTGTCCTTCTCGAACCAAGGAAAAAGCGCCATTCAGCTCACCGCGCTCGTCGTTCCGCTCTTCTGCACGCGCACGACGTGGTCGCACAGCCCTTCAAGCTCGGGTTCGTGGCTCACGAGCAGCACTTGCCTGCAGCGCAGCTCGCGCAGCACGTCCCGCACGCGGCCGAGCTGTTCGCGCGAGAAGCCGTCGGTCGGCTCGTCCAGGATGAGCAGGCCGCGCGTGCGTATCGTGGTGACGATGTCGTTGACGACGCGGTGCAGCGCGAGGCGGTAGGCGAGCGCGAGCGCCGTCCTCTCCCCGCCGCTCAGGTATTCATAGGGGACGTCGAAGCCCTGCTGCTGGGCGCGCACCCCGAATTCGGTGTCGATGCGGCAGCTGAGAGCGTTCTCCTCCAACAGGAGCTCCCACCACTGCCGGAAGAGACCGTCGAGCTGGCGCTGCACGCTGCCAAGCACATGCCGCTCGATGCTGCCGACGACAGGCACGAGCGTGGCCGCGAGCCAGTCGCGCACGTCGATGAGCTTTGCACGGCTCGCGTCGTCCTTCTCGAGCGTGATGATCTCTTCAGCGAGGCGTTGCAACTGCGACGTCGCGCCGCTGCGCTGCTGCTCGAGGCCTGCGTGGCGCACCGCCGCGTCGCGCTCCTCTGCGCGTGATGCGTCGAGCCGTCGCTTGAGATCGCGCTGCACCGCCTCGAGCGGTTCGAGCATCGCGAGGCGCGAGCGCTGCTCCGTCAAGTGTCGTTGCACGTCGCTGATCGCCACGGCAGAGGCGGCGAGTTGTTGGAGCAGGAGTGCGATGCGCCGTCGCTTCTCCTCCAGGAGTTTGTGCTGCAACGCGGCGAGCGCCGCCTGCTGTTCGGCGCTGCGTGCGAGTTCGAGCGCGCGTCGCGCGTCCTGCAAGTGGACCGTCAGCGCCGTGACGCGTTCTTCGAAGCGTGCGCGTTCTTGAGCGAGCGCATCCTGTTTGGCGCGCTCGTCTCCGACGATGCGGCTGCGGTGCTCGTGCGGCACGTGTTGCCTGCAGGTCGGGCAGCTGTCGAGTGATTCTATCTGCGTGATGACGTCGCCGCTCAAGCGCATGCGCGTGCTCACGTCGCCCAGGCGTCCGCGTGCGTCGGTGATTGCCGTTTCGGTGAGTGTGATGGTCTGTTCCGCTTCCTTCCGTCGAGCGGCGTGCTGGGGCGCGTCGATGACAGGCGGCAACTCGCGTTCAATCTCATTGGCAAGCGTCGCGTGTTCGTCCTGGCCGCGACGCAGCTGTTGCTCGAGAAGCCGTTGTTGCGTTTCGTAGCCGCTTACTGCTTGTCGCACGCTCCCGAGTTCGACAAGGAGCGCGTCGTTGGTCTGCTGTTCCTGCTGCAGCGCTGCGAGCGCGTCGCGTCGTTGCGCGAGCGCGCCTGCGCTGGTCACGTGCTGTGCGTCGAGCGTTGCGAGCGAGCGCTGGAGTTCTGCGTGCTGCGTCCGCTTGGCCGGCAGCGCCGCTACTTTGCCTTCGAGCAGTTTCTGCCGCTCGCGCAGCGATTGGACAACGATTTTTGCGTTCTGCTGCACGCGTTCGTACTTGTCGATGCCGAAGAGCCGTCGCAGCGTCGCGAGACGCTCAGGCGCGTTCTCCTCGAGTATGCGCTTCATCTCCTCCTGCGGCGTGTAGACGGTGTAGCGGAAGAGCAGGCTCTTGCCTTTGGTGAGCAGGTCGGAAGGATAGCCCAGAAGCTCGAGCACCGCTGCCTTGAGCTCGGTGCTCGTCCCGTCCTGGCGCACGCCATCGCGCATGATGTACCCGCTGTCCTGGCTGATGCCGGTGGATGCGCGCTTGAGCGTGCGCACGATGCGTATCTCGTGCTTCTCGAGTTCGAACGCGAGTTCGACCCAGCCATCGCGCTCACCGTGCCGCAGCAGCGCCGCGCCAGATGCCTCGCCGCGTTGGATGCCGAAGAGCGCGAACTCGATGGCGAGAAGGACGGTGCTCTTGCCCGCGCCGATGTCGCCTGCGAGCAGCACGATGCCTTCCGGGAAGGTGAGCGTGACGTCGGTATAGCTGCGGATATTGTGGAGCGTGAGCGAGCGCAGCAGCATACCACGGACGAGTGGGTGCATCATTTTTATGCACTGTTGTGGTGAAGTGTCGCGGTGACTGCCACGGCTGATGCGGCTCGCCTGATGCCGCTCGCAAGTCCTCCGACCCCGCCGGATGGGCGTCGGAATTCGGAGCGCAAGCGTTCTTAACCGGCAGGTGCTTGTGTCATGAATGGACCCGCTGGACAGGTTCGAGCAGTGCATCAACGGCTTCTTCAAACGCCTTGCCTACGAGGCAAAGAAGGACATCGATGACATCATCGGCTCGCGCACATCCGCACCCTATATCATCGCGGTACGCAGCCGCAACTACGATGAACGGCAGGCATGCGCGCACTCCCTTGGCAGGTATGCCTCGCGCATCAGGGCGCTGCAGCACGCGAGCTACGTCATCGCATTCACGGAAGAGTTGCCGCGCATGGACGGCGTCATCGACGGCTGGCGCGCGCGGCCTGTTACACTTCCTGACATCTACCGCGCGCTGCGGCACGTGTCGACACGCTCGTCAGTTGCCTATCACTTGCACCAGATAGGCGCGGACAGCGCGCAGCGCATCGCGAAAGGCGAGGGCGTCAAGGTCGCGATCATCGACACCGGCGCGGACGACACGCACGAGGAGCTGCGCGGCAAGGTCGTCGACGCGTATGATTTCGTCCAGATGCGGCCGGGCTGCAGCGACCCCAACGGCCACGGCACGCACGTGAGCGGGTTGGTGGCAGGCACGAGCGTCGGCGTCGCGCCCGCCGCACAGCTCTACGTCGCGCGTGTGCTCGACGCGCACGGCAGCGGCAACGAGGCGCAAGTCGGTCTGGGCATCGACTGGGCAATCACGCAGCGCGTCAACGTCATCAACATGAGTCTGGGCAGCAAGGCGCAAAGCCCGCTGGAGCGTGATCTCATCGCCGCGGCCATCAGCAAGGGCATCCTCGTGTGCGCAGCGGCAGGTAACGAAGGCGCAGGCAAGAGTTACCCTGCAGCGTACGACGGCGTGCTCTCGGTCGCCGCAGTCGACAGGCATAACGAACACGCGTCGTTCAGCAACGTCGACGAGAGCGTCGACATCAGCGCGCCTGGCGTCGAAGTACTCTCCTGTGTACCTGGCGGCTACGCGGCATTGAGCGGCACGTCGATGGCGTCCCCCATCGTCGCAGGCAGCGCCGCGCTTGCCGCGTCCGCCGGCTGCTCCTCGCTCGAGGCCGCGCTGCTTGATGCCTCGCAACCGCTCGGTCGCCATGACGCATATGGTGCAGGTCTTGTGCGCGTCGACCGCATGGTGGGTGCGAGCGCTCGTCCAGAACGCATAAATATCCAGGTCATGGGGATGCATTACTATGTCACTCGATGATGTCGCCAAGGACGTTGATAGTGCCAACGAATTCGCCGATGAGAAGAACGTCACCGAAGAGAAAATCGGCGGGCTGTTCCCGTTGCCGCAAGACAATGGCAAGCGCACACCCTACGGCGCGCGCAACTATATTGTCATATGTAGCACGCCCCAGGCAGCCGTGACCATCCGCGAACGGCTCCTCGCACAAGAATATGATATCATCCATGTCGCCGCGTTCGAGAACGCGCCGCGCTACCTCTCGCTCGCCTACAAAGGCGAAGACAGGCCGCAACTCCCGCTCCTGCGTACGATAGCATCCATCATCAGCGACGTCGACAGCAAGGCAGAGGCGTCCATTCCCGCGAACCGCCAGGCGCTGTAGGCACAAGCGAAGCTTCGTTCCACCCCCAAGCATTTTTAAGGCAGCCATCGCTTCAGGAAGGTAAAGAGGTGCATGCACACGGACCTTCTCACGCGTTTCGCAGGTGTCAGTGTGATACTGCTGCTCGTTGCAGGAGCGGCATATGCCTTCCTGCCGCAGCTCCACGTCCTTTCGTGGGATGCCAGTGTAGGCGCGGATGGCGTCATCCGCGGCAGCTACGCAGTCATAGGCGACGCCGGCGTACTGCCCAACGCGACCATTAGGCTGGAACTGATCGATGGCAAGCAGAACATACTCTGGCGCACCCGCGTGCATTCGCTCGACATCGGCACGCAACGCATCGAGCGGCCGCTGGCGCTCGCGCTGCCCCCGACGCTCGGCGGGCAGCTCACTGCGCGGCTCGAAATCGTCAATGACTACGGCTTGTTGATCGCGTGGTCCGATGCTGTGGTCGACGTTCCGGCTTCTTCGCGCACCGTCCTCCTCAGGAACTACGGCATCGTCAATGGCAGCGAGCGTGTGCCGGCGTTGCTGGGCCCGACGTCCGCGCCGGATGCGCCGATCACCATCGCGTTCGACACGGACAGCGGCGATGGTTCGCCTGTCGATGCCGTCATCGACATCCGCGAGTTCGGCAACGAAGGGCCTGTAGTCGCGTCGACGCGCGCGACGGTCGCGCCGCGTGCCGGTGCATCGTTCACCGTCCAGCTTCCTCCGTTGTCGCGTCCCGGGCCGTATGCCGCGATGCTCCGGCTTGTCGGCGCTGACGGGCAGCTCTCGAGCATCGCTGAGATTCGGATAGTCATCAGCGGCGCGGACGCCACGGTCTGGTCGGTGCAGACAGACAAGGCCACGTACGCCGCCGGCGAGACAGCACTCGTCGATCTCGCGGTGAGCGCTGCCGCGGATCTCAGCCAGCTCGGCGACGTCACGCTGCGCGTCAGCGTGCTCGACAACGACGTGGTGGCAGGCGTCGGAGAACAACAACTCGATCTTCAGCAGTTCTACACGGTGCGTGTGCCGGTGCCGCTCTCGCGGTCTGTCACGCATGTCGCGGTCGAGGTGGATGTCGTCAAGAATGGCGGCGTCGTCGAACACCGCGTCACGCGCAGCGCGCTTATTGCGCCGCTCCCTGTCACGCGTCCTCCTATGCCGCCTGACAACACCATACTCTTCATCGCAGGAGGCGCAATCGTCATTGTGGTCATTCTCTTCTTGTGGTTCCGCAACCGCAGGCAGCCGCTGTTCCTGCTCATCGCATTCCTCCTGCTCGCATCGACTGCCAATGCGTGGGTTCTCGAGCATGTTTCCTACGAATTCTGCGGGCCGTTCAACAACATCAACACACCATACAACAGCCCGCCCGAGCGCCGGACGGTGATATTGCCAGGGGACTACATCTCTGTCAGCGGCACTGCATCCGTGCCGTGCTGCGGTAACGTTGGGCACGAGGGCATGCTGAAAGCGTGGATTACCGACGACGATGGCAGGAACCAATGGCCGTTATGGAATGAACCTGTCGGTTTTACTTTTTTAGTCAATTCCCCCGGTGCACTGCCACGCAGATATGGTGGCAGAGCTTCCTGCGAGAGTTAGTAACGATTCCCGAGTGGAACGGGGACGTGCGGACAGGACCAGACGAGCCGTGCTCGTACTTCAGCACTGGGAGCGGCTATTCTGTTTCATACGGTGGTGTGTTCAGGATGCCAGGCGGCGGAACCATGCCGGCAAAGATGCGGCTCTACATCCTGCTCTTATACAGCACCGGGTCCTACAACATACAGTATCTTCCCATCTGCACCACCCCCAGCAGCAACGTAGTGGACGGGCCCGCGCTGTGCGCAGCAGCCGGCCGCCAATGCGGATCGCTGGCCACAACGGGCGAATGCGGTGGCGACATCACGCTGAATTGCGGGACTTGCCCTGTCACAGCGACGTATGTGTCGTACTGCAACGCGGCGTTCAAATGCCAGCCGACGCAGTGTTCGGACGGCATCGACAATGACGGTGATGGCTTCGTCGACAGTGCAGGCATCGCGGGTGCGGCGTCCCCTGACCCTGGCTGCAGCGGTCCGGATGACGACGATGAACATGGCACGGCGCAGTGTGATGACGGCCTCGACAATGACGGCGACGGCTTCATCGACTACCAGCGCTCCGGCGGCGATCCTGGTTGCATCAGCCCGACGGACGAAGATGAAGTGGACGTAAGCGTCCTCCAGATCTGCGAGGCGGATTGCACCTATGTGACGGACACCATCTGCCACGCGGACTGCGCGGGCAAGAACGGCTGCGCATTCGTCGCGCCGCAATGCGACGCGCGTCAGGTGGACACGTTCATCCCCATCGATGCATCGACCTTCGGCGTGTGCTGCAGCGGCGCGAGCCAGCCGGCACTTGCCGACGTGATGTACGATACCGACCGTGACCGCGTGCGCGCCACGCGCGTGCAGCAGACGACGGCAGGGATGCCCATCATCGTCAACATCGTGAGCTTCCGCTAGGCGAAAGCTTTTAAACGACTTCTGAAGCAGCACAACACTGCATAGTATGCGACGGTGCCGGAGTGGTCAAACGGGCTGGCTTCAGGAGCCAGTAGCTTAGTGCTTACGCAGGTTCGAATCCTGTCCGTCGCAGCTTTTTTGTCCTCACGGACAAAAAACCTGGGAAAACTGATGCGGTGCCAGAAAGGCGCTTCGCGCTTGAAATGCACGTGCTGCTTTTGGTCATTCTCTTGCACATACGTTTAAATCCAGAAAGCATTCTCCAATCACCATAAAGAGTGTGCAACAGTGAATCTCGTTCGCGGTCTTTCAGCGCTCGTTGTTGTAGCCATCTTGCTCTCGACCTCCGTCGCCGCGGTATGGCAATGGGAGAACTATGAGGGCGTCTCGCGCTGGTCGCTCAAGATCACCGAGAACGAGCAGGGATGCGGCGGTGATGTCGAGACCGATACCCGCACCATCGACATCAAGCACAACTTCAAGACCGCCGACGTCGGAGATTTCGGGCACGGCGAGGAGAGCGGCACGTTCGCGGGCAATGTCCTGAGCGCGCCGGACAGGACGATTCGTGACGGTTCGGGTATGGCGAAGCTGATCGACCTGGCGTTCGTGTTCGATGCGGACTGCCTGGGCTTCGAGGGGAAATACTCTTGGGATTATTGGGATTCACGGCAGCAGTGCAGCGGCTGGACTAATGTCGTCGGGACGAACCTCGACAAGCGCTGTCCGGAACAGACGAAGTTGACAACCATCATGGACATCCGCAAGGACCCTGTTCAAACGAGCCGGGAAGCGCAGTACGCGGCGCGTCTCAAGGAGAACCCGAAGGACTTCTGGGCGAACTGGGACATGGCCGAGCTGAAGAAGAAGCAGGGGAACTATGATGCCTATTTCCGTTACTTCGACGACGCGCTCAGCAACGAGAAGATAACGCCTGACACGCGCGAGAAGATGAAGGTGCAGCAGCTCGAGTTGTTGCACCTGACCGAGAGGCCATCGCCGGCAAAGAGCCCGATACTGCGCATGGAAGGGGACGAACTCAAGAACTGGAAGGGCGGCAAGCTCTACGACACGAATTATCCCAAACCGGCGGTCTTCGATTTCGAGTCGTTCAAGCTCAAGCTGTGGGCGAAGATTTCGCCAAAGGGCGAGGACATCGTGAACAAGGTGGTCGGGGTGCCGGAGGAATGAAATGCGCACTTGGAATCCTGGCAATCGCGCTCTTGCTGTTCGCTGCGTGTGGTTCGCCTGCCGCGCAACAGCCAGCGCCGGCTCCTACGCCCGGCCCTGCGCCGACGCCTGCACCTGATCCTGCCGAACCTGCCTGTGCATCAAAGGATTGTTTCATTCCTGCCGCGAACAACTGCGACGAATTGAGCGCGACGCTCACGACAGATGCAGGCACGTTCCGCTTCTCTTCATCGAAGGACTGCGTGCTGACAAAGACGTTCGTCACCGCCGCTCCAGGTGAGAGCCAGGAGATCAAGACGCTGCTCGAGGGCAAGAGCATGACGTGCACGTACGTGAAAGGCTCATTCGACAGCCGTCTTGTGACCGGGCTCGTGTTCGGTTCCGAGCGCTGCGAAGGTCAGCTCAAGGACGCGCTCGCGCAATTGTTGCTCTTCGCGTGAGCCGGCAGACGTCACGTGTGTGCGCTTCGTTGCTCAACGCTTCTTCGCCATGCGCACGACTTCTTCGGTCGTCGTCGCCTGCTCGGGCTTCTTGTCGTCGCGCCAGCGCAGGAAGCGCGGGAAGCGAAGTGCAAGGCCTTTCGATGTCGGGTCTATCTTGTTGGTGCGGCCTGCCGCATGAAACGGGCTGGAGGTTATCTCGGCGGCGAGCACTTCGACGACTTTTGTCGGCGCAATCCACACATCGGGGATCATCGGCTTCAGCACGATGACTCCTTTGGGTTGCGTCGCGGTGGCAGTGAGTTTCTTTTCCAGCATCGCAAGGTCGGCGTCCGAGAATCCTGAGCCGAGCTTGCAGAAACTTTCAAAGACGCCTTTCTTCTTGTTGTAGACGGCGCAGAGCACGCCGCCGTACGCGCCTGCCCGCCGTCCGCGTCCCCAGTACGCGCCGATGACGACGAGGTCGAACGTGTCCTGCATGCCTGCATGGTATTCCGGTTTCCATTTGATCCAGTGCCAGCCGCGCACGCCTGCCTGGTACGAGGAATCCGGTCGCAGGCTCTTGAGCACGATGCCCTCGCCGCCGCGGCCGACGATGTCGTCGAAGAGCTGCTGCGCGCACGAGGGCCTGTCCGCCTCGACGCTGTGCGCGATGCCGATGCGCGCGCCATCCTTGACGCTCGCAAGAAGGAGTTTCCGTCTCGTTGCGTAGCTCTGGTCGATGAGCGAGCGGCCGTTGTGGAGCAGGACGTCGAAGCAGAAGAGTTTGACAGGTATCTTCTCGACGAACGAAGCGACGTCGTGCTTGCGTCGGCGTGTCATGAGCGTCTGGAACGGGAGCAACTGCCTGCCTTTGACCGCCATCACTTCGCCTTCCAATATCGCCGTCTTTGCTTTCACGCCATTTCGTATCGCGTCGCAGACGTCCGGGAATTGCTGCGTGATGTTCTCAAGCCGTCGGGAGAAAAGCGTGATTGTCAATCCATTCTTGTGCGCCTGGATGCGTTCGCCGTCGTATTTCTGTTCGGCGATGAGCGGCGTGCCGAGCTTCTCGAACGCCTGCTTGATGTCGTCGACGCGCTGGCAGAGCATCATCTGGATGGGGCGGCCGACCATCACGCCGATGGCGCGTATGCCTTTCATCCCTTTCGTGACGAGCGTCTGCGCGATGATGCCGACGTCCGGACACACGTTGTACGCGTGTTCCAACTCCTTCTTCACCTCACGCCCGCCGCCATAGCTTACCGCCAAGCCATCAAGCAGCGTCTTTGCCGCAACGCCCAGGCGCAGCTGTCCCATCGCAAGGCGTGCGATGTAGCGCGCTTCGAGCGGTGTCGCTTTGGAAAGCAGCGTCCCGAAGAGCCGCACTTTCTCGTCCTGGCTGCCGCTCCCGCCTGTCGCTGCGATGCGACGCAGCGTCGCAAAGACATCGTGGACGGTGAGCGTCGGGCGCTTGACAATCGCGCGTGCTTCGGCGACGGTGCCGATGTCGCCTGTTTTCTTGTAGTCCTTGAGCACGACGTCTTCCTCCACATCGAAGGTCGAGGCGATGGCGCGCAGCGCCATCTTGTCAGCGACGCCGAGGTTGATGTCGTCGAACTCGCTTGCTATCGTGCCAAGCGTGAGGTAGGCGACTGCTACGATGTCGCCGGCGAGAACTCGTTTGAGAAAAAGTGCGACCGCGTCGCGCAATGCGTTGCCAGAGAGTACCTCGAAGCGGTCGTAGGCCGTGCTCACCTCGGAGAACTTCATGACGGGAAAAACGTCAGGGCGACTTATAAACGTGTTCCTTGTACCACGCGACGAACCGGCGCACGCCCTCGTGCAGTCCGACCTGTGGTTCGTACCCCAGCACGCGCCGCGCTTTAGTCAGGTCTGCGTGCGTCACAGGCACGTCTTCCTGTTTTGCAGGGTGCAGCTCGATCCGTGCCTTGCGGCCGATCACTTCTTCGACGATGCGCAGCAGCTCGAGCAGGCTCGTGGGCTCCCCGCGTCCGAGGTTGAACACGTCGTACTGTGGCGCGACGCGCAACGCCGCCAGGACGCCGTCCACCACATCACCGACATAGGTGAAGTCGCGCTGTACGCTACCATCGCCATTGAGCGGCACAGGCGGCTGCAGCACGCCTTGCGTGAACTTCCACACCGCCATGTCGGGTCGGCCGCGCGGGCCGTACACAGAGAAGAACCGAAGGCATGGCGTGCGGATACCGTAGAGCTCGCTGTACGTCGCGCAGAGCAGTTCGCCCGCCCGCTTTGTCGCGGCGTACGGGCTCGATGGCCTGTCTGCGGCCATGGTTTCGACGAATGGTGGCGTCGCAGCGCTGCCGTAGACCGAGGAGGAGGATGCGAATGCGAGCGTGCGGCACCCGCTTGCGCGGCACGCTTCGAGCACGTTGAGTGTCCCCTCGACATTCACGCGGCTGTAGCGCAGCGGTTGTTCGACGCTGCGGCGCACGCCGGCAAGCGCTGCGAGGTGGACGACTGCACTTGGCTCGTTGGCACGGAAGACATCGAGCAGGCGGTGGTTGTCCGTGATGTCCGCATCGACGATGCGCAGCGAGCCGCCCGCGGACTGCAGTTCCTGCAGGTTGCGCTCCTTGTACGCCCGGTCGTAGAAGTCGTCGAAGTTGTCGAGACAGACGACGTTGTCGCCCTGCCGCAGCAGCGTTTCGCAGACATGGCTGCCGATGAAGCCGGCGCCGCCGGTGACAAGAACAGTCATGTCCTTGCCTCGCCGTGCTTCTTCTTATCTGTTATGGACGCCACGCCGGCGCAAGCTTTTTAAAGGGGCCTTCTCGCCGCACGGTACGATGGGAATCTACCGGTACATCAAGCAGGCGTGGGGTGCGCCGCGCGAGACGTTGGGCGATAGCTATCGCAACTATCTCGTGCAGTGGCGTCGCGAACCGGTCACGACTCGTATTGAATATCCTACACGTCTCGATCGTGCCCGCGCATTGGGCTACCGTGCCAAGCAGGGCGTCTTCATCGTCCGCCAGCGTGTCCGCCGTGGCGGTCACGTGCGCGAGGACTGGGATGGCGGTCGCCACTCGAGCAACATGACCGCGAAGATGAACCTGCAGCTCAACTATCAGGCGATCTCTGAGCGCCGCGCGGCAGATGCCTATCACAACTGTGAAGTTCTCAACTCGTATCTTGTCGGCAAGGACGGTCGTTATGTCTGGTATGAGGTCATTCTCGTCGACCGCAGCCACCCGTCCGTGCTCGCCGACCCGAGGATGAACTGGGTTGCCTTGTCTGCCAACCGCGCACGTGCGCACCGCGGTCTCACGAGCAGCCAGCGCAAGACGCGTGGCCTGCGCCGCCGTGGCATGGGTGCCGAGCACGTCCGCCCCAGCAAGCGAGCCAACGCGAGGTAGTCGTGTCCGAAGACGACGTCGAGGAAAAGAAGGACGACGTGAAGGACGACGTCGAAGAGAAGAAGGACGACGTCGAGGACGACCTTGACGACTTCGAGGCGGATGAAGACGATGACGATGCCGACGACGATGTCTCGGAGACGTCCAAGGACGTCGAAGAAGCGATAGTCGACGGCGAATAACTCCTTCTTGCGTTCTTTCTCGAGTGTGGTCGATGTTTCGCATCGCACCGCGCCCTACTCTCTAATCGTCATCACTCAATAATAGTCAAAAGAGCAAACGCTTAAATAACTGGCTGGCTTTCCTCGCACCAGGTTTGGGGGGTGGAAGGTATAGGAGGAAGTGGTTTGGTACGTGCTGTCACGCATTGTGCACTCGTCATCCTGCTGCTCGCCTCGCTCGCCACCGCTGCGCTCGCGACCGCGCGCATCACCTACACATTCAACATTCCGGCGGTCCAGGCAGAGGCATACAACTGCCTTGACAGCCACTGCGACACCGTCGCCGCGTTCTCAGGCACGTTCCCGTCAGGCACGAGCACAGCGACAGGCAGTTTGCGCATCGACTTCCCGACGAACCTCGCGGTGCCCAACGGCTATGCTGTCTATTATTTCACGCCCGGTTACGTCCCGATGGAATACCGCGCCAACTGGTACGGCAACGGCGCGACCTCGTTCCCGATAACGTTCGGTCAGATCGCGGCGTGCCGCAGCGTCATCGACAGCTTCACCGTCACCAACGACGCGCGCGCGGACGTGCCGCTCGTCATCACGACCAGCGCGTCGCTCGACGCCAACACGCGCAGCGCCTTCACGCTCATCGACAACAACCTCGGCTACGTGCCGCCCGCACGCGCCCAGGAATATTATAGCGCGGACGTGCGCGTCAGACTCGTGATCCGCGATGCAAGCGGCGCCATCGTCAACCAGCAGGAACGCAACTTCACCGCCGCGACAGGGGAGGCGCTCTTCGCCGACACTTCGCGCCTCGTGCAGTTCAGCTGGACGCCGACGGTGAGTTCGAACTACACCGCGACGGTCACGACGACGGTCATCGACAACCAGTGCAGCTCGACCGACCCGCAGTCCAGCAGCCAGCAATTCGAGGTGCTGGGCGCGATGCCGCGCAACCAGTGCTACACGATACTCAACGGCCTCCAGGCGAGCCCGCAGCCGTCGCAGACAGGGCAGGCGGTGAACGCGTCGTTCACCAAGCTCAGCAACCACGCGAACGACTTCCTCTTCAGCGACCCATCCTACCTGCTCACGCCTGTCGCGACGGCGCTCAACTACACCGTGACAGGCCCGGCAGGCACTGTCGCCACCGGTTCGTTCGTCACACCAGCCAACCCGACATCGGGCAGTCCCACACCACAGTCGTTCCAGTTCACGCCCACGGTCGCAGGCGACCACACTATTGCGGTCACCGGTCTTGCGAGCGCAGGCATCTGCGCAGGCCTCGCGAACGTGCCTGTGACGATAGCGATGCAGTACACGATCAACGCGCCGCAGCAGTACACGATATCGTTCCACATCATCAACGGCAACACCGGTGGTGCGTTGCCGGGCGCGTCGATAGCCATCGCGAACCAGACGCTCACGACCAACGCGAACGGCGACGCAAGCATCACGCTCGCGCCAGGTACGTATGCATATACCGTGACGGCCGCGGGCTTCATCCCGCTCAGCTCGACTGCCATCCTCGGCCAGGCGAACCTGCAGGTCGTGCAGGTGCTGCAACCGCTCACGACAGGACAGCCAGGCACCGTCACGTTCGTCGTCACCAACGCACTCACCAACGCGCCGCTCGCAGGCGCGAGCATCGCGCTCGACAGTCTCGCACAGCTCACCGGAGTGACAGGTCGTGTAACGTACACGAACGTCGCCAATGGCGTGCACAACTGGACTGCGGCGCTCGCCGGCTTCATCGGCCAGGCAGGCACCGTCACCGTGGCGGGCAACGCCGTCACCGTCGCCATCGCGATGGTGCCAAGCAACGGCGCGCCGGTCATCCAGGCGCTTCCGCCCCAGACCCTCCTGCAGAACACGCCGGGCAGCTTCGATGTCGGTCCGTTTGCGTCCGATCCGAACAACGACCCGCTCACCTTCAACGTCGTCTCGGAGAACATCGCCGCGGTCGACTGCTCGTTCACCGGTTCGGTGCTCCAGATGACGCCGGCGACGAACTTCGTCGGCAACGCGACGTGCAACGTCACCGCGACCGACGGCACGCTCACATCCAACATTGCGGTGCTCGCGATACAGGTCGTCGGCACAGGCAACGGCGCGCCTGTGCTCGCGCCGCTCACCCCGCTCACGCTGCCCGAGGACAGCCCGGCAACGCTCTATGACTTGACGCCCTTCGCATCCGACCCGAACAACGACCCGCTCATCGCGCTCGTCATCAGCAGCGGCGCAGGCGTCTCCTGCGTCGCGTCCGGCGGTCTGGGCGTGTTCGTCACGCCGAACCTTAACTTCTTCGGCAACACGAGCTGCCTGCTCGCGGTGTTCGACGGTTCCTCGACGAGCAACACGCGGATACTCAACATCACCGTGACGCCTGTCAACGACGCGCCTGTCGCTAACAACGACAGCGCGACAACCGGTCTCAACGTGCCTGTCACGCTTGACCCGCGGCTCAACGACACCGACGTCGAGGGCGACCCGCTCACCGTGCTTCTTGCAGGCAACGGCAGCAACGGCATCGTGACGTTCACGGGCACGAGCGTCACGTACACGCCGAACACCGGCTTCAACGGCACTGATGTGTTCTCGTACACCATCACCGACGGAGCGCTCACCGCGTCCGCGTTCGTCACGGTCACCGTCAATGCGACGAACATCCCGCCCATCGCGCGCAACGACACCGTCGTCACGTTCGAGGACACGCCTGTCAGCTTCGACCCGCGCGCCAACGACACCGACGCGAACGGCGACGCATTGAGCATCACAGCGGTCGGCGTGCCGGCAAACGGCGTCGCGACGTTCATCGCGACGAGCATCAACTACACACCGAACCTCGACTTCTTCGGCACCGACAGCTTCACCTACACGATCAGCGACGGAAACACAACAGCCACCGCGACGATAACAATCATCGTCATCCCGGTCCAGGACGCGCCCGTCGCGCGCAATGATTCTCTCAACACGAGCCTGAACACGCCCGCCACCATCGACCCGCGTCTCAACGACACGGACGCTGATGGCGACGTGCTCACTATCACGCTGGCGACCAACGGCACGAACGGCAACGTCTCGTTCACCGGCGGCAGCGTCACCTATACGCCGAACTTCAACTTCGCCGGCGTCGACCAGTTCAGCTACACGATAACCGATGGTAACGCGAGCGCAACCGCATTTGTCGACGTGCTCGTCCAGAGCAGCGTGCAGCTGCCGCCGATAGCGGTCAACGACAGCATCAGCACGCCTGAGGATGTCGCGGTCACGTTCGACCCGCGCGCCAACGACGTCGACCCGAATGGTGATGTCCTCACCATCATCGGTGTCGGCACCGCGAACAACGGCAGCGTCACGTTCACCGGTCTCAACGTCACTTACACGCCGAACCTGAACTTCTTCGGCAATGACACGTTCAACTACACGATTTCAGACGGTAATGCAACGGCCACGGCATGGGTCCGGGTCAACGTCCTGCCTGTCAACGACGCGCCGACCGCGCTCAACGACAGCGTGATTACGGCCGAGGACACGAACGTCACATTCGACCCGCGCGTCAATGACACCGACGTCGATGGCGACGCGATCTTCGTCACCGGCGTCACCAATGGCCAGAACGGCACCGTGACGATGACCGCGACGAGCGTGACGTACACGCCGGCGTTGAACTTTTTCGGCACGGACAGTTTCAACTATACCATAAGCGACGGCGCGCTCACGAGCACCGCGACGGTCTTCGTCACCGTGACGCCTGTGCAGGATGCGCCGGTCGCAGCCAACGACAGCGTCGTCACGCCTGAGGACACGCCGGTCACGTTCGACCCGCGCATCAATGACACCGACGTCGATGGCGACGTGCTGACCGTGACGCTCGCGACCAACGGAACGAATGGGAACGTCTCGTTCACCGGCACATCAATAACATACACGCCGAACCTGAACTTCTTCGGCAGCGACTCGTTCACATATACCATAACAGATGGTAACGCAAGCGCATCTGCGACCATCTTCGTCACCGTCACGCCTGTGCAAGATGCGCCTGTGGCCAACCCCGACCTCATCACGACGGCAGAGGACACCAACATCACGTTCAACCCACGCGTCAACGACACGGACGCGGATGGCGACGTGCTCAATATCACGGCTACGACGTCGCCTGCCAACGGCAGCGTAACATTCAGCGGGACGAGCATCACGTACGCGCCCGCACTGAACTTCTTCGGCACGGACACGTTCAACTATACCATCTCCGACGGGAACGCCAGCAGCACGTCCTCGGTGACAGTCACAGTCACGCCTGTCAATGACGCGCCCGTCGCGTTCAACGACAGCGCGGTCACGCCCGAGGACACGCCGGTCACGCTCGACCCGCGCATCAACGACACCGATGTCGATGGCGACGCGCTCACCGTCGTGGGTGTCGGCAGTTCGCCCAATGGCAACGTCTCGTTCACCGCATCGAACGTCACCTTCACGCCGAACCTGAACTTCTTCGGCAACGCAACGTTCAATTACACCATCAGCGACGGCGCGCTCAACGCGACCGCGTTCATCACAGTCAACGTGCAACCCGTCGACGATGCGCCGGTCATCCTCGCGCAGCCGGGTGCCATCACCATGACGCAGAACACGAGCGCGACGCTCGACCTGACGGCCATCTTCAGCGACCCTGACGGCTCGACGCTCAACTATACCGCGAACTTCACCGGCGTCAACGTCAGCATCGTCATCAACCAGACGACAGGCATCGCGACGTTCACACCGACGACCAACTTCGTCGGCAACCAGAGCCTGGTGCTCTCGTTCATCGCGACGGACGGCACGTCCCAGGTGAGCACGAATGCATCGGATATCAACGTCATCGCCGTGCCATTCTTCCCACTCAGCGTCGTGGTCAACAGCGTGCTCAACGGCGCCGCGGGTATCACGCAGACCAACACCACACCTGCATTCCTCGCGCAGTTCAACGTCTTCATCTACAGCAGCAACCTGACGAACAGCAGCATCGATATCGCGGGCAACACCAACATCAACAGCAGCACGCTGCTGCGCACGACCGTCGTGAACAGCTACGTGCGCGACAGCGTCACCGTGCGCGACAGCTCGATCACCAACAGCATCCTCGACCGCTGCACCGTCATCAATTCGACGGTCAAGAACATCGTCGCGTCCGACTGCAACTTCCAGGATAGCGTCGTCGACCCGCCGACAGGGACGAACGACCTGACGGGCAGCAACGTGAGCAACGGCTCGACCATCATCCAGAGCAACGTCACGTTCAGCATCATCGACAACTCGACCATCACGAACTCGAGCATCACGCAGACCCGCATCTACGGCTGCTACGTCGACCGCAGCGTCATCACTAACAGCTACATCGACAAGTGCCTCTTCATCCGCGGCATCACGCTCATCAACGGCACCATCATCAACGACACGCTCATCAACGGCACGTTCACGTTCAACGGGACGAACTACACCGGGCCGTTCCCGGTGAACCTATCGGAGATAATGAACATCCCACCTGTCGCAGCGTTCACGCCGGCGAGCGCGAGCATCGCGCCCGGCGGTAGTGTCTCGTTCACCGACACGTCGACGGACCGCAACATCCCGGGCAGCCTCAACGACACGCTCAGCTACAGCTGGAACTTCGGCGGCCAGGGCAGCTCGACGTCGCAGAACCCGAGCTTCACGTTCAACAACTCAGGTGGCTTCACCATCACGTTGACCGTGACCGACCGCTTCGGTGAGACGAGCCAGGCGAGCGGCAGCGTCAGCGTGAATACACCCGGCTCGGGCAGCAGCGGCGGTGGCGGTGGCGGCAGCCGCAACCGCGGCGATGGTGGCGGCGGACCGCGAACGATATTGCTCAACTTCACGAACGGCACTGCCGAGCTCGACGTGCAGCAAACCGATTCCCTCGCGTTCACCGAAGGCAACACCGGCTACGCGATCATCATCGTCACGGTGGGTGATGGCTTCATCATCGCCGAACTCGATGGCGAGCGCCGCGGCATCAACGTGGGCAGCGTCGGCAAGTGGGACATCGACGAGGACGGCTTCTACGACATCGTGGTCGAACTCGTGAGCACCACGGGCGGCATTGCGCACATCCGCGTCTCGCGCATCCACGAGAAGATAGAAGGGGTAGGAGTCATCCCACTCAAACCAACGAATGCGACCAAGCCAAAGATCGACGGCGAGAAACCCAAGATACCGACAACAGCCACAAACGCCACGAAGTCGCCGTCCAACCAGACAGTCGCCGGCGAAATCGCGGCTGTCACCGGCCGCGCGGTCGACTGGCTTACGACGGACAACCACGGCCTGCTCGCGGCATGCATCATGCTCGTGCTCATCTGCCTCGCCATCGGCGTGCATTTGAGCGTCGCGAAGAAGTGATTTTTTCTTAGCGTTGTTTCTTGGAACTGCGTTCTTTCTTAGAACTATTCACAGCCGCAGCGTCTCATCGATGTCCTTGGCAGCGCGCTTCAGGTCATCGATGGTGCGTTCCATGTCCTTGCGAAGCTCGTCGAGAAGCACTTCGAGACGGGGCTCACGCAGCCAGTAGCGTCTGCCGTCGTAGACGACGATGCCTGCGTCGATGAGGTTGTTCAGGTGATGGACAACCGTCCCGCGCGTCAACCTGAGTTCTTCTGCGAGGTCGTCGCTTGACAGCGGATGGCCGCGCTTGGCGGCTTTCAATAGTTCAAGAAAAAGACGGAACGCGCTTCTGTCGCGGTCGCGTTCGCCAAAAAGCCCGAGCGAACTACCGAACCACTGCAATTCATCGTTCAGCGTCGGGTTCGCCGGCTTGCGTGTCTGTATTATCGTTATGCGTTGGTGGACGATGCGCATCCGTCAGCCCATATAGTGCGGGATGTCTGCCTTCGTGTCGACGATCGTCTTTTGGTACTGTTTCTGCTTCTTCTCGGCTTTCTGGATCGCTTTGCTCTTGTCAATCGTGCCGAACTCGTCCTGGAACTTCTTGAGCGCTTCGCCCAAGATGGCGTGGAACTGCTTGGCGTGGTACGGGTCGATCATCACGACATTATGGACCATGACCCACGTAGGGGCGTCCTTGTTGCGCGGGTCGATGCGCGGCGAGAGCGACTTGAAGTCGACGTTGAAGAGTGATGGTGTGAAGTTGATGCTTGTCTCGTGTGCGTAGAATGCCTCGCCGTCCTTGATATTCATCGTGCTGTCTGCCATGGTGAATCCCCTCCGGAATGCAGATGGTATGTCCCAGGAATATTTAAGCATTTGGCAAATAATGCGGAAGATTTATATACAGGACGGCCACAACATCATTCTGTTGACGTAAGGTCAACGAAAAATCCTGCACAATCAGGAGGACTCATGATGGGGGAGAAGACCGCCAGCAAAGCCGCACCAGCCCACGGGCATGGTGCACAAGCCACACCCGGCACGCCTGCAAAGGCAAGCCCGGCACCGGCAGTGCATGCGCCAGCCGCAGACGCGGCAACAATACAGGAGCTCACTGCCACGCTCAAGCGCTTGCAAGCGGACTTCGAGAACCACATCAAACGCAGCGATCGTGAACGCACGGAAATCGTGCAGCACGCCGCTGCGGGCGTCCTTCTGAAGGTGCTGCGTGTCGTGGACGAATTCGAGCTTGCGCTCAAGCAACTCGAAGGCGCCAAGATGGACCCGAAACTTCTCGATGGCATGCGGATGGTCAACAAGAACATCCACGCCGTCCTTGAAGATGAGGGCGTCCGTCCCATCGACTGCCTCGGCAAGAAGCTCGATCCGTTCAAGCACGAAGTGCTGCGCCGTGTCAAGAACAACGGCGTCACCGAAGATACAATCCTTGACGAACACGTCAAGGGCTACATGCTCAAGGACAAGGTGCTCCGCTACGCAAAAGTCAGCGTCGCGGTGCACGACACCGAGTCCAATGCGAACGCGAAGATGACGCAACAGGCGCCATCAGAGCAGAAGACACCACAACAGAAAACACAACACAACCATTCCTAAACACGGGGGACAACCAAATGGCAAAAATCATCGGCATCGATCTGGGAACGAGCAACAGCGCAGCGGCAATCCTCGAGGCAGGACGCCCCAAGATTATCCCGTCGGCAGAAGGCGCCTCGCTCTACGGCAAGGCGTTCCCGTCTGTCGTCGGTTTCCTCAAGGACGGTTCGGTCCTTGTCGGCGAGCCCGCACGGCGCCAAGCGGTCAGTAACCCGACAGGCACCATCATGGCTGCAAAGCGCAAGATGGGCACTGATTTCAAGTACAAGATCCACGGCAAGGAATACACGCCGCAGCAGATCAGCGCGTTCGTCCTGCAGAAGATCAAGCGCGACGCGGAAGCGTTCCTCGGCGCGCCTGTGACAAAGGCAGTCATCACCGTTCCTGCCTACTTCAACGACGACCAGCGTCAGGCCACAAAAGACGCCGGACAGATTGCCGGCCTCGAAGTCATCCGTATCATCAACGAGCCGACAGCGGCAGCGTTGGCCTATGGCCTTGACAAGGGCAGCAAGAAGAGCGACACCATCCTGGTCTTCGACCTGGGCGGTGGCACGCTCGACGTCACCATCATGGAGTTCGGCGACGGCGTCTTCGAAGTCAAGTCCACCAGCGGCGACACGCAGCTGGGCGGCACGGACATGGACAACACTGTCATCAACCACGTTGTCAAGACGTTCAAGGACAACGAAGGCATCGACCTGTCCGACGACGACACCGCGATGCAGCGTGTCCGCGAAGCGGCAGAAAAAGCGAAGATCGAATTGAGCACCACGCTCGAGACCGAGCTGAACCTGCCGTTCCTTTCGGTCACGACGACCGGTCCCAAGCACCTGTCGATGAAGATGACGCGTGCGCAGCTCGAGAAGATGCTCGATCCGCTCGTGCAGCGTTGCCACAAGAGCGTTGAACAAGCAATCAAGGACGCGAAGCTGTCGATGAAGGAAGTCAGCAAGGTCATCCTTGTCGGCGGTCCGACGCGCATGCCGATGGTACAGCGCGCCATCGAGAGCTGGACAGGTCACAAGCCCGAGCGCAGCATCGACCCGATGGAGTGCGTCGCGATGGGCGCAGCTATCCAGGCAGGCGTGCTCGCAGGCGACGTGAAGGACGTACTCCTCTTGGACGTCACGCCCTTGAGTTTGGGCATCGAGACGCTGGGCGGCGTCTTCACCAAGCTCATCGACCGCAACACGACGATTCCTGTGAAGAAGTCGCAGATTTTCAGCACCGCGACCGACAACCAGCCGGCTGTCACCATCCGCATCGCACAAGGCGAGCGGCCGATGTTCAACGACAACAAAGCATTGGGGCAATTCGATCTCGTGGGCATCCCGCCTGCACAGCGCGGCATCCCGCAGATCGAGGTCACGTTCGACATCGATGCGAACGGCATCCTGCACGTGACGGCGAAGGACAAGGCGACGGCAAAGGAGCAGTCGCTGAAGATCACCGCGCCCAACAAGCTCAGCGAGGCAGAAATCGAGAAGATGCGCAAGGCAGCGGAAGCGCACGCGGACGAGGACAAGCGCCGCAAGGACGAGGTCGAACTCGTCAACCAGGCAGATACCCTCGTCTATACTACCGAGAAAACGTTCAAGGAGCTCGAAGGAAAGGTCCCTGAGAAGGAGACCAAGGCCATCAAGGACAAGGTCGACGCTCTCAAGAAGCTGCTCGAAGCCAAGGACAAGGACTATGCCAAGCTCAAGTCAGTCATGGATGAGCTCAACGAGATCGCCCAGAAGGCAAGCGCCGAGCTCTACAAGCACGCCCAGGAAAAGGCGGCAAAGGAAGGCGCGGGAAGCCACCCGCACGGCGATGGCAGCGAGCACGGCGCACACGGCGAAGGGCATGGCCACGATGACAACGTCGTCGATGCCGAAGTCGTGGACAAGAAAGGCGCGAAGAAAAAGTGAATACTGGGAAAAGTACATAAGAAGAATAAGTAATTTAAGGCAGCAAGTGCACGGGTAACACGATGGAAGAGACGCTGGTGTGGTTCGTGGGCGGCGTGTTCGGCTTCTGGCTGATCAACCGCGCAGTGCTCCTCTGGCTCTCGCGCCGCGTCGTGCGCCAGAACGTCAGCGCGCGTCTCCAGCACGTGCTCAACGATGAGCATCACAAGGTCAGGGGCCGTTTCGAGTAAGATGCGCTTCCGCCTCGTGCTCTTCGACCTCGATGGCACGCTCTTCGAGAGCGAGGACGAGGCGTGGCGCGCTGTGAGCGCGGCCGCGAAAGCGATTCCCGAACTTTCCTGCATCCGCACAAAGACGCAGATGCTGCGACTCTTCCACGGCAACTTCTATGAGGAGACGTGCAAGGTCGCGAAGCTCCCGAAGAGCAAGATACACTGGCTTGAGAAGAGGATGCGACGCACGTTCATCAAGGACTACCATCCGCACATCGTGCCGGGCATCCGCCAGGTCGTAGGCGATATTGCAGGCCACACGGAAGGGATGACCATTGCGGTGATGTCGAGCAATTTCAACAACACCATCAAGCGTCTCCTCCGCAGCGGCAAGATGCAGTCGTTCGTCGATGTCGTTTCCGGCGCGGACAACGAGCCGAGCAAGGTCAAGCGTATCCGCGCTCTCCTGAAGAAGAAGCGTGTCAAGCCGTCTGAAACTATCTGCGTGACCGACACGGTCGGCGACGTGCGTGAGTGCAGGAAGGCGGGCGTCAAGTGCATCGGCGTGTCGTGGGGGTTCCATTCACCGACGATGCTGCGCCGCGCGGGCGCGATCGCCATCGCGCGCACGCCATCCCACCTACGGAGGCTGTTGTATGCCTAAGAAAAGCTGCGGATGCATCGTGATGTGCGGCGATGAGCCAAAGACATTGCTCGTGCGCACCGCGTACAGCGGTCACTGGATGTGGCCCAAAGGGCGGCAGCGCAAGGGCGAGAGCGAGCCTGAGTGCGCGCTGCGCGAGACGCGCGAGGAGACAGGCATCGAGAACCTCGTCATCGTCAACGGCTTCCAACACGAATTCACCTACACGAAGAAGGACGTTCCCAAGGACGAGTCGCGCATCGGCAAAAAACTCCTTGTCTACATCGCGTTGACGCCCGCGCTTGTCAAGCCGTCATTCAACCCGCAGGAGATCGAAGCAGCCAAGTGGGTGTCGCTTGAGAAGGCGGTCGATGCCATCACGCGACCGTCAGCTAAATATGGTATGACGCTCGCAGTCAGGCATATGATGAGGAATTACTATGCCTAAGGATTACTATAAGATTCTCGGCGTCGAGCGCAACGCCAGCCAGGACGACATCAAGAGCGCGTACAAGAAGCTCGCGAAGAAGCTCCATCCTGACGTCAACAAGGATGCGGATGCCACGGACAAGTTCAAGGAAGTCAATGAGGCCGCCGCGGTATTAGGCAACGCCGAGAAGCGGCAGCACTACGACCAGTACGGCACGACCGAAGGTCCGCAGTTCGCCGAGGGCTTCGACTTCAGCAACTTCGGCGGGTTCAGCGACTTCGAGGACCTGTTCTCGATGTTCACGGGCGGCGGGCGCAGGCGCGGTCCTGCACGGGGACGCGACCTGCTCTATGACATCGACATCGACTTGGAGGAAGTTGTCAAGGGCACGACCAAGGACATCAAGTTCCAGCGCCTTGCGCCGTGCGAGGAATGCAACGGCAGCGGTGCGCGCAAGGAAAGCGACATCGTGACGTGTGAGACGTGCGGCGGTGCAGGTCTTGTGCGCGAGACAAGGCGTACGCCCTTCGGCATCGTGCAGACAACCGCTGCCTGCCGCGCGTGCGGCGGTCAGGGCACGACGATAAAGCATCCGTGTCCGAAGTGCGATGGCGCTGGCGCGACGCAGAAGCAGCAGACGATTGAAGTACGCGTCCCTGCTGGCGTCGAGGACGGGATGCGTTTGCGCGTGCCCGGGCAAGGTGAAGCCGGCCCGCGCGGTTCGTCGTCAGGCGACCTCTACGTTGCGGTGCACGTGCGCGAGCACGAGCGCTTCGAGCGCGAGGGCGATGACATCCTCCTTACCATTGACATCTCGTTCGGCCAAGCTGCGCTCGGCGCCGAAATCGACGTGCCCACACTTGAAGAGGAGGCGACGCTCAAGATTCCGGCAGGCACGCAGCCAGGGACAGTCCTTCGCATGCGTGACTATGGGTTGCCCAGCGTACGCGGTCGCGGCAGAGGCGACCAGCTGGTCAGAATCAACGTCGTGGTGCCGACCAAGCTCTCGAAGAAGCAGGAAGAACTCATCCGCGAGCTCGAAGGCGGCGAATCGAAGAAGAAAGGCAAGAAAGGGTGGCTGGGACTGTGACGCACGAGACGCACCCGCTTCATCCAGTCAAACTCACGTTCTCGTCCATCGAGAAGCGCGACCTGCTCAAGGCGTGGCTGCTATCCTCGCTTGCGTTCGCCATCGCGTTCGCCGGCCTTGGCAGAGGCCTCATCATCGCGTTGCCGTTGTCGCTCGTCACCGCAGGCGCAGGCATCCTGTTGCACGAGCTTGCGCACAAGGCGGTGGCGCAGCGCTTCGGCTACCACGCGGAGTTCCGCAGTTTCGACACGATGCTGATGATCTCCTGCGTGCTTGCGGTGCTCGGCTTCGTCTTCATCGCGCCTGGCGCGGTGTTCTTCACAGGACCGCACGACGCGCGCAAGTCAGGCATCATCGCGTTGGCAGGTCCGCTGACAAATATCTTCCTCGCGCTGCTCTTCCTGCCGCTTGTCGTGCTCGACTTGCCGCAGCTCATCGGCGCCATCGCGCTCTATGCGTTCACCATCAACGCCTGGCTCGGTCTCTTCAACCTCGTCCCGTTCATGGGTCTTGATGGTGAGAAGGTGCTGGCGTGGAACCCGAAGGTGTTCTGGCCGTCGATCGTGTTCGCAGGAGCCCTTGTGTTCGCGCGGTTCTACTTCTTCTGAGAACGTTGATTGTTCGTCTGAGGCGTCGACTTTCTTTTGATTCGCTGAATTATTATAGCCTGTGTGTTTGCCCATCGTCATGGCACGGGGGATTATAGAACACAGCGGCCGCTGGATACTCGGCGTCATCCTCATCACGGCAGGCATCATATTCTTCTTCGTCCCGTTCGTGCCTGGCGTCGTGTTCGTGCTGCTGGGCCTTGTCGTCATCTACGGGACTGTGGTCGCCAAGCGCATGCTTCGAAAGTGGCGGCGCAAGGGCGAGTTGTTGGTCAAGGAACTTTGATGTGAGTGGCGTGGAAAAGAGAACGGTAGTATAAAGAAGAAAAAAAAGGGAATATCAGTTTCTTACTTGCTCCAGGCGAGATAGCCCGGAATGATGACATTTGCGACAGGCACGAGCATCAGGAGGCCGAGCCAGCCTGCCCTATCGCGTGCTTCCGCTATCTTCCACCACCAGTAGACGTTGAGCGCCATGATGACGATGCCGCCCACGAACGGGAGGAAGAGGGCGAGCAGGCCAAGCATCGTCCATGCCGGGACCTTGCCTATCTTCGTCATCAGGTAGATGTTCGCGATGGGAATCCACGCGAGCCAGCCATTGGGGGTCTTGGTCTTCTTCGCGATGGCCATCAATGCCAGCGCCATGTAGACGTAGAAGATTGCGAACACGACGAGCGCGACTATCATCACGAAGCCGACGAGTGCAAGTCCTGCGAATGCCGGGATGTATTGTCCGAGATCCATTGCCATTGTTTCCTCCTTGATTCCGTTATGCCGCTCTCAGTTCAACGGACGATGAGCTGGCCTTTCATGCCGCTGTGCCCGCTGCCGCACTGCACGTTGCAGAAGAACGTGAAGCTCCCTGCCTTGTCCGCGATGAACTCGACGTCGGTCGTGGCGCCCGCGACCAGGCGTTCGTTGATGTCGAAGTCAGGCAGCACGAAGCCGTGCGTGACATCCGTGCTCGTGATGTGGAGCACGACCTTGTCGCCCTTGTTCACTTCGATCGGGTTGGGCACGAACTCCCATTTCTTCGCCTCGATGTCGAATTCCTTGACAGGTGCCGCGCTGCCTGTCGTGGTGCTTGTCGCAGCATTGTCGTCTGCCGGCGCGGGCTTGGGATTTGCAGAAGGCACAACGACGTCATCCATGGCAGGTGCGGCGACATCTTGCGTGACCTGCGGCGTTGGTGTCGGTGCGGGCGTCGGCGTTTGTGAAGAACATGCGGCCAACACAGACAGGATGATCATCAATGACAGGATTCGTCTCATTGTAACACACTCCATCATGTAGGAATCGCGTCGCGGCGTGTATAATAACTTTGTTCACTGGTCAGGCCGCTGCGAATGATATTTGTAGCAGTGGTTGTATGCTTGTGGCAGAGAAACGTCACTATGAATTAATTTCAATATGGAGACAATTATCATGGAGCAACATAACGCGCCCAAGAGCAATATCATGTGGCTCACGACACCAACGGCCGACGAGGAAGTGACGGCGCTGTTCCATCCGCTTGTCCGGCAGTGGTTCCAACAGCGCTTTCCTTCGCTCTCGCTGCCGCAACGGTACGCAGTGCCACGCATCCACGGCCGCGAGAACATCCTTGTCAGCGCGCCCACCGGCGCAACAAAGACGCTCACAGGCTTCCTGGCGATCCTCAACGAGTTGGTGGACAGCGCGACGAAAGGATTGTTGGAAGAGCGCGTCTACTGCGTCTACATCTCGCCGCTTAAGGCGCTCAACAACGACATCCACAAGAACCTCATCGAGCCGCTTGCGGAAATCGAGGCGCTTGCCGGCAAGCCGCTGGGCATCCGGGTCGCGGTCAGAACAGGCGACACCACGCCTGCCGAGCGCCAGAAGCAGGCAAAGCGCCCGCCGCACATCCTCATCACGACGCCAGAATCTTTGTCCATCATCCTCTCAACGATAAAATTCCGCGATGCGCTGCGCGGCGTGAGTTGGCTCATCGTCGATGAGATCCACGCACTGGCCGAGAACAAGCGCGGCGTGCATTTGTCGCTCAGCATCGAGCGTCTCGAGCATCTCTGCGGTCATCTCTGTCGCGTCGGGCTCAGCGCGACCGTCGCGCCCATCGAGGAGATAGCACACTATCTTGTCGGCGAAGGGAGGAAGTGTCTCATCGTCGAAGTGCCGCTGCAGAAAGAACTGGACGTGCAGGTCATGTCGCCCGTGCCTGACCTTGTCGACACGCCGCACGAGGTGATGAGCCGCGAGCTCTACAACCTCATCGACCGGCTCGTGCAGCAGCACCGCACCACGCTCATCTTCACGAACACGAGAAGCGCGACCGAGCGCGTCGTCGACACGCTCAAGGATCGCTTCCCGTCGAACTACATCGAGAACATAGGAGCGCACCACGGCTCGCTCAGCAAGGAGCATCGCTTGAGCATCGAGAACCGCTTGCGCGAGGGCTCGCTCAAATGCGTCGTGTGCAGCACCTCGCTCGAACTCGGTATCGACATCGGCTACATCGATCTCGTGATTTGTATGGCATCTCCCAAAAGCGTCGCGAGGTTCCTGCAACGCGCGGGCCGCTCCGGTCACAAGCTGCACGACACCGTCAAAGCACGATTGCTCGTCATGGACCGCGACGATTTGGTGGAATGCGCGGTGCTGCTCAAAGCCGCGTTGGAGAAACGCATCGACAAGGTCCGCATCCCGACGAATTGTCTCGACGTGCTCGCGCAGCAGATCGACGGCATGGCGCTCGAGCAGCAATGGGAGGAGCAGGAACTCTTCGACGTCGTTCGCAAGTCGTACTGTTACAAGGAGCTGCCGCGCAAGGACTTCGACGAGGTGCTCGCCTATCTCGCAGGTACCTATGTCGAACTGGAAGACCGCCACATCTACGCCAAGATATGGCGCGAAGCAGGCAAGCTGGGCCGCAAGGGCAAGATGGGGCGCGTCATCTACATGCAGAACGTCGGCACCATTCCCGAGGAGTCGTTCATCACCGTGAAGATAGGCGAGCAGGTCATCGGGCATCTCGATGAGGGTTTCCTCGAGCGGCTGCGTCCGGGTGATGTCTTTGTGCTGGGCGGCGATACCTACCAGTACAAGTTCAGCCGCGGCATGGTGGTGCAGGTGAGCGCGGCCGTCACAAGGCCACCGAACGTGCCGCGTTGG
>Ga0247727_10002456_pt1 | contig 42379 bp, 37 predicted proteins | sample WisWelCaveWW1625_FD_202498 | JGI IMG/M metagenome (GOLD analysis project Ga0247727, IMG submission 202498) | Biofilm microbial communities from Wishing Well Cave, Virginia, United States - WW16-25 | ecosystem: Environmental > Aquatic > Deep subsurface > Groundwater > Cave microbial mat | place...
GTGATGGAGACGATCATTCAGAAGCAGAAGGATTTTTTTGAGCGGGGCAAAGAAGCGATCAAGCCGATGATTCTGAAGGATATTGCCGACGAGATCGGCATGGATATTTCGACGGTGTCGCGCGTGACCAACGGCAAATACGTGCAAACCGAGCACGGCGTTTTCGAGCTGAAATATTTTTTCAGCGAGGCGATTAAAAGCGATGACGGCGAAGACGTGTCGAATCGCATGATCAAAGGGCTGATCAAAAAAATGATCGAGGAAGAAAATCCGAATGATCCGCTGAACGATCAAACGATTGCGGCAAAGCTGAAGGAGCAGGGTTTCAACGTGGCGCGGAGAACGGTGGCGAAATATCGCGAGCAGATGATGATTCCGGTGTCACGTCTTAGAAGAAAAATTTGAGGCTGGATTAGTCATTTGTCATTAGTGTCATTAGTCATTGCGTCATTGAAAAATGGAAACAGTAATGCAACGCATTCAAAAAGTTCTTCAGAAGGAATTTTCTTCTAAGGGAATTCTTTTGGAGGACGCGGGCGAGGGATTTGTCGGTGGATGGATTATTTCAAAATCTTTTGACGGGTTGAATGGCGCGCAACGCCAGAAACGGGTTTGGAATTTATTTGATAAGTATCTTAGCGAGAAAGATCGCGCGCATCTCGCTGTCTTCCTCACCTTTACCTCTGTCGAGAAAAAGGATATATTTGAAGATTTTAATGGATTCGAAAAACGCTCGAAGAGAAAATCATTGGCGACTGGAAAGAAAACAATGGCTAGTGGGCGCAAAAATGGCCGTCTCGGGCAAAAGGCCGTTAGTGTTTCTTGACAGGAAATTTTTATGAAGTAAATATGGCGGCTAAATTAAATTGCGTGGAAATGAAGCATCAAGGCGCGGAAAAAGTCCGAGAAAAAATCTCGCGACTCACTATCGCCGAAGAATTGAAATTTTGGCAAGAACGATCAGTGGCGTTGCGGAAGCAAAAAGAGGAAGCAGCGAAAAAATATAACTTGCTCGAAGTAAATGCCTAATTTTGTCAAAACCTTTGGCGCAACAAAATAAATCCGAAACCCAAACTAATCCTGAGATAATGATGAATAAACCAGCAACAAGCAACCAGAAACGAGCAACCAGCAGCATGTTCCCAGTTATTCACGCCACAACCATTCTCGGCGTGCGGCACAACAATGTTTGTGCGATGGCCGGCGATGGTCAAGTGACTTACGGCGAGACGGTTCTGAAAATGAACGCTCGCAAAGTTCGCAAGCTGTGCAAAGATACCGTCATCGTCGGTTTTGCCGGCGCGGCGGCGGATGCGTTCGCGCTGTTTGAAAAATTCGAGCAGCGTTTGGAGCAATATCACGGCAATCTCAGCCGCGCTTCGGTCGAGCTGGCGAAAGAGTGGCGCACCGACCGTTATTTGCGGCGACTCGAAGCGCAGTTGGTGGTGATGGATAAAGAAAAAGCGTTTGTGATTTCCGGCACCGGCGATGTCATCGAGCCGGATAACGGCATCATCGCCATCGGCTCCGGCGGCGGCTTTGCGATGGCGGCGGCGCGCGCGCTGGTGCGTTATTCGAATTTGACGGCGCGAAAGATTGTCGAAGAAGCCATGCATATCACCGCTGATATTTGCATTTATACCAACCAAAACATTGTCATTGAAGAGCTAAATCATAATGGATGAAATGTCAAAATTGACGCCGCGACAAATCGTGGTGGAGTTGGATAAATACGTCATCGGGCAGGACAAGGCCAAGCGTTCGGTCGCCATCGCATTGCGCAATCGCTGGCGGCGCCAGAATGTTTCCGGCGTTCTGCGCGAAGAAATCATGCCCAACAATATCATCTTGATTGGGCCAACCGGCGTCGGCAAAACCGAAATCGCGCGGCGCTTGTCGCGACTCGCCAATGCGCCGTTCATCAAAGTCGAAGCATCGAAATTCACCGAAGTCGGCTATGTCGGTCGCGATGTGGAATCGATCATTCGCGATTTGACCGATCTCGCGGTGGCGATGGTGCGTTCCGAAAAAACCGCGACGGTGCAGGAGCAGGCCGAGCAAATGGCGAACGAGCGGCTGCTCGATATTTTGTTTCCGCCGCCGAAATCGCGCCGGACTGAAGCTGCGAGCGCGGAAGGGGAAGAAGAAAATGAGAAACCTGCCGCGCAAAAAATGGTGAATCCTGCCGACATTCTCGAAGTGGAAGAGCGGCATCGTCGCACGCGCGAAAAAATGCGCCAGCAGCTCATGGACGGCAAGCTCGAAGATCGCTACGTCGAGCTGGATGTTCCGGCAGAAGGCTTTCCGATGATGCAGGTGATTTCGCCCATCGGCGTGGAAGAGTTGGGCGTCAATCTGCAGGATTTGATGGGCAATATGTTTCCGAAAAAAACCAAGCGGCGAAAGATGACGGTGGCCGAAGCGCGAAAATATTTGACACAGGAAGAAGCGCAGAAACTCATCGACATGGATCAGGCGGTTAAGGAAGCGATCTCGCGCGTGGAAAATTCCGGCATCGTTTTTCTCGATGAGATCGACAAAATCGCCGGGGAAAAAAGTCAAGTCGGGCCGGACGTGTCGCGCGAGGGCGTGCAGCGCGATTTGCTGCCGGTGGTGGAAGGCACGAATGTGTTTACCAAATATGGCATGGTGAAAACCGATCACGTTCTGTTCATCGCCAGCGGCGCGTTTCATGTTTCCAAGCCCTCGGATTTGATTCCGGAGTTGCAAGGCCGCTTTCCGATTCGCGTCGAGCTTAACAGTCTCACGGCGGGAGATTTTGTGCGCATTCTCACCGAGCCACAAAATGCGCTGATCAAACAATACACAGCGATGCTGGGAACGGAGAATGTCGACATTAAATTCACGCCGGAAGCGATTAAGGAAATTGCCCGCATTGCTTTTGAAGTGAACGAACGCACCGAGAACATCGGGGCGCGGCGCTTGCACACGGTGATGACAGCGCTGCTCGAAGATATTCTTTTCGAGGTGCCCGATTCCAAAATCGGCAAGATCGAAATCACCGCCGAGCTGGTGAGCGAGCGGTTGAAGGAGATTGTTGAGGATGAGGATTTGAGCCGGTATATTTTGTGATGTGTTATTATAACTAAAGAAAATTGAAGATGAGAAAGTGGGCGGTTCAAGATCGGTATGGTAATACCATTTATTTGACCGAGGAGCGATGGAACCATATTTTAGAGTCACGTCCAGATATGGAGCCGTTTCACGCGCAGTTCCTTGAAACAATACGCACGGGACGCCGTCGTCAAGAAGCGCTTATACCGAATGAGTATCGCTATTACAAACAGTTTAATGAGTTATTGCCCGAAAACAATCATCTTATCGCCAAAGTTGTTTTTAAAACTCAGCTTGATAAGACTGGCAATTACGTTCCGAATAATTTTGTAGTCACAGGTTGGCAAAAATATATTGTGCCAAAACAGTGAGAGTATGAGTGATTTGAAATTGCATCGCAGCGAAGTACTTGCCGCAAATGGGGAAAAAATTCGGTTGGTCTATGACGAAAGCGAAGATATGCTGGACATTTTTTTCGGCGAGAATGAGCCGGCTACGGGCGTTGAACTAACGGATCATATTCTTTTGCGCCTCAATCAGAGGACGGGGCGAGCCGTGAGTTTGACGATTTGCCATTTTTCGATCCTCACCGAGCTAACGGAATATGGCCCGCGTAGTTTTCCGCTTGAAAATCTTGATGAATTGCCGGAAGATTTACGTGAATTAACTATTCGTGTCATGGTAAAAGCGCCGGTTAATCAATTTTTGAAATTATCAAATTTTCAGGAATCGCCAACAAAGCGCATTCCTTTAACTTATGTCGAACCATATCGCTTCGCAACTGCGGCGTAATTTTTAATCTATAATTTATATTGAATCAAACCACACCACGAACTGCATCAATGTGAGGAACTGAAGATGAAAAAAGATTTTCTCGATATTGCGGATTTGACTCAGGACGAAGTCTGGTCGCTGTTTGAAGTAGCCAAAGATTTGAAGGCCAAACAGAAGCACGGCGAGGCGCACGAATATTTGCGAGGCAAAACGCTCGGCATGATTTTCGCGAAACCCTCGACGCGAACGCGTGTCTCGTTCGAGGTTGGCATGTTTCAGCTTGGCGGCCACGCGTTGTATTTTCAAGAAAACAACTTTGGCAAACGGGAAACGATTCCCGATATCGCGCGCGTGCTTTCGCGATATGTTGACGGCATCATGGCGCGTCTATTTGGGCACGAAGATATTGTGGGTTTGGCGGAATATTCCAGCGTGCCGGTGATTAACGGTCTCACTGATCTGCTGCATCCCTGCCAGATTTTGGGCGATATGATGACGATTCTCGAGCATCGAGAAAACTTTAATAATCTCATCGTCACGTACATCGGTGATGGCAACAACGTCGCGAACTCGTGGGTGACGATGGCGATGAAAATTCCGTTCACGTTTCGCATTGCTTGTCCGGAAGGTTATGAGCCGGATAAGAAAATGGTCGAACAAGCGAATAAATCGAATGTCGGTCGCGTCGAAATTTATCGCGAGCCGGCGCAAGCGGCGAAAGGCGCGCATGTTCTTTACACCGACGTGTGGGCGAGCATGGGGCAAGAAGCCGAAGCGGAAATGCGTCGTCAAATTTTTAAAGGCTATTGCATCGATAGCGCGCTGATGAAGCTCGCCGCGCCGAATGCGAAATTCATGCACTGCCTGCCGGCGCATCGCAGCGAAGAAGTGACGAATGAAGTGATGGAAAGTCCGCAATCCATCATCTTCGATCAGGCCGAAAATCGCCTGCACATTCAAAAGGCGATCATGGTCAAACTGATGGGGGCAAAGGGCAAAGGGCAAATTGCATAAGGACATCGCGTTTGTGTCCAACTCCAATATCAAAGTCATTCCTTTTGCACCCGATTTTATCGAAGCGTGGGATAGTTTTGTTTGGCAGTCCAACAATGGCACGCTGTTTCATACGCGCGCTTTTTTAGCCTATCATCCACCGCAGCGATTCAATGATGACTCGCTGCTTTTTTTTAAAGAAGGCAGATTGCTCGCCGTCCTTCCTGCTGCTACGCGAGTGGATGATACGTCAAAAATTTTGCGCTCGCACCCTGGCGCTTCGTTTGGAAGTTTTGTCGCCAATTCCAATCTCTCGCTCCGCGATGCCGAACGCATTGTGACAAATTTTCTCGCGTATTGTCACGAGCGTGGTTACGCCGGCGCGGAAATCACGTTGCCGCCGCAAATTTATCTGGCGCGTCCGAGCCACTATCTCGATTTTATTTTATATCAACACGGCTTCCGTTATCGTAAGCGCGAGGTTTCCAGCGTCGTGCCGCTGGATGTGACGATGGATCGCGTTCTGGAATTATTCTCGCCGGAATCGCGCCGCGCCGTGCGCCGCGCGCAGAAACTCAACGTGCGCATCGAAGAAAGCGACGACTTCGCCACATTTTATGAAATTCTGAAAAAGAATTTACGTTTGCGTCACAACGTGCAGCCGGCGCATTCGCTTGACGAGCTGCTGCAACTTAAAAAAATATTTCCGGAGCGCGTTCGGCTGTTTGCGGCGTTTGCTGAAAACGAGCTGATTGCCGGTATAGTTATCTTTGCTTGTAATTCTCGCGCCGCGCTGGCTTTTTATATCAGCCATCGCGAAGCCTTCCAGCGTTATCGCGGCGTTAATTTGCTCTTTTATGAGGTGTTTCAATGGTGCATCTCACAAGGTTTCCGCTTTGTCGATTTCGGCATTTTCACGGTGAATATGCAACCCAATTGGGGATTGGGGCGATTCAAAGAAAGCTTTGGCGCACAAGGCGTTTTTCGCGATACGATGATGTTGGAATTTTAGATCGCAAAATTTGCCAGCAACGCGAATGGATTAACCAACTGATAAAAAGCGGCCAACTGTTTTTAAAATTGTTTTATCCGTTGGCCGCTTTTCATCCGTTGGGAATTTTTTAGGAACCGAATTAAAGATACAAGGCTAAAGTTACAAGTTATGCGAGTTTTCAAGTTACTACTTTACACATTTTTATTTCTCACCGCCACCGCGCTCGAAGCCCAAACTTTTCGCGCGCCGCTTTCCCATCTCGGTTACGTCATTCAACAATACGATCAATTTGCCGCGCAGAAATTAATCGAGTTGCAAGCGCCCGGCGCGGCCATTGCCGTCGTGCAAAACGATTCGATTGTCTATATGAAATGTTTTGGCGTGCGCGAAGTTGGCCGCCTCGAGCCGATCACGCCGCATACGTCGTTTCGTGTGGCTTCGCTTTCCAAAGGTTTTGCCTCTATTCTCACCGGACTTTTGGTGGAGGATGGCGTGTTCCATTGGGATGATAAAATCGTCAAATATTTGCCGGCGTTGGCTCTAAAGAAAAATGAGCATACACAAAATTTGACGATCCGCCATATTTTGAGTCACACTTCCGGTTTGCCTTCGCACGCTTTTGATAATCTCCTCGATGCGAATGTCCCATTTAATATTATCTTCAATCAACTAAATACCGTCCCCTGTGTCTGGCCGGTTGGGCAAAGTTATAACTATCAAAATGTGATTTACAGTTTGATCGGCGACGTGATCAAATCGGCGACCGGTTACACTTATCAGGAAATGATTAAAGCGCGCCTGTTTGCGCCATTAAAAATGACGGATGCTTCAATAACTCGCGAGGCTTTATTAACCAATATCAATCACGCTTCGCCCCATATTCGTCGTCGCGGTAAATGGACGCCTACCGAAGTTACGGAAGGCTATTACGGCGTCGCGCCCGCCGCCGGTGTCAACGCGAGCATTGCGGACATGGCGCAATGGCTGCGCGCGATGCTGGGAAATATGCCGCAAGTGGTTTCACCAAAAGTTTTGCAAGAGGTTAGCACGCCGGTGATCAAAACACGGCGCGAGCTGCGGCGCTATCATTGGAATGGCCGCGCCAAACAGGCTTATTACGGCCTCGGCTGGCGCATCTTCGATTACGCCGGAACCAAACTGGTTTTCCACAGCGGCGGCGTGCGCGGCTTTGTTTCGCAAATCGCCTTTTTACCAGAGCACAAATTAGGCGTCGTCGTTTTATTGAATTCGAGCATTGAAAATATTTTTGTGTCGACTTTTCTCGATATGTATTTTTCTCCGAATCAATATGTCTCGAAGCTGTAGCTTATTCTTTGAGATATAAGTTTTGCTTGCTTTTAAAATAGGTGAATAGTAATTTGAATTGAGGTGATTGAAATCTGCAACAAAGTAAGGTGAGGAGAATGGCGCAATGGTCGATCCTTCGACGTGGCAATTAGAGGCTTGGAAGGCGCAAGTTGGTTTACTCGACCGGCTGATTTTGGTTATGCTCGGTGCGCTGTTTCTCCCGGCGTTTGCCGGAAAAGATAGTTATTCGTCAATAGTTTTGTTTGTCTTTGGCTTCATATTTGTTGGGTGTGTGTTCTTCTGGATCAAATTAATGCGTCGGGCAACTCGTAGACAAGGAGAACAATAAAATGAGTTCCTTAACATATTATGATATTGTGCTCATCATCGTCCTTTGTAGTGTTCTCGTGATGGTAGGCATGGGCTATCGGGAGCTCACAAGAAAACCAAAAGAGAAATGACTCGTGCAAGCGTTTTTTGCAATAACTGCGCAAGTCGCTACATAAATAGTTTACTGGGCGAAACTAAAAATGAGCGCAGCCATTTCAGATTAAATCCTGTACACGGCACGTATGCCAACAGGAGAAATTATGAGTCGTTGCTGTTGTGTTTAATTTTGATTATGCCCTCCATCCGTCGCATCCTCCATCTTGCGCCATTCAACACCTCCGGCGTTCCTATCACCCTCGTCCGTGCTGAAAGAGAATTAGGTTTTGAGAGCCGTTTGATCACAATGGGCCGCGATCCGCGCGGTTATGAAGAAGATGTTTGTCTCGATTTGCCGTTTCTGGATTTTATCGGCACACGCTGGGCGAAAAAAATTTTCTCAAATCCGGTGCGCTTGCAAGTCACTAATCGCCGCAAAATTCTGGCGCAAATTCCGCCAACTTGGACGCCGCATTCATTGCCGGAAAAAAGGCTGATAAAATTTCGTGAATGGATTTGGCAAAAAAAAATCGCAATGGCGATGGTCGAAATTGGTTTTTGGAATTTTGATCTCTATCAATTGGACGGCGGTTTAGAGTTTTATCGCGATGGCCGGACGATTCGTGAATTAAAAAAACGCGGCAAAAAAATTATCTGCCTTTATACCGGCTCCGATCTGCGCACGCGCGGCGTTATTCCCCAAATCGATGCATGTGTGGATTTAAATTTAACGCTCGAATTTGATCATCTCGCTTTGCATCCAAATATACAGCATGTTTTCTTCCCGCTCGATATTCGCCGTTTTTCACTCGCTCCGATTCGCAACGATCATCATATTGTCATCGGCCACGCCCCGACCAATCGCGCGGCGAAAGGCAGCGATACGATTATTGCCGTCGTGCAAAATTTGCAAAATGAATTTCCCATTGATTTGGAACTTATCGAAAATGTCTCGCATGACGAAGCCTTGCGCAGAAAAGCTCGGTGTGATATATTTATAGATCAAATTGGCGAGCTCGGCTATGGCATTAACGCTATCGAAGCGTTGGCGATGGGAATTTGCGCTTGCACCGCGCTGGTTTCCGGTTTTGCAGAAAAATATCCGGATCATCCTTTCGTCGAAATCAACGCCGAAAATCTTCGCGAACGGTTGATTGAATTGTGCCAGCGTCCCGAAGAGCGACGAAGATTGCGACAATATGGACGCGCGTGGATTGAAAGAATGCATGAGGCTCGACAAGTTGTTCAACGAATTCATCAACTCCTGAACTCAACACAACTAACAGCCACCAGCCACTAGCAACCAGACATGCGCATTCTCTTCATCAATAGCATTCAAATGTTCGGCGGCGGAGAAGTCTGGATGCTGCGCGCGTTGCAGGCATTGCAGGAACGCGGACATCGAGTTTGGCTGTGTTGTCGTCCCGAGGCCGAAGTCGGCAAGCGCGCCATTGAACAAAAAATTCCGGTTAAATTCATTGCATTTTCCGGTGATTTCAATCCGATCACGATTTTTCAATTAGCGCGACTTATGAAACGCGAGCGCATCGACGTCGTTCTCACGAACATGGATAAAGAATTGCGTTTGGGCGGCATGGCCGCGAAAATCACCGGCGTTCCTGTCGTGATTCCGCGGCGCGGCATCGATTATCCGCTGAAAAATCGCTGGCGCTATCGATTCTCTTATAATGTTTTAGCGACGCGGATCATTGCCAACTCGCAGGCGACTAAACGCGCTCTATTGCGCAACGCGCCGTGGCTTGATTCCGAACGCATTGAAGTGATTTACAACGGCATTGATGTTCAACCTTTCTCGCAATCAAGTTCTCATGATTTGCGTTTGGAATGGGGAATAAAAAAAAATGAACCGCTGCTCGGTTTTGTCGGGCAACTCGATGAGCGCAAAGGCATTCGCGTTTTGCTTGCGGCATTTCAGCGCATCAAGCGCGAAATTCCCAATGCGCGACTTGTGTTTGTCGGGCGCGGCCCGTTGCACGAAATGATCGAAAATGAAATTAAAGCGCATCGTTGGAGTGACGCGGTTTTACTTCCCGGTTTTTGGGATGACATTGTCGGTGTCATGCAGGCGATCGATATTTTGCTGCTGCCATCATATTGGGAAGGTTTCGGCATCGTGTTGATCGAAGCCATGGCCGCAGGCAAACCGGTGATCAGCACCGACACCAGCAGCATGCCGGAAATCATTGTCGATGATCAAACTGGTTACGTCGTGCCGCCCGGGGATGCAGAAGCATTGGCTGAGCACACGATTAGGATGCTACAAAATTCAGTATTGCGCGAGCAGTTCGGCCGCGCGGCGCGCCAGCGCGTCACCGAACTTTTTACAATGGAACGAATGATCGATCAATTGGAAAATTTATTTCAGCGGGAAGTCAATAAAAGGAGAAAGACGCTTTGAAATTGTGGAATGGGATTGAGCAGGCCTTTAAAAGAAATTGGCTGCGGCTTTTCGAGAAATGGCTGGATCGCGGCGTCGTTTCTCCGAATCTCATCAATTTGTACGCGATCCGCCGAATCTTGGTGATTCGCCAACACGATCAGCTCGGCGATTTTTTGCTGTCGACGCCGGTGTTGCGCGCGCTGCGGCAGTTTTTTCCGCAAGCGCATATTGCGGTTATCGCCCGCACTTATACGGCGGAATTAGCTTACAACAATCCATATCTCAACGAAGTGCTCGTCGTTCCAGAAAAATTATTCGGGTGGACTCCGCTAAAAATTTGGCGCTTGCTGGCCGGCTTGTTGCGCGGCTGGGATTTGGCGATCGTGCTCAATACCGTGTCGCATTCTTTGACCAGCGATTTGCTGGCGTATTTTTCCGGCGCGCGTTATGTTCTCGGCAGCGAGCATCGGATTTTCCCCGGCTGCAAACGGAATTTTTTTTGTAATCTGGTGGCGCGTTATTTTTCTCAAGTAAAATCGCAAAGCGAGCGCAATCTCGACATCGTGCGGCATTTGGGAATTGACACCGAAGATCGCGGCGAAGTGATGGCATTGACCGCGCAGGAGAAACTTTTCGCCAGCAATTTTATGCGACAACACGGCATCGACGAAAAAGATGTCGTCATCGCCATGCATCCCGGCGCCGGCAAAATTCACAACCGTTGGCCGGTGGAAAGATTTGCGGAGCTGGCCAACACCCTGCATCGCCGTTTTAATGTGCGTTTGATTTTAACGTGGGGTCCGGAAGAAAATTCGCTCGGCGTAAATTTATGCCGGCGTTTGTCGTTCGATCCGATTGTCGTGCACGGGCTTTCGCTGCGCCATCTCGCTGCACTGTTAGCGCATGCCAATGTTTTTATTTGCAACGATACCGGCGTGATGCATCTGGCCGCCGCCGTCGGCGCGCCACTGATCACGATTTTCGGTCCGACCGATCCGGCAGAATGGAAACCGATTGGAAAGAAATTCATCGCCATCCGCGGCGAAAAACATTCCTGTGAAAACGTCAGTGTTCAACAAGTTTTGCAAACCATACAAGCGCTGCTTGGCGCCAAACTCACGGCCCGGCGCGAGCCGCCCGATGAAGCGCTTTCTCCCGCCAACGATTTGAGCGACGAAGATACGCAAAATTTCCTGCGACGATTTGCGCACAAAGAACGGAATTGAGAGAATTCAATTCATTTTATTTCTCCCCATTAAAATTCTTTCTAATAAAATTGCTTGACAATCCCGCCTTTTCTGCCATATTTTGATGGAGGATGTGGAGAAGAAATATTATGTCCGAGGACGTCAAGCATTTCATTGTTCAGCGCGTGCGCGAACGGCGCCGCGAGACGATTCAGGATACGCTCGTTGTCGAAGAGCCGTTGGAGATTCGTCTCAACAATATTCCGCTCGCCGTGGTGATGCGCACGCCCGGCCATGACTTCGAACTCGCCCGCGGTTTTTTGCTCACTGAAGGCATTTTGCAAGGAGCGACGAGCGACGGGCGACGAGCGACGGGCGAAAGTCAGAGGGCCGACGAGATGATCGAAATTGAATATGCCCGCGATGAACTCGGCCTCGAAATTCCCAATGTAATAAACTGCCGGATCCCATCAATTCTCGAAACTGAAATTTTCGGATGGCAGCGGCATATTTTTTCCAGCTCGAGTTGCGGCATTTGCGGCCGCGCTTCAATCGATCGCGTGCGCGTGCAAGCTTCTCCTCTTCAAGGCCGCTGGCAAATCCCTTTTTCAATTTTACAAACATTGCCGGATCAACTGCGCCGGCGCCAAACGACATTTGCCAATACCGGCGGCTTGCACGCTGCGGCATTTTTTTCGTCAGAAGGGAAGATAATCGCATTGCGTGAAGACATCGGGCGACACAATGCCGTCGATAAAATTCTGGGCTGGGCAATGCGCCAGTATAAACTTCCTCTGGAAAATTTTGGTTTGTTGGTCAGCGGCCGTTTAAGTTTTGAATTGGCACAGAAAGCTTTGATCGGAGGCATTTCGTTCATGGCTGGAATCAGCGCCGCTTCCTCGTTGGCAGTTGAAATAGCCGAAGAAACCGGCATGACGCTGGTCGGTTTCTTGCGCGGGGAAACAGCGGTGGTTTATTCCAACCCGCAACGGATTCAGTTTTAGAAGAAAGGAGCGTAATTGTGAATATCATTTTTGTTGAATCGTTTTATGGCGGCTCGCACAAAAGTTTTCTCGATGGGTTGATGAAATACAGCCGCCACGACATCACTTCCATCACGCTGCCGTCGCGATTTTGGAAATGGCGCTTGCGCAGCGCCGCGTTGTACGTCGCCGAAGAATATGGCGAAGCCCTGCGCCAATGCGATTTAATCATTGCCACCGATCTGATCAATCTTGCCGATCTCAAAGCGCTTTCAAGATTTAATTGTCCGTCGATTCTTTTTCTGCATGAAAATCAGCTCACTTACCCCACGCCGGAAGGCGAGAAGCCCGAATTGAATTTCGGCTTTGCCAATCTGGTTTCCGCGCTGGCCGCCGATCGCTGCCTGTTCAACTCGCAATATCATCTGCAGGAATTTGATTACGCGCTCAAGCAATTCATCAACGATATTCCCGAGTTCGTGCCGGAATTGGCCCATCAGCAAGTTATGTCACAATCGCAAGTGATCTACATGGGCATCGACTTCTCGGAGTTTCGCCGCCGGCCCGTGTTGGATAATCCCAGGCCGATCATTCTGTGGAATCATCGCTGGGAATTCGACAAACAGCCCGAGGTTTTTTTCAGGCAATTATATAAACTTGAGGCTGAAGGCTTCGACTTCGAGCTGCTCCTGCTCGGCGAAAATTTTCAAATGCATCCCAAAGAATTTATCGAAGCGCGCGAGAAATTAACGGGACGAATCCGGCAATATGGCTACGTGGAAAGCGTCTACGATTACGCGCGTTATCTGGCCATGTCGGATATCGTCGTCTCCACCGCCATTCAGGAAAATTTCGGCTTTGCCGTCATCGAAGCGATGCATTGCCACACGCTGCCGCTGTTGCCGAACCGGCTGAGTTATCCCGAGATTCTTCCGAAAAAATTTCACGAGCAGTTTTTGTACAACAGCGAAGAAGAATTGGAAACGAAGCTAGGGCGCTTGTTGCGCGAATATCGCAACCTGCACGAAACCCGCGCCGAGATCGCCCAATCCATGGCACAGTTTGATTGGAAAAATAGGATTGCCGAATTTGACACATTATTTGAAGAAATGGTAAAAAATAAAAAATGATCAAATTCTAAACCGATTTTTCCCTTGCTTTTATGCACCGGTTTGAATATTTTTTTAAATTGTCATGGCTAAACTGTTCAGCATAAAAAGTTCTTTCTCTTCAACTTCGACATGAAAAATTTGGTTGCGATTGCAGGACCGCTGGTTGCCGTGGCTGCATATTTTATTTTTGGACAACCGCTGTGGGCGACAATCGGCCTCGGCATTCTCACCCTGATCGGCCTCGTTTTACCGAGTTGGCGGGCGGCGATGGGATTGACTCGTGTTGTCTTCGTCTTTTGCCTGCTGATGTTCATCATCAACGAGCTCGGTATCGCCTATCCCTATTCAAATATTTTTATCTTGACCGGTTTGATTGGATTATTTTTTCTCAGCGGTGAAAGCTGGAAGGGACTTTATTTTGGCCCCGGCCAAACGCGCCAATGGACGAGCCGCGCTTTTTTCATCGGGTTGGGATTTGCGGCCGCGGTTTTAACGTTGTTTGCGCTGCTGCCCAAAAATTTGCAACGACTCGGCGCCAATCCGGTTCCTGCCGGCTGGCCAGTTGATGTGCTCATCGTCGTTGCTATCGGCTACGCCACGTTCAGCACATTAATGGAAGAGACCATCTTTCGCAGCGTGATGGTCGCTTTCTCACGTTCGCATCTCACGCCGTCGCTTGCCGTGATGGCGCAAGGCGTTGTCTTCGGCGCTATGCATTATCGCGTCGGATTTCCCTCAAACCTCGGCGGCGCAGTCTTGTCATTTATCTGGGGAATATTAGCCGGCTGGCTTGTCTTGAAATCCGAATCGATTTATCCGGCGTTTGTGATGCACTTCGTTGTAGTGTTGACGTTGTTTGTCGGATTGATTTTTATGCAGTAACGAAAATTCGCCGGCGAATAGTAACCAATAGTTGTATTGCGACATATGGAATTAAATATTTGTCCTTTGTGTGGATCACCTTCCATTCAGAAAAAAAAAGGCGTCCGTCGATTCAACGTTCGCGGTGAATTGCTTTCGACGCCGATGGTTCAATATTGGGAATGCCCAAGCTGTAACGAAATTTTTTTTGATCGTGAAGCTAACAGAAAGATTGACGCGGCTTTGTTGCCAGATCGAAAAGCAAAACGAGAAGGTGATTCTCGAACGAAAGCTCTACGAAAAAAGAAAAAAACTCAACTTGCTTGATTGATTCTATGGGCGTTCCCAAATCACCATCGCCGGCCGCGTTGTTTATCGCCGTTTTATTTGCGCCACCCGCTTCATATGAAGAAGTGCGCGCAGTGGTGAGGCAGGAATTTGGCGACATTCTGATGGAGAGCCCGATCTTCTCTTTCAACCACAGCGAATACTATGCCGAAGAAATGGGCGGCAACTTGCAGAAAGTTTTTTTGCTGCTCAACCGCTTGATCGATCCCGGCGCACTGGTTGATTGGAAGCTGCACGCGCAAGAAATTGAATCGCGATACACGGAAAACGGCAAGCGCAAAATTAATTTCGATCCCGGGTATCTCGAGGCTTCGAAGCTCGTAGTGGCGACGACCAAAAATTACGATCATCGCATTTATCTTGGCCGCGGCATTTACGGCGACGTGCAATTGCGTTATCGCTTTCAGCAGTTTCATGTCAACGATTGGACGTATCCGGATTATCGCCAGCCGGAACATATCGCGTTCTTTGAAAAAGCCCGGCAGAAATATTTTGATCTGCTCAAAACTGAATTTGGCGCGCCGGAACTGCCGATGAAATTGGATTACAAATCAGCCGGCGTCGATCGTGAAAGCGGCGAAAGCGTCAAAAAGAAAATTGGCGAATTGGCGCGCCAAACTTTTAATGAAAATGTTCTGCGCGAAATCGGCTTGTTTGGCGGCTTCTTTCATTTAGCAAAAGAAAATTATCGCGAGCCGGTGTTGGTCGCCAGCGTCGATGGCATCGGCACGAAAATCAAGCTCGCCTGCCAGGTCAATCAATATCGCGGCCTCGGCGCGGACATCGTGCATCATTGTTTGAACGACATCATGGTCGGCGGCGCGCAGCCGTTGTTCTTTCTCGATTATCTCGCGTTCGGCAAATTGAACTCGACCGTCGTTCTGGAATTGATTGAAGGAATGTCCGCCGCCTGCCGCGAATCCGGTTGCGCGCTCATTGGCGGCGAAACGGCGGAGATGCCGGATATTTATCATCCCGGCGATTTCGATCTTGCCGGCACTATTGTCGGCGTGGTGGAAAAAGAAAAAATTTTGGACGGCCGCCGCATCGCGCGTGGCGACGCGCTAATCGGAATTGCCTCGAATGGCTTGCACACCAACGGTTATTCATTGGCGCGGAAGATTCTTTCAACGCGTCATTTAAATTTGGATCATCAATATGAACTTGGCGAAACGCTCGGCGCCGCGTTGTTAAAACCGCATCGCAGTTATCAAAAACCGATACGGCTCGCAACTGAATTCTCCGAGCTGCGCGGCATTTCGCATATCACCGGCGGCGGCATTGAAGGCAATACCGCGCGTTTGCTGCGTGACAATTTGAAATTGAACATTGATTGGGACGCGTGGGAATGGCCGCCGTTGTTTCGGCTCTTGCAAAAATTTGGACAAGTTGAAGAAACGGAAATGCGGCATGTTTTTAATTTAGGAATAGGATTGATATTTGTAATCGCTCCGGCCGCGGTTGATGAATTGCGCCGGCGGTTGAGGGCAATCGGCGAAACAAGTTGGGTCATTGGGAAAATTGTTTGACTCTTGGACGGCAGAGTTAAAAATTACAATGTTCCATTAAACACGGAGAATGGAGAAAAAAGAGAAACACGGAGACAGCATTCTGAATTTATTCTTTTCTGCTTTTCTCCGTGAGACTCGGTGCGCTCCGATTCTCCGTGTTAAACAATACTCGTTATTGAAGCGGAGTTCTTTTGTGGCACGAATCGCAGTAATCGGCGCGGGCAGTTGGGGCACAGCGCTTGCGAAAGTGCTGGGTGAAAATAATCATCACGTCACGGTTTGGGCCAGACGACCCGAATTGGCGACCGAACTGTCGACGCAGCAACGCAGTGACGTTTATTTACCCGGCGTTGCATTGCCGCCGAATTTGCAATTTACTTCAAATCTTGCAGAAGCTATTCGTGAAGCGAATTTTATTTTATTGGCAACGCCGTCGCACGGCCTGCGCAATGTCGTGCAGCAAATAGGTTCTTTGGCATCCGGCACAATCGTCATCAGCTCAGTGAAAGGCATTGAAACCGACTCGTTGTTACGAATGAGCCAAGTCATTGCGGCGTTGTTGGGTGAATCGGCGCCAGTGGTCGTGCTTTCGGGTCCGAGTTTGGCCGTCGAAGTTGCCAATCATATTCCAACGGCTATCGTAGCCGCTGGAAACGATTTCGCGGCCGCCAAAGCCGTGCAGGATATTTTCATGAACCCGTATTTTCGCGTTTACACGCATCATGACGTCATCGGCGTCGAGCTCGGCGGCGCGTTGAAAAATATTATTGCACTCGCGGCTGGAATTGTTGATGGCGCGGGATTTGGCGACAACACCAAAGCTGCGCTGATGACGCGCGGGTTGGTCGAGATCACGCGACTCGGCGCGAAGCTTGGCGCTGATCCGATGACCTTCGCTGGACTTTCTGGCATGGGCGATCTGTTTGTGACTTGCATGAGCCGCAAGAGCCGCAATCGTTATGTCGGCGAGCAAATCGGTCAAGGTCGCAAGCTGCCGGAAATTCTCAACGAAATGATGATGGTTGCCGAAGGCGTGCGCACCACGCAAGCGGCGTATCGACTCGCGCAGCAACACGGCGTTGAAATGCCCATCACCTCGGAAGTTTATCACATTTTGTTTGAAAATAAAGATGCGAAACAAGCGATGAATGCGCTGATGACGCGGGAAGCGAAGCGGGAGAAGTTTGGGTGATGAAAATTTTGAAGGATGTTTACAAGGGCGAAGTATTATGGCAAAGAAAGTGAAAATTTGGTACGATGTTGAAGGAGATTATCTTGAAGTCATTTTTGAGCGAAAAGCTGGATACTTCAAAGAAACTTCCAATGATGCCGTAATGAAAAAGGTTGATGCCGCCGGCAATATTATTGGATTTTCAATTCTCAAAGTTAGCGCGCTGCGCGGGCAAAAACCTTTGGCGATGACTCTTGCAAGTAAGGCAGCTTAATTCTACAAGGAGATTTGTAATGATACCGCAGTTGATCAATCGAGAAAGAATCTACATCGAAAACATTGGCCAATACGAGGGAAAAGAGGTTAAAATACACGGCTGGCTTTATAATGCGCGGCACAGCGGCAAACTGTGGTTCCTGTTGTTGCGGGATGGCACGGGCATTATGCAATGCGTCGTCTCGCTCAAAGACGTCGGCGAAGAAATCTTTGCCCGTTGCGAAAAATTAACTCAGGAGTCGTCGTTCGTTGCTACTGGCACGGTTCGCGCCGATAAACGCGCGCCCGGTGGCTACGAGTTGCTGGTGAAAAATATTGAAATCGTTCATATCGCGCAAGATTATCCCATCACGCCGAAAGAGCATGGCGAAACATTTTTAATGGATCATCGCCATCTGTGGCTGCGCTCGTCGCGGCAACATGCGATTCTGCGCGTGCGGCATACGATCATCAAAAGCATTCGCGATTTTTTTGATAGTCGCGGCTTTACACTCATCGACGCGCCGATTTTTACGCCGGCGGCTTGCGAAGGCACCTCGACACTTTTTGAAACGGATTATTTCGGCGAGAAGGCGTATTTGACGCAAAGCGGCCAGCTTTATATGGAACCGGCGGCGCTGGCCTTCGGCAAAGTTTATTGTTTTGGTCCAACCTTTCGAGCCGAGAAATCGAAAACGCGCCGGCATCTCACCGAGTTTTGGATGGTCGAGCCGGAAGTGGCTTACATGGATCTCGAAGGCGACATGCAGCTCGCCGAAGAATTTATCGAATTCATCGTACAGAATGTTTTAGCCACTCGTCGCGAGGAATTAAAAATTTTGGAACGCGATACGAGCAAGCTCGAAAAAGTGACGCGCCCGTTCCCGCGCTTGAGTTACGATGAAGCAGCGGCGATGTTGACAACGCCGGAAGCAGTTGCATTTGCGCAAGAGAAAGAAGCGCCGCCGTTTGTTCCCGGCAATGATCTTGGCGGCGCGGATGAAACTTATCTCACGCAAAAATTTGACAAGCCGTTGATGGTGCATCGTTATCCCGCAGCCGTCAAAGCGTTTTATATGAAAGCCGATCCCGAAAATTCAGATCGCGCACTTGGGGTCGACGTGCTCGCGCCGGAAGGTTATGGCGAAATCATCGGCGGCGGCCAGCGCGAGGACGACGTCGAAGTTTTGGAAGCGAAGATTCGCGAACATGACTTGCCGATGGAAGCATTCCAATGGTATCTCGATGTGCGGCGTTTCGGCTCGGTGCCGCACGCGGGTTTCGGCCTCGGCGTTGAACGCACCGTCGCGTGGATTTGCGGACTGCATCATGTTCGCGAGACGATTCCGTTTGCGCGGTTGATGCATCGGCTTTATCCTTGAAGGAGTCCGAAGTTTGTGAGTCCGAGGTCCGAAGTCTTCGAAAATAACATGGAAGCAAAATCTGTAATTATTGGCGTCATCGGCGGCGGGCATTGCTCGGCAGAAATTTACGAGCTCGCACGGCAAGTCGGTCACGAGGTAGCAAAAGCCGGCGCGATACTCATCTGCGGCGGTTTGTTCGGCGTGATGGAAGCGGCGTGTCGCGGCGCCAAAGAAGCCGGCGGCATGACGATTGGAATTTTGCCCGGCAAAATAAAAAATGAAGCGAATGCGTTTGTCGATATTCCGATTGTCACCGGCCTCAACGAGGCGCGTAACGTGATCATCGCCAGAAGCGCCGATGGTTTGATTGCGGTGGACGGAGAGTATGGTACGCTTTCTGAAATTGCGTTTGCATTGAAATTCGGCAAGCCGGTTGTCGGCCTGAAAACGGCCTTTGATCTACCTCATGTTGCTCAGGTGACAACGGCGGCAGAAGCAGTTGATGTACTTATTAATCGAATAGGAGTAATATGAAAAAAGGCGTTCATATTATCATTGCTGGCATGGTGCAGGGTGTGGGCTTTCGGTATCACGTGCATCGTTCGGCGCGGCGGCATTATCTGACCGGCTGGGTCAAAAATATGCCGGATGGCCGAGTGGAAACGGTTGCGGAAGGCGCTGAAGAAGAGCTGCGCGAGTTTGTCAAAGAAGTGAAGAAAGGCTCGCGCTTCTCGCGCGTTGATGAGGCGCAAGTGGAATGGTTGTCTTACAGCAATCAATTTCAAAATTTCCAGATTACGGATTGAAAGGATCGTCCAATGCAAGAACTCGAACGTTACATTCGCACCGTGAAGGATTTTCCCAGGCCCGGAATTGGATTTAAGGATATTACAACTTTGCTGAAAGAGCCGGACGCCTTTGCGCAATCCATCGATCTGATGGCGGCTCATTTTCAGGATAAAAAAATTCAAAAAGTTGTGGGCATCGAGTCGCGCGGATTTATTTTCGGCGCGCCGTTGGCATTGCGTCTGAACGCGGGATTCGTGCCGGTGCGCAAGCTGAAGAAACTTCCGGCGGCAACGATTCGCGAAGAGTATGCGTTGGAATATGGCGCCGACGCGATTGAAATGCATACCGACGCCATTGCCAAAGACGAAAGCGTCATCATCGTCGATGATTTGCTGGCAACCGGCGGCACCGCGGCTGCGGCCGGCCGGCTGGTGGAAAAATTGGGAGGAAAGTTGCTGGGATTCGCTTTTCTGATCGAATTGGATTTTTTGCGCGGACGAGAAAAATTATCCGCGTATGATATACTTTCACTTATTCATGTGGATTCAGAATAAATTTTTAAATTTGATTTTCCTCGGCATTCAACCGCTGCAATATTTGCCGCAAGCTTTGCAAATTTTTTTGCGAATTTTCAATCAATGGCAAACAATGGGTTTCAATCGTCACATGTTTGACGATGTCATCACGAACAAGCGCCTGCATCTGTCTTTCCCAGTCAATCTTTCCTTCGCCCACTGGCACGCATTGTAATAATGCGCCTTTGATTGTATCTTTGACGTGCACGTTGGCGATCCATTTTTTAATCGCTTCATAACCATCTGGATAGGGAATTTCATCGGTGCCCAGGGCATTCGCCGGATCCCAATTGGCGCGCAAAACTGGCGAGTTGACTGCGGCAATGATTCGAGCCGTGTTTTGTCCGGTGTCACACCAGAATCCGGGCTCGTTTTCAATCGCCAACATTAAGCCTTTATTTTCAGCGAGAGCGGCAACTTGACGAAACGCGGCGATGACGTCTGACTCCAACGCCGCTGGTTGGCGCGGGAGTCGTTGAAAACCGAAAATGATCACCAGCGGCGCTTCCAATTTTTTTGCCAGAGCGAACGTGGACGGAAAAATATTATTGAGTTCATGCGAGAAATTCTTCTGATCTTCAATATCGCCTTTGCAAGCGCCCGGTGAAATCGCCGTGTAGCGAATGCCGAATTTTTCTTTGAGCCGCAATAATTCATTTACCGTTTCGGGTTTTATATTTGGCACTCGTGCATCACCGATTACGCGAAGCTCGTAATCAGTAATACCCCAGCTCGTGCCAAGTTGAATCGCTTCGCGCACGTCGGCGCTGATTTCATCGGTGACAATGCCAGGGCGCATATTCAATTTGGGGCTTGTCGTTACAACTCTTCCTCCTACTCATACTCTTACTCGCCTTTAAAATATCACAATCGAGTAAGAGTATGAGAAAGAGTACGAGTAAGAGCGTTTAGCTTCTAATTCGTGCCATTCCCTTTTGTCCACTGATTCAGCCAGCCAATAACGGTTTCATGCCAGAGAATGCTATTGTGCGGCTTGAGTACCCAATGATTTTCATCGGGAAAATACAAAAACTTGCTCGGAATGTTGCGGCGTTGCAGCGCGGTGAATGTCGACATGCCTTGCGTGTCCACGACGCGAAAATCCTGGCCGCCGTGAATGACGAGCATCGGTGTTTTCCATTTTTTGACATGATCGATGGGATTGTGCTTCGCAAAATTTTCGGGATTATCCCACGGATTGCCGTTATGCTCCCATTCCGGAAACCACAGCTCTTCCGTATCATAATAAGCCATGCGCTCGTCGAGATTGCCGTCGTGATTCACTAAACAGCGAAAACGATCCGGCCAGTTGCCGGCAATCCAGTTGATCATGTAACCGCCGTACGAAGCGCCCAAAGCCGCAACGCGATCACCGTCCATCCATGAATAACGCGCCAGCGCGGCGGCCAAACCTTTTTGCAAATCTTCGAACGGCTTGCCGCCCCAATCGCCGCGAATCGCATCCGTGAACGCCTGGCCATAACCGGTCGAGCCGTGGAAATCCACCATCACCGCGGCGTAGCCAGCGCCGGCATACGCTTGCGGATTCCAACGATAATGAAAGTCATTTCCAAATGAACCTTGTGGGCCGCCGTGAATAAGAAACGCGACCGGATATTTTTTGTTGGCATCGAAGTCCACCGGCTTGACGATATAACAATAAACCGTTTCATCATTCCAACCTTTGAAAGTAAATTGTTCCGGTTCTCCCATGCGAGCTTGCGCGAGCTTCTCCGCGTTGAGGCGCGTGATTTGTCGAAGATCGTTGCCGTTTGGTAAAATTGTATAAAGCTCCACCGGCGATTTCAGATGATCCATGCCGATGAGCAAACGCGGGCCGGCGAGCGCCACTGAGCGAATATGCCCATCGTTCACCACGGTGCGAACTTTTCCGGTTGCCGTTTCAATGGCAAACAATGAAGTTTGACCTAAATTTCCAGTGGTGGTATAAATCGTTTTGCTATCGGCGGACCACGTCACCCCATTGGCGGAGCGATCCCAGGTTTCCGCCAACACGCGTTCCGAACCTTCGGGCCATGAACGCAGCATGAGGCGAAAACGATCCGATTCGTAACCCGGACGCGACATCGCGAGATAGGCGAGGGTTTTACCATCAGGAGAAAAAACCGGTGTGGTGTCCGTAGCTTTGTTATTCGCCGTGAGCAATTTGGGCGCGGCAGAGCCGTCGACCGGCGCCAAATAGAGATCTAAATTCGTTGACCAGGCTTCTTCGCGACCGGCGACGCGTGTGGTGAAAACAATGCTTTTACTATCCGGTGTGAAAGTGATTTCTTCAATGCCGCCGAATGGTTTGGATGGAGAATCAGCATCGAGTCCTTTCATCAGATCGATAGGCTCGCCGCCGCTGGTTGGCATCACAAACACATGCGAGCGCCGGCCGTCTTTCCACGTGTCCCAATGGCGGAAGAAAAGTTTCTCGTAAACTTTCCCGGTGGCTTTACGATTTTCCATTTCGTCGAGCTTGCTTTTGGTGCAAGCAATATTTTCGCACGACGGAAAAACTTCCATAGTCACAACGAGGCGCGAGTTATCGGGTGACAGAAGAATCGCACCGGCATCTAATGGCAGACTGGTTTTTTGTTCCGGCTCACCGCCATCAACAGGAATGCGCCAGACTTGCGAGGAGCCGGAACGTGTTGACAAAAACCAAATGCTTTTGCCATCCCGCGACCATTGCGGGCTAAAATCGCTTGCCGGATTCATTGTCAATTGGCGCAAGCCCGCGCCATCGATTCCGGCCAACCAGAGATCGGTGCGCCCGCGATTCGCGGCCAAATCAGTTTTGCGCAGCGTGAACACAACCCACTTGCCATCCGGTGAAACCTGCGGCTCGGAAATGCGATCCATGGCCAGCATGTCGTGAACTGAAAAAGGATGCGGGTCTCTGGTTTGAGCGATCAATGCGACGGAACTTAGCCCCATGACAATGAGACAGAGCAATAAAAGTTTGTGACGCATAAGGTCTCCTTTAAATGAAGGTTATTGGAATTTCTAAAAATTTCAAGGCGCGCAAGGGAATGTCAAAATTTAAAAAAAATCATTCCATTTCCAAACTAAAAAATTCTGGCAAAATCAAATTTGTAACGTTCAAAAAATGTGCTTGCAATAGAGATATTTTCTTTTAAATTGATCGACGGATAAGAAAGTGATGAAGAGTTGTCAATAGCGGCTCAATAGCAATCGTTTGTCCTGACATGTGCAACGCCATTTCCATTTTATTGCTTTTCGTGATGCTGTTTCAAGCAACCGGGTGGTTGTTTATTTTCGAAATCCAACAGTGCGAAATTCGCCGGGAAATCAAGCAACAAATCAAAGCCGGGGTGCCGGAACAAGATCTGGTCTTGCTTAAGATCTCAAGAAATCTAGAAGAAAAATCCAATTCGATTTTCCAGCGCATTCACGAGCGGGAGTTTCGTTATGAAGGCAACATGTACGACATTATTCGCCGGGAGGCTCACGGCGACACCACCTGGTATTATTGCCTTTCCGACGAAAAGGAGACGCAGCTTTTCGCCAATTTGGATGAGCTGGTCAAGCGCGATATGAACCAGAATCCGGAACGGCAACAACAGATCGGAAAGCTTTTTCATCTGCTCGGCTCCCTGTTTTTCAACTCTCGCGATAATGACCTTTTTGTTTATGCCGGGGAAGAAATTGAATCGACGGATTTTTTGTTCAGATTAAAAACCTGGATTGGCACGCCTCTCACTCCTCCGCCCGAAGCATAAATCTTCACATAACCTTTTCGCCACGCGCGCACCATGGATGATTCCAATGGCGTGCTGTTTCTATTCGAAGCCTTAAACTTTCGAGCCAGGAGAATTTATATGCATACAACAAAGCATGGTTGGAAATATTTTGTGCTGATGATTTTGCTTGGCGCCGGATCAACGGCGTTTGCACAAAAGAAATTGAGTAACGGCGCGGCTGGAGATAGCATCATCTACCAGTTGCAGGAAGTGACGATTACGGCGCTGCGCTATCCGGAGCAAATCGTCAAAGTGCCGCTCGCCATCAGCGTGATCGGGCTGGAGAAGTTGCAAAACACGCGCGGTTACGGCATGGAGGAAGCGTTGAAATTCGTTCCCGGCGTGCTGGCGCAATCGCGTGCCGGCAATCAGGATCTTCGCATCACCATTCGCGGTTTTGGCGCGCGCGGCGCCGGCGACCGCTCCAACGCCGGCACTTCGCGCGGCATTCGCATTTTGCTCGACGGCGCGCCGGCGACGGAACCGGACGGCAGAACGGCGTTTGACTTTATTGATTTGAGCCTGGCGCAACGCATCGAAGTGATTCGCTCGAATGCCTCTGCGGTCTGGGGCAATGCCTCGGGCGGCGTGATCAGTATCATTACCGCTCCGGAGTTCAATGCGCCGTTCGTTTCGCCACACGCGCTGAACGGCAGCTTCGGCTTGCAGAAGTATACGTTGCAAACCGGCACGACGCTGGGCAATGCGCGGCTGGCGCTAGCGTTGATCAACACTTCATTTGATGGTTGGCGGCAACATTCTACCAGCGACCGAACGCTGGTGAATATGAGTTTGTTGGCCAATCCCGGCGAGCGCACGAAATACGGCGTGTATCTCGTCGGCGCGAAAAATAAATTTCTCATTCCCGGCCCGCTGTCGCAGGCGCAGTTCGATGCCAATCCGCAGCAGGCGAATGCGACCTATCTGAGCCGCAATGAGCGGCGTTTCAATCGTTTGGGGCGTATCTCCGCAACGTTGGATCACGACCTCAATGACGCGCACGGATTTTCCGGCCTGGCTTTTGTCGAGCCGAAATTTTTGCAGCGCTCCGAGCGCGGGACATTTCGCGATTTCAATCGTTACCATGTTGGCGGCAATGTGGCGTACCGTTATCGCCAGGATTTGTCGGCGACGATCAAGAGCATATTCCAGGTCGGCGTCGACGAGGCCTATCAAGACGGCGCGATTTTGTTTTATAGCCTTTCGCCCACGAATGGCCGGGGCTCGACGTTGCAACAAAATAAACGCGAAGGCGCCAATACATTGGGCGCATTTGTTCAAGAGGAGCTTAACTTCGGCCAAAGCGTGAGCCTGCTATTCGGCGCGCGCTACAGCGATGTGACATATCATTCGCAAGATTTCATCAATACCGCGCTCGATTCCAAAAAATCTTTTGCGCGCTGGACGCCGAAACTCGGGATCAATTATCGCCTGTCGCCGGCGCATAGTTTCTATGCGAATCTGGGCGGCGGCGTCGAAGTGCCGGCCGGCAATGAAACCGATCCAGTCTCGACGTTTGGGCAGGATTTGGTGTTGGCGATCAATCCGCTGCTCGAGCCGATTCAATCGACGACGATAGAAGCCGGCACTAAGCATATTATCGTTCCTCCCGGCGCCGGATTTCTGCGCTCGTTTTCGTATGAGGTGGCGGCGTATGGAATCAAGATCGCGAACGATATTATTCCGTATCGCGGCGGGAGATTTTATTTTACCGCCGGCGAAACGCGGCGCTACGGCCTCGAAATCGGCGCCAACGGGCAGCTCGATTACGGCGTGTCGCTGCAAGCGGCGGTCTCGTATGCCAGCAGCAAGTATGTCGATTACAAAGTGGATTCGGTGCATTACGGCAGGGCGGGACGAATTGCGGATTACAAAGACAATGAAGTCGCCGGCGTGCCGGAGGTTTTTTATAATTTCGCCCTGCGTTTTGAGCCGCCGAAACTGCGTAGCGCGTATGTCGAAATCAATCTGCAGGGCGTCGGCGAGTATTTTGTCGATGACGCCAATCTCACGAAAGTGCCATCGTATAATTTGTTGAATCTCACCGCGGGATTCCGCAATCCCGTGCAGCTCACCGAGGGCCTGGGATTGCGCGCTTTCTTCGGCGTCAACAATCTGAGTGACAAAAAATATGCGGCTTCTGCGTTCGTCAATCCGGATATTGTGAACGGCGCGCCGGTGTATCTCGAGCCCGGCCTGCCGCGCAATTTTGTGATTGGGGCTGCGGTTTCCATACAATAGCGACAAAAAGCCATTGTGGAGCAAAAGTTAACATATCTGAGAAACCTTCATGACAGATTTCACCCGCACCCAGGCCATTTTATTCGATGTTGGACAAACTTTTCTCTATCCGGATTTTCCGTTTTTGAAGAATCTGTTGAGCGAATATGGTGTAACCAGCGATATTCATTCACTCAACAAAGGCGCGGCGGCGGCGCGAGAAAAAATTTTCCGCTATCGCGAGGTCGAGCGCTGGCAGGAGTATTTTGCTTACTGGATGAAACTGGCCGGCGCGCCGGACGATAAAATTCCAGAAATTTTGCCGCGGATTTTCGAGCGACACAAGCGCGAGCATTTGTGGAATTGGCTGGATCCCTCTGCGCCCCCAGTTTTTGCCGCGCTGAAAAAGCTCGATTATCGACTCGGCGTGATCTCAAACTCCGATGGTTCGATTGCCGGATCGATGAAGAAATTTGGCCTGACGCCATTCTTTGATTGTATTTTGGACTCACACATAGTCGGAGTCCAGAAACCCGATCCGCGAATTTTTGCAATAGCGTTGCAGCAGTTCAATTTGCCGGCGGAGCAATGCGTTTATGTCGGCGACAATTACGATCGTGACGTCATCGGCGCGCGCCGCGCCGGGTTGACCCCGATTCTGCTCGATCCGTTTGAGGTGGTGGCGGAACAAGATGTGGTTCGAATTAAAGAATTGTCCGGGTTGGTAAAGATTTTTTCAAAATGAAAAAGTAGGAGAGATCGCAAATATAATGAAAAGGCACACAGAAAAAATCAATTCCGAAAATGTACTTGCTAATACCGGGCTGTAATAATGGCTCTTTTTCAATTCTCCGCCTCGGAGAATTGAACTGATATTCCAGCTCTTAGCACCCGATCATCATCCCCAAACTCCTGGCATGAAACTTGTCTTTTTTAATTTGTTCATTCCAATTTCGATGAATTGATCACCTCATTACAATTTTGTTTGTTCCAATCATTCATGTTTTAAGGAGTCCGCCATGAATGCCTCCACCGGCGTTCGTTATTTGATTTCGAGTTTAATCTTGCTTGCCGCGACGTTTGCTTTCGCGCAAAACAGCGGTTTGGTTTCTTCGGGAGTCGTGGTTAAAAGCTCGCGCAGCGGCAACTGGTCTGATCCGACCATTTGGAGCGCCGGCAAAATTCCCGCCCCGGGCGATCATGTCGTCATTGAGATGGGCCATGTGGTGACGTATGATGTGACCGCTGCCGCGGCGATTCGCCTGATTCACATTCGCGGCAAATTGATTTTTTCGAAAACTCAAAATACGCAGCTCGAGGTGGGCATGATCATTTTGCAAATGGACGAAACCATTGATGAGAACGCCAATTGCTCGGCGCATCAAAGCTTGCACGATCATGGCGAGCCTCGGCCAACATTGGAAATTGGTTCGCCTCTCGCGCCGATTCCGTCCCATATCACCGCGCGCGTTCGCTTGACTGATTTTGCCGACATGAACGATCTGTGCGGCCCGGGCATTCTTTGCTACGGCGGCCGCATGGATTTTCATGGTTCACCGCTCAATCGCACCTGGACTAAATTAAGTGCGACTGCATCCGCCGGTGCAACTGTGCTGACTCTCACCGAACCGGTGAATTGGAAAGCCGGCGATCACCTCATCATTACCGGCACAACGGCGTTTGCGAGCTTCAAAGGTTCCGGCGATTCATTTCGCGGCAAAAACAAAGCGCAGACCGAAGAGAATTACGTCGCCGCAGTTTCCGGCAATGCAATTACACTGAAAACGCCGTTGAAGCACGCGCATCTCGGCACCGGCGATTTTCGCGGCGAAGTGGCGAATCTTTCGCGCAACGTCGTCATCGAATCGCGCGATCCGAACGGCGTGCGCGGCCACACGATGTATCACGCCAACAGCCGCGGCAGCATCAGCTACGCCGAGTTCGCGCATCTCGGCAAGCTCAATACGCTGGCGCGCTATCCGATTCATTATCACGTCGTGCGCGGCACCAATCGCGGCAGCAGCATTATCGGCGCGTCAATTTGGGACTCGCACAATCGCTGGGTGACGATTCACGGCACGGATTATCTCGTAGTGCGCGATTGCGTCGGTTATCAATCCGTCGGCCACGGCTATTTCATGGAAGACGCCAGCGAGATTTATAATTTTCTTGATCACAATTTGGGCGTGCTCGCTTATTATCACAGGCCGCTGCCCAATCAAGCGTTGGCGTATGATCAAAATGAAGGCGCCGGTTTCTGGTGGCCGAATGGCCGTAATGCGTTTCTCAACAATACTGCAACGGAATGCGATATTTACGGTTATCAATTCGACGTGCGTCCGGAAGTCAGAGCCTGGTCGCTGTTGCAGCCGGACGGCTCGATTTTGCAAAATGCGCCGGTCGACAATTTAGCCTACATTTTTTTCAAAAATAATGAAGCGCACGGTATGATGATGTATGCCTTTTGGGGCAACGGCAATGCGGTTCCGAACGATCCGTTCGTCATTCGCGGCTTTCGCGGCTGGCAAATTCGTTACGGCATGAGCGCCAACGGCAATAATTCGTTGATCGAAGATTTGAATTTGTGGGACAGCGACTACGGTTTTTACGGCAAAGATCCGGGCAATGTCAAACTGGTGGGCATGCGGGGAAACGACATCAGCAATTTTTCAGTGGATTTTTATGAGCGGCCGCAGGGACTCGCCACGTTTGAGAATTTGGAATTGGATGATCTTGGCAAATGGCCGCTGCGGATTACCGGCCGCAAAGACCGGGAAAAACCCTGCGACGTTCATCTGCGCAATTACAAGTTGACCAATGTCGAAAACAATTCCTACGGCGTTGGCAGTGAAGGCAGCAATGCCAAACCGTCGCCGGAATTGACGATGTACCTGCACGATTTTTTCGGCCCCAATCGCGACGCGAAAGTGATTCCGGCGACGCAAACGCGCAACGACGGTTTGAATTACCAAACGATGACGCCGGTTTTTGAAGAATTCGTAAAAGTTGCCGAAGTCAACGCGCCGTTTCCGGAGAACCCGATCAAGCCGATGGATAAATTGCCGCCGGCGACCGTGATCACATTTCCGCCGGCGGATGTTATCGTCCCAACTGATCGCAATGGCAAATTGATTGTGCGCGGCACGTGCATCGATGCCAACAAAATCACTTCCGTCACGGTCAATGGCATCGCGGCAACAGCGACCGCCGAAAATTTTTCGCAGTGGGAAGTGGCGCTGTCCAATGTGCCGAGCGGCGACTTGACGTTGGCCGCCAAAGCCGTTGACGAATTTGCCAATCAGGAAATGACGCCGCACGTGATGAAGCTTCGCGTTGAAAAGAGCGCTGCAGTTGCCGGCGAATCAAATTCGAGCGGCATCGTGCGCGAATATGAATTGGCGCAAAATTTTCCAAATCCCTTTAACCCGGAAACCAAAATTTATTTTGCCATCGCCGGCGCCGCGGCGCAATTTCAAAATGTGCAGTTGGCGATTTTTGATTTGCTCGGCCGCCGGGTCTGCTTGTTGATAGATGGCGGCTTGACGGCGGGCCGATATGATCAAATCTGGGACGGTCGTAAAGATGACGGCACACCAGTGCCTTCGGGCGTTTATTTTTATCAATTAAAAGTGGCAAGCGAAAACGGCGCCGGCGTTTTTCGACAGCAGAAAAAAATGGTGCTGGCGCGATGAAGTTATAAACAACAATTTCATGCAAATTGAAAAGCCGAGGCATTTTGCTTCGGCTTTTCAGTTTAAAAAACCGATTTACCAGGCTTAAATCCGCAGCGACCGGCAATCATATTCTTCTTGCTTTTGGCAGTACTCGCATTTGCCGGCTTCCCGTTCGCTTTCCGGAACTTTGGGTTTGCGATTGATCGTTATCGACACCGGCGATCCTCTTAATTTATCGAAGGAAACAGGTAGAATTTCTTTGTAATCCCGCTTTTCCTTATCTTTTCTTCTCTCTTCTTGAAAAGAAAGATGTTCACTATATTTATTGACCCACTCATAATCAAACATGAAATTCTTATCGCCGCCTAAGCGCTGATATAGTTTGCATGCATATTCGTACCACTCACGAAAGGCATTATCCGAACCGATCGGCAAAATACGAATAAAATTGATAGGAATATCCTCAAGTTCCTCATCATCAATTTTTTTATACGGCTTGAAGTAACCGAACAAACGATTCAAGTTAAAACGCGCGTTCTGGCATGAAATCTGGTTGAAATATTGAATATTCACCTGCCATTTTTCTCCTTGCGCTTCATTCTCCTTTGACGACTTTTTTTCATCTTGAGTTGATTCAGCTTGGGGCTGAGTTTTTTCATTTTCAGCCGAATCCAGTTTTGCTTTTTTCTCTTCGCCTTTTGCTATCGTATCATTGCCTCGTGCTGTGTCATTTTTGAGGGATTCTCTGAGAAGGAGGCAATTTAACGTACGCGCCAACGTGCCGATTTTCTTCGCATCTTGAGCACAACAAAAGATTCGCGCATATGATGATTGTGAATCAGGTATATCCTTATCGTCAGCCTCGTTCGTTTCTATGGAGCAATAGTAATTTTCAGCGTATTTAATATTTTTTTCTTTTGGAATTGATGCTCCCACAATAAATTTGTTCAAACGAATGTCATTGCTAGCAACGATAAAATCCTGATAATTGGCAATCGGACAGGTCGTCATGCCGGGACAATTATGCTCGCCCACGAGCTTGTTTGGCTGCGGATTAAATAAGACATTATAAAAATCTTCGATGCTTGTCGGCTCTCGAGCAGAAGATCCCATTACCATGTCGATCGCTTCGATAATGCCCGGGCGATAAAGCTTTTGTGGATTGCGTTCCCCATCTTCTCTATGGGAGGTGCCGTCGTTGGCAAAGATGCGGCGAGCGAGTGCGTCGTTGTGAGAAATTTTTTTCGACCGAGCCAGGGTCGCGTAACCGGTGATGGCAAATCGCTCGCCGGAAGGATCAAGCCGGATATTGCGTAAATATTGGAAAGAAGGAATTTGAGTTGCGGGCTCTTCTTGTTTTGATACCGTCGGTGTAGTCTCAGATTTCTGAGTATCCTGGTTTTGAAGCTCGACGGTCAAACCCGCAAGCCTGGCAATGTACGCCAACAAGGCGCCGGGAACATTGGGCAAACAGGCATTGATCTCAATAAAGCGCTCGCTTTTCTTTTGTTGTCCGGAGTTGTCATTTTGCTGCTGTGAATAGTAAATACTTTCGCGAATGCCGGCCATCATTTCTGCGGTATCGCCTAGAGAGTCAGTAATTGATTCACCGCGCAAGAGTCGCTTTCCGTAGTCAAAAACCGCATGTCTGGGAAAGGTTTCCTCGATCTGCTCAATATTTTTTTTATAAATTTTGCTCATGGCATCGTAGAAGTGGGTGGCGTCGCCAAGATTTCGCTTTTCGCCCTCGTCTCCGCGCGTGGCGGCTAAAAGAATGAGGGGCAGTTCAACTTCCTGACGGTCGTGGAATTTTTTGCGAAATCCCATGCGCTCCAACGTGCGCACGAAACGCAATAGCATGAGCAAAGACGTTTCGACATCATCATCATTAATCAACAGAATATCAGGCTTATAATCTTTCAAACATTGCTCCAGCGCATAAGTCTCGGCTTGATTAATAATGCAAGTTTCTATGTGAAGCACGTCATCCTGCTCTCTGCCCGGCTGAGAATATCTCGAGCTGGTGACATAGGTATTGGTCCACTCACGATCAAAAGCTTCGCGCTCTTCTTTTCTTCTTAAAATCGGATAGCCCGACATCTGAGCATGATCGATGACGAGGAAGGCCATGCATCGCTCTAAAATGCTTTTCCGGTCTGGTGGAAGGTTCGTCCACAAACTCTCGAGCATATAATGTTTGGCTTTACTGTTGCCCACCACGAGAACTTTCGGCCATTCTTCACCCGACATTTTCTTAAGCTTAATCTCACGAATTTTTAAAATAGCCGCCCAAAGCCGTTGTGCGAGCTCAACGCCTTGATTGAACGTTGGATAGAGCAAGGTAATTTTCTTGCGGCTGGCAAGATAGGTTAAATAGCCAATTTGGTCGCTGCGAGCCACGCAAATAATCGCCCACGGATTTGCTTCATCCACCGCGTTGAAAATAGTCTGGACGTTGCTTTCCTCCTGTATCGTGCTGATTAAAAGATGCGCTCTCTGGAGATTGACGCGTGACAAAATAAAGGGCTGTTCGGCATGACCTTGCAAAATCGGCACGAGAATCCGGGCGGAAAAATAAGAGGCCTCGTCGGGATCCTCGGAAGTTCCTTTGCCGACCCCTACCACGCCAAAGTTGCCAAGCAGATCGTTGTCCGCAGAGAACAAAAAATCTTTGTCGTTTGGCTCGATAATCAACACGGCATTGCAAATTTCCTCAATACGGAGATCCGGTGTGACGATTTTGAAGAAGTATTTTCGTCTTTCTCTCCAGTTTTGCCATTGCAGCCATTTGCGGCTCACAAAGCGCTTAATCGGCTTGAGGATGTTGAAGAAATGTTTCCCGAGGTCTTTTTTGTTTTGCAAATTTGACATGACGCGGCTCTCTCGCAGAAGTTGTAATTCACGGTCCGTAACCCGCTTGCCGAGATTGCCATATCCCACAATGATCGTATGATTCTGGATGGTGATGATCGAATCAGCCAGACGCTGATTGAAGTATTCGCCAAATGTTTCATCGGCATGGTTCGCGGCCAGCACCATCGGGCTAAACCAGGCGATAAAGAGGCCGAGTCCGAATAAAATAATATCGGGCTCGATAAGTCCGGCAAGCAAATCGATTCTCAGGGCCGACTTGAGAATCAACGGCGAGGCAAGCAAGATTATGGTAAGCACCACGCCTCCGCCGAAAATGATCGGATGGCTGTTTAGCAGCGCGCGGATATATTGCCAGGTATAGCTGCCTGAACGCATAATGGTATAACGCAACCTCGCTAAAGTATCGTGAAAAGCCGGGTTAAGCAACACGGTTCGAATGAGATGATAAGGCACGACCGACCATAACATCAGAAGCAAAACAATCAAAAGGCTGGCGCAGATCCACAAAAGACGGACCGATCTGATGGCATTCTTCCGAATTTCTCTTTGCCGCGTTTCGATGCGCTGCTGTATTTCCCGGCGTTGTATCGTTTTGTCAAGCAGTTTTGTTTCGATATCCCGCATTATCATGGTCGAGTCTTTTGAAGACACGATCTTTAACGACGCCAGCGCGGTGTCTTGCAAATTTGTTTTATTCGATATCATCATCAACTGCCGGTCTTGCAGTTTATGGAGTTCGTCATCAACATCTATGGAATCATTGGTCAGCCGAATCAATGTTAAGTCTGTAGTGTCGACCTGCCCTATCAGCATTTTCGTCTCATGTTCCAACCCGTCAAATAAAGCCTTTGATGGCATGGTCAAAGGATCTTTGACGGTAAAATAGCAAAGCATTCCCATAACAGCGGCAAGCAGAAACATGAGCTGGGCAAAGTTGTCAATGACATCATAAGCCACCCAGCGTGGCTTTCGTGGTCTATCAGCGGGTTTGAATCGAAATAGCGGATCACTAAATGCCAATTTAGCGGAACGCAAGTAGGTGAATATAACCCCAGACGCCAACAAAAAGCTAAAAGCATATAAGATGTGCGAATCGATAAAAATTCTTAACCCCTCCATCAGTTGCTTAGAAATCCATGCAAAAAATATGATCAGAAATATACTGCGTAAAATTAATATGAAATGTTTAACCCATCTATTCAAATCATAAGCCGCCAGGATAACGGGGGTCCAAATGACAAAAATGAGCAATAATAGCACAAAAGAGCAAAAAGCTTGCTGCCATAAGGATGCGACTGTGTCAAAGATCAAAGTTCCTAATACCCATGCAGCCAAAGACGCGGCCAAAACGGGAGCGAGGCACATCCAAAAACAAATCTAAAAAGTTTCGGTTCTTCAACACGAATCAGACTAACCTCGATAGCGTCTTTTACATCTTTTCGCTTTATTATAATCTTAATCGGTGCTCCAATCTCACCGCGCAGCATATTGTCAACTTCTCTCTTTGTCATCCCCTTGAGCAGCTTACCGTCGATTTCGATAATCTGATCTCCCTCGCGAATGCCGGCGCGTTGCGCGGGCATTCCTTCTATCGGCGGTTTGGCAATTTCCAGCCGGCCGTTTTGCAGCTTGATCTTCATTCCCAAACCGCCGATTTTTTTAGAAGCGGCTTTTTGTTGCTGCGTCTCGTCTTTATTGCGCTCGGGCATGGCGTTCCCTCCTTAAAATGATTTGTTTTTCACTAACTGCTTTTTAACTATGGCTCAATCACAAGGCCGATACAAAGAGTTATTTCCTCCCTTTCAGTTGTCGATTGAAAGGCAAAGCGCGAGATGTCCGCAAAAAGTCCGGGAGGAAAGTCAGAGGGAGTGTTACAAAAAAATAACAAACGCAAAAATCCGTGATAAGAATAGCACATTATTGGCTATTTGTCAAGGAAAATTTGCAATAGAACGCGGGCCAAAGCACTCGTCGCAAATAAGTTACAAAATAGCTATTGACTATTTTTGAAAAGCTTCGTATATTTTTCTACTCTTGCATTTTCTCCAAATCATGGAAGATGGGGCAGGTCCGGGTAGACCTCCGAGAAAATGCTTTAGCGCGAAAGAGCGGAGGAGATCTCAGCTCTCCCTCCTTTATATTACTTTGTCTTTACTTGTTGGCTGTCCGTCAGGAGCGCCGCCGCCAAAAAGAAAAGTAGACCTCCACCTCGACCTCTTGGTATTCATCGAGCGGCCTGCATCGGCCGCGCCGGTCTATTGATTTCGCCTTGCGGGAAATTGTTTTGTCGCAGATTTGCGGCAATCCGGAAGGCGACGTTTGGAAGGTGTTCTTTTTCTGATGGTTTTCTGTTTTCTTTTATAAAAGTTAACTGCAAGCTTAGGTGGAAAGTTCGGGGATTATTTTAAGGATGGAAGCTTGAAAAAACTCATCGAATTCATCCTGAGTCTGGCGGCTATACCATTTTTGCTGCCCTGGTATTTATCGGAAAAACTGTTTGAATTTTTGGTGCAGCCGCTGGTTTTTCGCAAATACCGCATCGAGATCGGCAAACGCAAAAAGCTGGTTTCCTGGCTTTTCGCTTTGGCGCTGCCGGTTTTGCTTCTTGCCTACCTGGTCAAAACTTCTTACGCCTTTTACCTCGAAAAAGGCTCGTTCAGCCTGTCAGCGCAGCACGGTATCGATCTGCTGGTTACGGTTTACAACGATTTTGCCAGACTGCTATCCACGATGCTCATGCCGTTTAACACGGTGATGATTTTTCGACAGGGCGGCGAGGTGAGCTGGCCGTGGCTGTTCTTCTCGTTTTACGTTTTATTTCTGCCGCTGCTTTTTGTTTGCAACATCGGTTTTCGTTGGGTCAGCACGACGCGCTCGCTCCGGCAAGCCGTCAAACTCAGGAATCAAGCCATTCGCGACGTCAACATCGTTCGCTTTGCCGAGATTGCCAGAGACGACGATATCTTCTTCGGCATCGACATCAATCGCAACGGCGCGCCGTTTTATGCCAAAGCCAAATGGCTGCAGGGACACATTCAAGTGATCGGCGCGCCGGGCAGCGGCAAAACCGAGAGCATCATTCAACCGCTGTGGTTTCAGTCGGTGCGGCGCAACATTCCAACGATCGTGCTGGACGGCAAAGCTTCCGGACAGAATATCGACAAGTTTTTTACGATTGCGAGCTCGCTGGCGCAGGGCCATGAGATCATTTATTTCAATCCGGCGGATCCGGAGCGCTCCGCCACTTATAATCCGCTGCGGCGCGGCAACGTGGCGGAAATCAAAAATCAAATTCTCGCCGGTTTGAGCGTCGCCAAAATTTCGGCCGGCACGCGCGAGCGGTTGGATTATTATCTCAATCTGGCGTTGCGCGCCATCAAAGAAACCGGCGCGGTTTTGACGTTGCACGAGCTGGCGCAATATTTTTTGTCAAAAACTCATGTGCACGATCAGCTCCGCCACCTCAACGATCGCTATGTTCACGACGGCCTGTCGGACTGGTTGAAAAACTATTCGACGTTTCAAGCCGAAACCGCGCTTTTCGCCGAGCTGCTGCGCGAGATCGACCAATCCGAATATGCCTGGCTGCTCGACACCGCCGAGCCGGAGCTGGATATTCTCGAGGTTTATAATAAAAGGAAGGACTGTTATTTCACGCTGCCGGCCGGCCCGGGCGACACGGCGATGAATTTTCTCGGCCAGCTTATTCTTGGCGATATTCTGGCGACGTTTCACCATCTCGGTATGCACAACAATGGCGCCGCTGCGAAACTTGACTCGGGCCTGCTGGTGATCGACGAAGTGGTGAAATTCATTAATCCGCAATTCATCGAGCTGCTGCGCGCCAGCCGGAATATCGGCGTTAGCGTTTGCTACACGAATCAATCTTTAGCAGAATTGGAAAATCCGGAGCTGCATCTCACCAAAGCTTTTGTCCATCAGCTCGCCGATCACACCAACGTCATGTTTTGTTTTCATCTCGGCAGCCCGGAGAGCATTGAGGCGATTTTGAATCGTATCGGCCCGGAGAGGAAAATCGAAGCGGCCGGCAAAACCAACCCAAAAGGAGATGCCGGAGCAGCGCGGCAGGAAATCAGCATTGATCCGAAATTTCTCCGGCATCTCGAGGTCGGCCGCTGCGTCGCGTTCGTGCGCCAACCGCGCGTGCTGGGAATTTTGAAAACCGGCTATTTCAAATTCGACAGGCTCCTGCCGTACGCGCGGCGGGAAGTTGAAAGCAGGTCATCCGCTGCATAAAACAAAAATGACAAAATTATAATTCTCACCATTTTTCAAGGAGGAAATATGCAGACCATTTTCCAATCATTGAACAACATCATCAACGCGGTGGTTTTGATCGCTTCGTTGATTCTCGTCATCGCGTTGATCAACGCTGGCCTCAACATGGCGAGCGCCGACGGCGGGCGGCAGGAGAAAGCCAAAAAACAGATCATCGGCATCGTCGTCGCCGCCATTCTCATTTTCGGCGCCAAGTTCATCGTGCCGGCGATCATCAACCTCGTGCCCGGCGCCACCGGCGTGTCGTTTTAAGTTTGTAGTTACGCCTTTAGGCGTGACCGCTCCGGACGAATTACTTGATCTCTGAACATCGATCCCTAAAGGGATTACTACGAACACAATGGAAGAAAAATGCTATCGCGACTTGCAGAGCCGCGGTGAGATTGCCGGCGTGGGCCTTTTTGCGCTGTTCGCGCTGGTCGCCGTGCCGATTTTGCTCTTCCCGATTTTCATCTTGCTGAATGTGAGTTTTTTTTACATTCTGATTCTCGACTTATTCTTGTTCTTCCTCTTCCGGCTGGGAAATCGGGTTTCGCCTTTCGAGCACGGCCTGCTGTCGTACATTTATTTTAATTTTATCTGGCCGCGAAGACTGTCGGCCTACAAATTGGACGAGCAGGATTATTTGGTGAGGAAGAAATCATAGCCGATTATTAATAGAAATTCAAAATGTCCTATACCAAACTGACCGAACGCATCGCATATCAAAATCGACCGGCGCTGGCGAAGGCGCTGCCGTATTTGGATCTTCTCGACGACTTCATCATCAAGAAGAACGGCAATTTCGTCGCCGGGTTCGAGATTCTCAGCCTTGACAACATGGGCATGTCGGCGGATGATTATCTCACGCTCAGCACGCGCCTGGAAAACGTGTTGAATCAGGTGGCCGAAGGCGTCAATCTGCAATTTCTGTACGAGTTCGATTATTATCCGTATAAAAATGATTTCGTTTATACCGACGATCACGTGCTGGATTTTTTCAAATTTCGCCGGCATCAATATTATTCGTTTTACAAATATCTCACCTGCCGCATGCATCTGTTTGTGGATTTCGACACGGGCCATGCGCTGCGCATGCCTTTCAATATTTTGATGAACTCCGGCACGGTGAAGCAGCGTTTGCAGCAGGAACATGAAACGCTCGTTCTCGAAAAAAACAACGACCTCAAAACCCTTAAATCAAATATTGAAAATACCGGCATTCGTTTGAAGCGATTGAAAGACGCCGATCTTGCAGAAATGCTGTACAAATCGGTCAACTTGACCGCGGAGAATTTCGAGGGACGGTTATCCGGCAAGGCCATCAATAATGAATTAGCCAACAAAGATTATCAAATTGAAAAAGGCTATTTGAAAATCGGCCAGCAATACGTCGCGTGCCTCTCGCTCAGCCTGTTGCCGGAAGTGACGCGGCCCCATTCGAGCTTCAACGGCATTCCGCTGCCGTATATTTTTCCGCTCCTGCACAACCTGCCGTTTCCGCATCGCGTCGCGCTGTCGACGCAGAATCTCAACATGGATCAAGAAACGGCGCGGCTGTCGCGGCAATTGAATTTGACGCGCTTCATTATGGGATTCTCGCGCAATCGCGAGGGGCGGAAGAGTGAAGTCAGATACCGCCAGCTCAACGATCTGCTCGACGAGATTTATCATCAGCACAAAAAGCTGGCGAGTCTGAGCTTGAATGTGATCATTTACGACACCGATATCGAAAGATTGAATCAGAAAATCAATCACGCCAATCTCGCTTTCAGCGCCATTGACAAAGCGCAGGCGGTGTTGGAAACGCTCGATATTCTGCCGATCTTTGCCAGTTGCCTGCCGGGAAATTCGAAGGAAAATTATCATCGCTTGATCGTCAAAACTTCAAATGCCGCGCAGTTCGTCAATCTCACCAATTTCAATCGCGGTTATCATCGCGGCATCGTGTTGAAGAACCGCAACAGCGAGCCGGTTCTGTTCGATTATTTCGAGCCGCAGCTAAATTCGTGGAACAGCATCATCATCGGCCCGACCGGCACCGGCAAAAGTTATTTGATGCAGGCGCTGCTCTTGCAAATGCTCGAGCAGGGCGTCAAAGTTTTCGGATTGGACGTCGGCGGCGTCGGCGACAGCGGCGGCTCGTACAAAAAGATGATCACGCTGCTTAAAGGCCGCTACATCGAGCTCAATATCGAGGAGCCGATTCCGCTCAATCCGTTTGCGCTCATCGGCCAGAATTTCGATACGAAGAAACAGCTTTTTCTCCGCGCGTTTATTGAGAAATTGATTCTCGAGCGCGAGCAAACCGCGATTTCAAAAGTCGAGCAGGCGTTTATCAGCAAAGCGCTGGAAAAATACGTGGCGGAATATCACGGCCGGCGCAATCTCAAAACGTTTGTCGATTTTTTTGCGCAGCTCACCGATCCGGAAGGCTATGTCGATGTGAAACTGCTGGCGCGCAAGATGTACATGTACACGCATGGTGAATACAGCCGTTTTCTCTGCGCCGACGAGATGATCGATATTCGCGAAGATCTCGTGTGTTTCGATCTCAAAGGCCTCGAATCGCATCCGGACTTGCAGGGCATCATCGCGATCATCATCACCGGCCTGTTGTGGGAATTGATGGAACGGCACATCGCCGAGCACAAAGCCATTTTTGCCGACGAGTTGTGGAAAGTTCTCGGCGACAACAGCACCATCGGCCATCTGGTGGTGGAGCTTTTTCGCACGGCGCGGAAAATGGGCGCCGGCATTTTTGCGATTTCGCAGTCGATTGACGACATCGAGAAAATCAGCTTCTCGACGCCGATCAAGGACAACGCGCTGAATCATTTCATTCTCGCGCACAAGCCGAAACAAATGGACTCGCTTTCCCGCGCGTTCGGCTACAGCGAGCGCGAGCTGGCGCTGATCTCGAGCTTGCAGCGCGGAGAATTTTTTCTCGACCGCGACGGCCGCATTACCGTGCTCAAAGTCGATATGAGCATTTTCGATCATTATCTTTTTACCACAAATCGCCAGGAGAATAATTGGCTGGAAGAGAAGTTGGATAAACATAACGGGAATTTGTTGAAAGCAATTACCGATATTGCCCGAGAGAAGGAGAGTGAGCATGAATTGTCGCCGTATTTGCTTTGAAAGTGCGAAGGGTGAAAGGCGAAGGGCGAAGGGCGTTTTACGCTATGCTCTCTGCGCTATGCTCCTTGCCGCACCGGCCCACGCGCAATTCTTCGACCCGCAGAACGGCATGATTCTCGGCGTGCTGCGCGAGATTTCGCTCAAGCATCAACTTGGTTTGGAAGAGCAGCGCATGCAGACCGCCAAAATGGTGCAGCAGCTCAAGCAGTTTTATGACACCTACACGCTGCTGCGGCAGGACGTCGAGTTTACGCAAAGCCTGTATCGGGATTTCAAAGCCATCGATAATATGGGCCTGAATAATTCATTTGCGATTTCCAATTTCATTATCAATGCCGATCGTCTCAACTATTGGCTTCCCGGCACGACGCAGGACGTCAATCGCTCGGTGATGGACACGCAATCGCTGTTGAATAATGCGGATGAATTGCGGCGGACTTATGAAAGCTTCGCGCTGTCGACACAGGACGAGACCGCACCGCAGGACGCCGAAACGAGGCGAGCGAATGCTATAATCGGACAGGAAACGTTTTCAAAAGCGTTGTTTGAGCAAGCGCTGCGCAACCAGCAAATGGCGAAAATGCACGATTCCATGGCCGTCGAGCTTTATCGCCAGATCAGAAATTCCCGCAACAAATTTACCGAGGCGGAACGCATGCAGTTTCTCATCGAAAGCGTCAATATGCGCAACAAAGCCAACGAGTATTATGAGAAATATCTCAAACAGGCGCAGGAGGCGCACAACACCGAGCTGGGCATGTTCGACCAAAAACTGGATTTGCTGCGCTCGAAGACGAATTGGAAAACGATGAAGAATCAGGTCAATAAAACTTCGAAGATACGCTACGGATTTTTTGATATTACGCCGGCGGCAATAGAATGACGTCATTGAGTCATTGGTCATCAGTCATTGAATCGCGCAAAAGTCTATGTTAGAAATTTTTTTCAGCCCGACTTTTTTCAATTCGGTGCATCAAACGGTCAATGAGATCATCCGCATTGCGACGATCTTTTTGACGCTGGGCGTGGTGGTGTATTTCATCTCCATGGTGATGCGGCTGACGACGAAGGATTCCGACGATACGACGTATCGCATTTTCTTCGTGGTGTTCTTGGCCATCGGACTGGCGACATATCGCCTCTGGGCGGTCTGGCTGGGAAAAATTTTCGTGCTGCTGGCGCGCGCTATTTTTGATTTGGAAGGGGGCAACATTATGACCGATTATCTCGGCGCTTTTTTCGCCAATGAAGACGGCTCCGGGCTGCGCTTATCCGTGTTGAATCTGATGAGTCTCGAAACCCTGTCGTCGTTGTCGTACATGCTGGTGATGATCGTTTACGAGCTCTTCGTGGTGATTCAAGTGATCGTGCAAATCTTTTTTTATCTGCTCGGGCCGGTGGCGATGGTGATCTCGCTGTTTCCGGGATATAATGATATTTTCAAAATCTGGCTGTCTAATTTTTGCGCGGTGAATTTTTGGTCGGTACTGGCGGCGATTCTTTTCCGGCTGGTCAAAACCTTGACCGGGTCCGCGGCGTTTCAAACAGCGGTGCAAAACGGCGACAAGGGCATCCTGTGGGATTCGTTCATTCTCGGCGTGATTATCAGCGTTTGTCTGATTCTGATTCCAAAAGTTTCGGCGGGATTTTTCAAGCTGGCGTCGGCGAGCGCGGATTTGGGAACATACGGCACCGGCATTACCGCCGGCGTCGTGGTGTCAACGGTGTGGAAGCGATTGAAGACGTATTCCACCAACGTGACGCACCATGTTACGGCGGGAACGGCGAGCACGGTGATTTCCGGCGCACGGGCGTTGTCGGCGAGTCCGGCGGCCACTGCGACCAACACGGCAGCGGATTCCATTGCTCGCGCTGAAACGCCGATCGCGAATTGGCCATTTGGCGGCTCGGCGCAGGCAATGCCAAATGCGAATCCTTCGAATGGTTAAAAACGTCACATAAAAATAATTTTTAAGTGAACAACAATATGACAGACAAACCGCAATACTACGAATTTTACGGCGAGCTGGTCAAAAGCAATCTTTTTTTCAAGCGGCTGGTGATTTTTCTCGTCGTGATGAATATCGTGCTGGCCTATCTCGGCTATCTCGGTTTCACCCGCCCGGTGGAAACTTACGTGGTTAAAGACGGCTATGCTTATGCAACCGAGCCGGCGCAGGTAACCCGCACGGTGCACGAGGTGAGAAAATTCATTTCCGAGTTCGCCAAAAATTTTCTGGAATACAACCGCGAAAGCTTCAACGCCAATTTCCGCGCGGCGATGAAGATGTG
>Ga0247727_10002457_pt1 | contig 42375 bp, 57 predicted proteins | sample WisWelCaveWW1625_FD_202498 | JGI IMG/M metagenome (GOLD analysis project Ga0247727, IMG submission 202498) | Biofilm microbial communities from Wishing Well Cave, Virginia, United States - WW16-25 | ecosystem: Environmental > Aquatic > Deep subsurface > Groundwater > Cave microbial mat | place...
GAAGCCGACCGCGGTGAAAAAGACGATTGGATGCGTGGGGTGATTGGCGAGCGAGATGCGCTTCGCGAGCGGCTGGCGCAGAAGGACGCGACCATTGCTCGGCTGCGCGAGGCGCTGCGAGTGTTGATAGGGTCCGATTGGTTCAAGTGGATGGTGACAGGGAAGTGGTCGCGTCCCGAAGCCAGAGATGCGGTGATAGCTGATGCTCGTGCCGCTCTCGCCGCGACTGCGGACTCCGCCGCGTGGCTGGAGGCCGAGAAGGAGAAGGTGCGAATCGAGGAGCGGGAGGCGTGCGCCAAGGTGGCGGACGACTGGCCTTGGTCCGATGCTCGCCCATACATCAAGGGCTCGGAGGAGTTCGTGCGCGGGGTCGCAGAAGGCATCCGGCACGTCGCCATCGCCATCCGAGCCCGCCAGCGCGGAGAGCAGGGAGGGGCGTGATGGCGGTGTACGTGGACGACATGGCGGCGAAGTTCGGTCGGATGCTGATGTGCCACATGATTGCTGAGACTCACGCGGAGTTGGTCGCGATGGCCGACCGCATCGGCGTCGCTCGGAAATGGATTCAACAGGCAGGCAATCACGGTGAGCACTTCGACATCTGCCAGTCGAAGCGACTCCTAGCCGTCAAGTACGGTGCGGTCGAGATTCCACTACGCGACCTTGCGGAGCACACGGCCAAGCGCCGGAACCCCGAAGGCAAGGCGCTGTACTACGGAACAGAGCCCGCGCCCGACGCGGAGCGCGGAGAGGAGGGGGCGAAGTGATCCGACTTGGCGACAGTGAACGAGTTCCCAACGCCTGCGACGGCGCGTCGTGGAGCGACGTGACCCTAGAGCGGTGGGAGCTTGAAGCAGCCTGCATCGTCGGCGCAACCCGTCAGGCTCGCGCGATCGCCGATGGGAGAACTCCGAGATTTCCGTTCCGTGACGAGGCCGAGCCGTGGGACAATCACGTCTGTTCGGCCATCGCCGAGCAGGGGTTCGCGAAGTGGGCCGGGGCCTACTGGAATCATGGCGTGGACACGTTCCAGAGATTCGGCGACGTGGGCGCAGTCGAGATACGATGGACCGCGATGAGGCCGCCGAAGCTCAAGGCAAAGGACTCCGATGCCGACGCGACGAACATCGTGTGCTGCACGAGCGTTGGCGCCGCCGTCCGCTTGCACGGCTGGCTGCCAGCGAAGGCCTGCAAGGACCCGGCGCTGCGATCGGCACCGAGGCCCGGCGCGCAGGCGTATTTCGTTCCCATGGACCGCTTGCAGCCGATGGATGAACTGAAAGCGATTCTCGTCTACAACTCCCACCTCTGAGGAAGGATGAAGGCGTCCCTGCGAGCAGCCAGCAAGCTGACTACTACGCGCGCCATGGACCAGCTTTGCCGCGCGGTCGTGTTCGCGCGTGACAAGGGTCGCTGCCGTCGCTGCGCCGAGGAGCGCAGAATGGACGGCGAGAAACGTCAGGTCCAGTGGTGTCATGTGTACTCCCGCCGGAGCACCAGCCTACGATGGGACTTGGACAACAGCCTGTGCCTCTGCGCATCGTGCCACAGGTGGCAACATGAGAACCCCTTCGAGGGCGCGCATTTCTTCGTAGATGAACTAGGGCAGCCGACAATCGACCGGCTTAGACTCATTCTCGCGACCCCGCGTAGGACAGACCGAATGGCCACGCGGCTGTACCTTCAATCGCAGCTTGAGCGATACACGAAACTGGAAGGCTTCTCATGAGCCGGCTCGATCAGGTGCAGAAGATACACGGTGGCTGCGCGACGTGGCGCCAGTGTTCTCAGGCGGCGATTCTGGACGCCTACGACAGAATGCGTTCAGAGAGTGCGCCATGGATGACGCCTGCAAAGCTCATTCCGCTCATACGACGCCATGAGTTCCCGTGGGGAGAGCGGAAGCAGTGGCCGTACAGGGCTTGGCTCATGGCCTGCCAAGACGTGCTCGCGTTTCTTGAGCACCGGCCGCTCCCGAAGCGCGTCAGTAGGCATCTCAGGAACCTGAACCCACTGGAGCAGATGGGGTTAGAGTTAGGCTCGGCTGGCAACTGCCTCAAGGACTACTCAGATCGGCCGCGTCAGTGCCTGCCGCCAACGGCAGGAGCCGCCGTTGGGTAGACACCTGAGTCGCCGGAGACTCAAACACATGACAAGCGGTGCGTGTTTCGCCACGTTCACCACATCATGTCAAACGGCTCCGGACCACGTCAGCCGGGCCTTGCGACGAGACACGAAAAAAGATTGCGGCCGGGGGCTTGACCGATTCGGCGAGGGGAAACATACTGGCCTATAGCCGCGGCATGGGGGAAAGGCAGAAGAGTCTAAGCCAAAGACGGGGGCCGAGATGAAAGATAGCATCCCGATGCCCCCATGATTACTGATGGCGGCATCTCTCGCACCAAGGCTGTCATCGACAGTGCCGAGACGTGATGGCGGCCCAGAAACGCCGCATGAACGCTGGCTGAATGATAGCCTCGCGGCCCGCATGAACATTGGCTGAAACGCAGCCTGATGCACGTCCCAACGGCACGGGTTGACCCGGCCGAGATGCGCCGTAAACACGGGGCTTCCGAGGAGCCTTGCGGACCCCGTAAACATTGGTCAGAATGGTGGTCGCTGGCAGCGCCCGCTCGGGCCAATAGACATGCGGCCCACATGAGTCATCGTAACCCCATGCCGCACATGGCGTTGCCGGGGTCCTTCTGAGGACCTGAGCAGGGGGTGTCGGCGGGCGCCGAACGGTTCTAGCGTCTGCTCTCGCAGGAAGGTTTCGTAATGGAACAGGCAACGCATGGGCGTTAGCATCCCTGCCGCTGCTCGTGCTCTTGGCATCAGCCCCGTCGCTCTCAGGAAGGCGATTGACCACGGGCGTGTAGTTCCAGAACTAGACGGCACTCTGGACATCGAGAAAGCTCGCGCCGAATGGCTTGCAAACACACACCCCGGACAAGGCGCACCGAAAGACGCCGCCGCAGCGAACGGGACCAGCGCCACCAACCAAGGCTATAGACAGGCCCGCCTCGCGCGCGAGTTTCTAGATGTCAAGATCAAGGAGCTAGAGTTCAAGCGGCTCACTGGCGAACTCGTGCCGCGCGCAGAGGTCGATCGAGTCATGTTCTCTAAGGCCCGCGCAGCACGCGACAGATTGAACCTCATAGAGGCGCGTCTGTCGCCCCAAGTGGCCGGGCTTACGGACATCTCGGAGATCAGGCGGCTGATACGAGCGGAGATTCAGGCAGTTTGCGATGAACTGGGAGAGGTGCGTGAGCCTCCTAGCGACCCCGTGGCATGAAGGCTGGCGTCAAGACTCGGCCATGCTGGTGTCCGAGTGGGCGAACAGGTACCGGATTCTCTCGCCGGTAAGCTCGGCGGAGCCGGGACGCTACCGGTGGCAGAGAACTCCCTATGCAAAAGAGCCGATGGACGCCCTGTCTACGAGCCATCCAGCACGGCGAGTCGTTCTCCTGTGGGCGGCGCAGACCGCCAAGACCGAGATCGGCAACAACTGGCTGGGCTACATCATTCACCACGCCCCCGGCCCTGCTCTTGTCGTGCAGCCGACCGTTGAACTTGCCAAGCGCATGAGCAAGCAGCGCATCGCGCCGATGCTCGCCTCGACGCCCGAGCTTGCGCGCCTAGTGTCCGAGCCTCGCGCGAGAGACTCGGGAAACACCGTCCAAGTCAAAGAGTTCCGGGGCGGACTGCTGGTCCTCACGGGCGCGAACTCTGGATCGGGCCTGCGGCAGATGCCCATGAGGTACCTGTTCACCGACGAAATCGACGAGTATCCGGGCGATGTCGGCGGGCAGGGCGACCCGGTGGCGCTGGCCGAGAAGCGGATGACGACGTTCGAACTGACGTACAAAGAGCTTCTCACGAGCACGCCGACGATTCGCGGCGTCTCGCGCATCGAACGCGAGTACCACCAGAGCGACCAGAGGCGCTTTCACGTCGCGTGCCCGTTCTGCGGACATCGTGACTTCTTGACATGGAGCGGGTTCGCCGACTTCGTGCGCGGCGAGGACGGCGGCCATCATTTCATCGAGTGGGAAGATGGGAAGCCCGAGACTGCGCACATGGTTTGCGGAGGCTGCAGCGCCCGCGTCGAAGAGAAGTACAAGACCGAGATGCTCGCCGGTGGTCAATGGATCGCCTCGGCCCCGGGCGACGGAAACACGGTCGGCTATCACCTGAGCGCCCTCTATTCGCCGCTGGGATGGAAAACGTGGGGCAAGTGTGCGATGGAGTTCCTCGCGGCGAAGCACGATACGTTCCGACTCAAGACGTGGGTCAACACGGTGCTCGCGGAGACATGGGAAGAGCGCGGGGACGCGATCGACCCGGCGAGCCTCGCGGCGCGCCGCAAGCCGTATGGCGCAGAGGTCCCCGCTGGAGTCGGCGTTCTCGTCGCCGCCGTAGACGTGCAGGGCGATCGGATCGAAGTCATCGTCAAAGGCTACGGCCACATGGAAGAGTCGTGGCTGATCGCGTTCTCAGAGTTGCGCGGCGACCCGGCGAGCATGGTTCCGTGGAACGCGCTGACGCAGTTTTTGGCGAACGAGTACGAGCACGAGTCGGGGCGCAAGATGCGCGTCGAGATCACGACCATTGATTCCGGTGGCCTGCACACCGAGCACGTTTACCGGTATTGCCGGGCCGCGATCAACGCGAACCTGAAAGTCGTTCCCATCAAGGGCGGAACCACGGCAGGAAGGCCGCTTGTGGAGCGGCCGAGCACGCACAACAGGTATCACGTGCCCCTGTTCGTGCTCTGCGTGGACACCGGGAAGGACATCGTCATGAGCAGGATGCAGGTGCGACTCCCCGGCCCCGGCTACATGCACCTTCCTGAGTGGCCGGACGACGAGTATCTGGCACAGATCACCGCCGAACGTGCCGTTCGGAAGTACGTGAAGGGCCGAGGCGCGGTGCGCGAGTGGGTGAAGCTGCGTGAACGCAACGAGGCGTTCGACATGGAGGTGTACGGGCTGGCGGCCCTGTACATTCTCGGTCCGCATTTCCTCAAGAGTCTGAAAGAACGTGCAGCCCGATGGGCCTCGAAGCCCGATACCGAGCCTGCCCCTGAGCCCGAGCAGGGGCCGCAGGGCAAGGGCGGCGGTCCTGCCATCCGGCTCCCGTCTCGGGGCGGTTGGGTGACGGACGGGCTCTCGGGGCCGTGGCGATTATAGGGAAACTGTAATGGCCTGAAGGCGTGCCGCCGCCGCATCGTAGCGGCGTGAGCCCCACCCCGACTGAAATCCTCACGACGCTGCCGACGAGCATTGTCGCCGGGACGACCGTGAAATACACCCGGTCGGACGTGAACTACCCGGCATCGCAGGGCTGGTCGAACGTCCTGCACCTTGTTGGCGCTCAGGTCATCCCGCCGATTTCGGGCACGGCCGTGGGGGACTCGTTCCAGTTCGTCATCACGCCGACGATGACAGCCACGGTAAAGCCCGGCCGCTACCAGTGGCGTGAATTCCCGACCAAGGGCGCCGACATATTTCTTGCCGCCGGTGGGGTCGTCGAGATTCTTCCCAACATCGCCGCCTCGGGCGCGGGCGAGATGCGCACGTGGGAAGAGCGATGCCTCGAACTCGTCGAGCTTCGTCTTGAGGGCCGCTTCACTGCCGACATGGAGCGCTACTCGGTCGGCGGTCGCAGCGTCGAGAAGATGAACATGGTCGAGTTGATGCGGGCGCGGAACTGGCTCAAGACCCAAGTGCGCCAGCAGGCCAGCCCCGGCCGGTTCGGGGACGAGGTGAAGGTCGTCTTTCCGGGCATGGCGGGCGAATGAAGAAGACGCCGATCACGTCGCGAATCAAAAACGCATGGGCCGAGGTTTCCGGAAAGGCCGATCTTGCGCGCGCTCTCGCGCGGGCACACCGCGAGGCCTATCAGGCAGCCGAGACCAACAGGCTCCTGCAAGACTGGGTGTTCACCGGACTGGCGCCAGACGACGAGCTTCGCTGGAGCGCCCAGAGAATGCGCGATCGGGCGCGGGAACTGGAGCGCAACAGCCCGATCGCACGGCACTTTCTGAGAGTCGCAGCCATGAACACGATCGGCCCCAACGGGATCGGATGCCAGCCGCAGGTGCGAGACGCGAAGGGCGATCTGGACCGAGCCCTCAATCGGTACATCAGGTCTAAGTGGCTGGACTGGTGTCGGTCGGTCACAATCGACGGCAAGGCGAACCTGAACTCCTTCTCGCGACTTGCGTTCAAGACAGCGATTCGCGAGGGCGAGGCGTTTGTTCGCGCTTGGCGCTCGTTCGGCCCGAATCCATACGGATTCGCTCTGGAGGGCATCGACCCGGACTTGGTGGACGAGACGTTCAACGAGGTCGGCGGTAGCGGTCGCAACGAAGTGCGTCTTGGTGTCGAAGTCGATCAGTACAGTCGCCCGGTCGCGTACCACACATGGGACCGACCGGCGCGGCTTCTCGGGCAGGCGCGGGGCCGGGAGCGGCAGAGAATCCCGGCCGACGAGGTCCTGCATTTGTATGATCCCGACCGCATGAACCAGACGCGCGGCGTGTCGTGGATGGTTGCGGCGATGGTCGGAACGAAGCATCTCGACAAGTTCCGCGAGGCCGCTGTCGTCAAGGAGCGCATTCAGGCGTCGAAGATGGGTTTCTTCGAACGCAAAGAGGGCGATTTCGGCAGCAACCTGACTCCGGACGATAAGCGCTCCCTCAACATCGAGGCGAACCCCGGCACGTTCTTGGTTCTGCCCGACGGCTACACGGTCAACACATGGGGCGGTGACGGGCCGGGGACCCAGTTCGGCGAGTTCATCAAGGACGGTCTCCGGCTGCTCGCAACGGCCTATGGCACCGCATACAGCACGTTGAGCGGCGACCTGTCCGACGTGAACTATTCGAGCTACAAGGGCGGCATGTTGAACGAGAAAGACCTGTGGCGGCTCTTGCAGGAGTGGTGGATCGAGAAGTTCCAGTCGTGGGTGTATCGCGAATGGCTCGTTTCGGCGATCATCAGGGGCTCGGCGACGAGCGGCGCCTTGGGGCTCGTGCTACCGAAGCCTGACATTGGCGTGTACGGCGCTTGCCGGTGGTCGCCGAAGGGCTGGCCGTCACTGGAGCCACTGAAGGAGACGCAGGCGGCCATTGCAGGGATCAAGACCGGGCTGACTTCGCGGCGCCGACACCTCGGGGAGCAGGGCATTGAACTCGAAGATGTCCTCGAAGACCTTGCCGAAGAGCAGGACTTGGCCGAGGAGTATGGTGTGGACATCTCGGGGCCGTCCGACCCCAAGTCCGATGCGCGCGGGGGCGCAGATGACGACGAGGGGGAAGCGGCCCCGAAACGAGGCGGTCGGAACGGCGATTACAGGGAATCTTCAATGGCGGGCCGCCGTCGCCGGTTCTAGCCTGCGCGTGGAGGGCACATGACCATCGACCGGCGGCGATTGATCGGCACGGGCTCGCTGCCCGAGCAGTTCCGCGTACTGGAGTTCGAGGTCAAGGTCACACGCGCGGCCGGAGACGATCCCGAGAAGCCCGCGCTGTACGAGGTCGCGTGCAGCACCGAATCCGAGATCGAGCGGTGGTACGGGGTCGAGATTCTCGATCACTCGAAGGGCGCCGTGGACATGACGCGCCTGAAGCGTGGCGCGGCGGTTCTGGTTGACCATCGCGGCGACCAGATCGGCGTCGTCGAGGGCGCACGAGTTGATGACGACAGGGTTCTGCGCGCGGAGATTCGATTCTCCCGCAGCACACGAGGGCAGGAAGTCGAGCGCGACGTAGCCGACGGCATCCGGCAGAGCATCTCGATCGGCTACTTCGTGAAGAAGGCGAAGCTGGTCGAAACTCGCGAGGGCGGCGTGGATGTGTGGCGCATCACGCGCTGGCAGCCCGCCGAGGTCAGCATTGTCAGCGTCCCGGCCGATGTCATGGCCGGGGTCGGGCGTGCGAAGGACGCGGGGCACGAGTGCCCGGTGGAACTCGAACACGAGGAGAGGCGAGCCATGAAGAAGGTCCATGACGAGAGGGGCGTAGTCATCGAGGTGGACGACAGCGACCCGCGCCCCGCCGTGCGCGTCGAGCAGGCCACCGTCGGCCCCGATGCCGAACAGAAGCGCGCGGAGGCGATCCGAACCCTGTGCGCGTCCGCTGGCATGGTGGAGCGCGCGCAAGAGTTCATCCTGTCCCCCCTGAGCTACGAGCAGGTGGCCGGGCGCATCGGTGCCGGGCGGGCAACCGTCGGCACGGCGCAGCCGTCGGCCGAGAAGCTCATCAGCGACATCGCGGCCAAGGATCGACGCAGGTTCTCCTACCACCGGCTGCTCGCGAGGGCGGTGGCGATGAAGGAAGGCCGGGGCGCGGTCGATGGCGTCGAGGGGGAGATCAGCCGCGAACTGGAGCGGTCGTGGCCCTCCGGCCTCAAGCGCATGGGCGACGTGTTCGCCCCCATCGACCTGAGAAGCGATCAGGAGAAGTGGGACGACATGGCGCGCCGCACGATGACGAGCCTCGATGTCGGCAAGGGCACCGAGACCGTGTTCCAGCAGTACGGGCAGTTGATCGACTTGCTCCGCAACCGGGCGGTCGTGATCCGGTCAGGAGCGACGGTCATGCCCGGCCTGACCGGCCCGGTCGGCTTCCCGAAGCTCACGGGTGGCCCGACGGTCGAGTGGGCGGCCGAGAATCCGGCGGCTCCCACCACGGCGAGCGACCTCGCGTGGGGTCTGGCGAACCTCGTCGCCAAGACGCTCCGGGGACTGGTCGGCTACACGCGCCAGTTCCTCGCCCAGTCGAGCGTGGACGTGGAAGGCGTGACGCGCAACGAACTCGCCATCGGTCATGGGCTCGCCTACGACAAGGCCGCGTTCCACGGCAAGGGCGCCGACGGACAGCCGTCTGGAATCTACAAGGCCGCAGGCGTCAACGCGGTCGCGTTCGCCGGCGTCCCGACGTACGCGAAGATCATGGACATGGTGAGCGCGATCTACGCCGACAACGCCGATGTCGCGGCGATGCGGTGGATCACGACTCCCGAGATGGCCTCGAAGCTGACACAGACGCAGAGGTTCACCAGCACCGACACGCCGCTCTGGGTCGGCAACCTGAGCGACGGCACGATGGTGGGCTACGGTGCGTCGAGCACGAATCAGGTCAGCAAGACGATGTCCGGCTCCGAAGAGACCGGCTTGACCGAGCATGGCATCGCGTTCGGCAACTGGGCCGAACTTCTCATCGGCATGTTCGGGGCTCTGGACCTCCTGATCGACCCGTACACGTCGGCCGACAAGCAGATCATCAAAGTCCACACGTTCCAGATGACCGACATGCTCCTCAAGCACGCCGAGTCGTTCGCCAAGAGCACGGGCGCCACGATCGTCTAGGCCCCATGGATGGGCTGACATACCTAGACCGGGATGGCGAACCCATCCCGGTCGGGAGGGAGCCGAAGATGCGAGTCAAGGTCATCAGGTCGTTCTCGCTCGGCGGCGGGCGCGATCTCGCGGCTGGCGAGGTCGTGGAGTTGCCGGAAGCCCTCGTTCGGCAGTGGCTTCATACGGGGCGAGTCGCGATCGTCGCCGAAGCACAAGCCGAAGCACAAGCCGAAGCACAAGAAGTCTCCACCTCGGGGTCCGGGCATCCCGAAGCGGGGGGCGAAGCCGTAGTGGCCAGAGAGCCTGAGCCCGAGAACCGAGAGCCGGTCCTGCCCGAAGGTGGTCAGTAGGCTCGACACGAACGAAGGAGAGCATCATGGGCGCACTCGTCAATGCCATGGCCCTGTTCGCGCAGTCCGTCATGGAGAACATCGCCGCCAAGACCGCCACGTTCAACGGGACCGCCTTCGACACCCTCGACCACGACGGGCAGGTCGGCATCACGCAGTTGGTCGGCGTCGTTTCGGGCACCACGCCGACTCTGGACGGCAAGGTCCAGAGTTCGGATACGTCCGGCGGCACCTACGCCGACGTTCCCGGCGCGACGTTCACGCAGGTCACGGTGACGAACAACCACCAGCGCAAGGTAGTGGACCTGAACAACTGCAAGCGGTTCATCAGGTACGTCGGGAACATCGCCGGCACGACGCCGAGCTTCACGGTGGGCGTGCTGTTCGAGGGGCTGAAGAAGGTCCAGCCCTAGCGCGCCATGGCGTTTTACGGGGACTCCGACATTCCGGCGATGCACGCCGACGCCGGGGTCCCCGTATCGTTCGGGCTGGTGCATGGCTTTGCGCTGTGGGACATTTCCGATGACGAGATGCTCGCTCTGGAGGCGAGCGTCGTCGTCGGCAAGACGTACCGTGCACAACTGCACACGAATACGTTCAAGGGCCTGAAGCAAGGCTCGATTCTTGTTGTCGAAGAAAAGGACTATCGGGTGACCGCCACGCGCCAGATCAACGACGGCGCAGAACTCCACGCCTTCTGTCTGCCGGTGTAGCATGGCGACGACGCCGCTGCGCATCTCTGCGCTGGACGCGCTCCTAGCGGCACTGAACGCGATTGGACCGATTGGGGCAACGTGGCGCACCGACCCGGAGGTCGTCGAAGGCATACCGGGGGACGCCCTGCCAGCACCGAACAAGCCGAGGCTCTACGTCCAGTGGCTCTCGACAGGATTCGCCGAAGGTGAGGCGGGAACACGAACACACAGTTTCCGGAGCGATTTCGTCATCTGGATCACCGGCGTATCGCAACGCGACGTGCTGAACGCCGATGAAGATGTCCTCGATGCTCTGGTAGCCAGCGAGTCGACGATCGCGAGCCTTGTCGGACAACCGTGGTGGCACGAGCGGTGTGCCTACGAGCCGGAACTGACGAAGGCCGGACTGTTCGTCGCGCACCGGACGTTGTACATTGTCCACGAGACGAGCCACGCCTAGATAGGAGCGAACCATGCCGCCCGGACTGGGAAGGGACGCATACGCGCAGATGGGCAAGGAGACGACGTACGCGACGTACGCAACGCCGACCTCCAAGCTGGAGATCATCTCCGAGGGGATCGAGCCGGACATCGGAGCGATTGATGACCCGTCCCTGCACAGCGGTGTATCCCTGCGCGGCCTGTTCGAGGGCGGCAAGCTCTACCGTGGGCCGATCGTCTATCGCGCGACGTTCGAAGGCATACTCGAACTTCTGCGCGGCATCTTCGGCGGCTACACGTCGGCGCTCGTCGAGACCGGCGTCCGCGACCACACGTTCAAGGAAGCCGCCAGCCTGTTCTCGTACAGCATCGACCTCGCGAAGGGCAACATCCCGGCCGGGAAGGTTTTTCGGATTCTCGGCGCCAAGTACGTGCCCGGAACAATATTCCGGGTCACGGCCGGTCAGGGCAACGACGCCATGCTCCAGATCGAGGCCAATGTTCTCGCCAAGGACAAGCTGTCGAATCAGAACGCCGGGGCGTCGCTCGCGTTCCCGCCCGTCCTACCGATCCTGTTCCACTCGAATGAACAGGCCGGGGCGGTTATGGACGACGGCACGGCCGATGCGATTGGCAGCGTGCGCGTCCGCTCGGTCGAGGTCTCTCTGGAGCAAGAGCACTCGGAAGACCGGTGGTTTATGCTCTCCAAGAACATCGACGAGCCACTGCGCATCAACCACTTGCGCTGTCGCTGGCGGATCACGCAGGAGTTCACGACGCAGACCCAGTTCGATCTCGCGCGCACATGGGCCGCGTCCGGCGCCGAACCGTCGCCTCGGATCGTGTTTCAGCACCCGACGACGATCGGCGCGGCGAGCAAGCGGGAGTTCGAGCTTCGCAGCAACAAGTGCCAGATCGTCGGCTACTCGAACCCCGTGGCCGGTCCCGGCATCATCATCTCCACAGTGACCTATGCCGCGTTCCTCGATGCGACGGACAGCACGGCGCTCCTGTGTCGCGTTCGCAACACGGAGGCGGCCCTGACCTAGAAGGAGAGTCCCCCGCATGGAAATCGTTCAGAAGGCTACGCTCGTCACCGAGATCGCAGTCCCTGTCGCCAACGTCGAACTCAAGCACCTGAAGACCACGGACGGCAAGGCGGTCGTCGTCCGTTGCGAGAAGCCGGGCCAGATTGCCCTCCTGAGGGCGTTCAGGGTTCTGCCCGGCGCGGTGTCAGAAGATAGGAAGATCGACCCCGAGGCCATGACGGCCGAGCAGAAGGTCGAGTACATCGGCGAGAACGGCCAGCCGCTGATCGAGGCGGGCACGGTCCTCCTCGGTCCCGACGGCGAGGTGCGCCCGGCCTTCTACTTCGGCCCGAAACAGCCGCACCCGCTGTCGATCCCCGGCCACGTCCTGCACATCGAAGACCTCGTTGCTCTGGTGACGTGCATCACCGACCTGAGCGGCTATGGAGACAAGGAGGACTCGCAAGAGGGCGCGGGGTTTCCTGCTCCAGACTGAAGCGGGGCTGGCGGCGTGTCAGGAACTATGGCGACTGGCCAAGGCCTCGGGGCGAACGCCGTGGGAGGCCCTGCACGACCCGAACCTGCCGTTCAACGTCACGGTCATGCGCGGCGCAGAGATGGCTGGCGACATGGTGTACGGTCTGACGACGGAGGCGGCGGCGTCTGGTGACGAACTCGGCATGCGGCGCGCGATCGCGACCCTCAACCTGATCCGGCGAGCCTTGTAATGGCCGAAAAAGTCGATTTCGCTCTCAGAGCCCGCGACGAAGCCTCGGCCGCGATTGCGCGCGTCGGGAAGAACCTCGGTGGTCTGACGAGCAACGTCTCGGCCCTCGCCGCCGCCTCGGGGCCTCTGCGCGGCATCGGCTCGGCCCTCGCCCTCGGACCGCAGGCGGCCGGTATCGCCGCAGTGACCGCCGGAATCGCCGCCGCAGCCCTCGCAGTTCGCAGCCTCGTCGCCGAGATGCAGAAAATGGGCGCGGCGGCCGAACAGGTTCGCAATCTGGCGCAGGTGACGGGCATCGCCGCTTCCGAGGTTCAGGGCTTGCGCAAGGCATTCGCTGACGCCGGGATCGCCGGCGAGGTGCTGAACGTCGGCGTCAGGTTCCTGAACAAGAACATTCGCGAAGGCGACGAGTCGCTGAAGGCCCTCGGCATCACGACGCACAACACTCGGGATGCGCTGTTCCAGTTGTCCGACGTGTTCGCAGCGATGCCCGACGGCCCCGAGAAGTCTGGTCTGGCGATCGCCCTTCTCGGTCGCGCAGGGACCGAGCTTATCCCGGTCATGAACAAGGGCTCGCAAGCCCTGCGTGACTTCATTGCCGCCAACATCGCGACCGGCACGAGCCTGCGCGACGACATGATCCCGGTGCTGACACAGATCGACGACAGCTTCGATTCAATCAACCGGAGCGTAGAGGGCCTCAAAAATACGCTGACGGTGGCCCTTGCCCCGGCCGTTGTGACCGTTGTGGCAGGACTGGACGAGTTCCTAAAACGTGTGCTGATCCTGCCGGAGCTGCTCAAGGTTGTCGTGCTTGCCATGGCCGCCACGAGCAACTCGACGCTCCTTGTGTCGGCTGCCGTCCTCGGACTGAATGACGTGCTTGCCATAGCCGCCATGAGCAACTCGGCGTTCCGTGAGAAGTTCCTCAAGCCGGGCGATCTCGCAGCAGTGTCGGCTGCCGTCCTCGAACTGAAAGACAAGATCATCGCGCTTCGTCTCGGCATGGAGAAGCCGGGCGTCACCGTGTTCGAGATGATGCGCGAGCAGGGCGGTCTCACGAAGGACATGCTCGTTGCCCTGTCGAAGCAGTCGGACGAGTTCCTGAAGGCGATCGGCACGTCCGCCGAGGCGATCAACGCGGCCCTCGTCGGGATCGGGCTTGGTGCGAAAAAGACGGCCGAAGGGCTCTCGATTGCGGCCGTCATCGTGCGCGATGTTCTCCGTGGCACGCAGGAGAGCCTCGCGAACGCCCTGCGGCTGATCGAAGTCCTCGATAGCCGGCCGCCGCAGCCGCGAATCACACCGACGCCCGACCTCACGAAGGGGCTGCCGACAGATAAGGACCTCGAAATGATCGCCGGAGCCCTGCGCAAGGTCCGTGAGGAGCAAGAGGAGCTTTTCCGACTGACCAATATCCAAGGCGCTGCCGACCAGATGCGTGGCATCTTGTCGGAGATGCTCGCGCCGGCGATCTTGTTCAAGGAAACGTTCCTAAACATCTGGAGTGCGATGGAGCAGTCTCTCGCGAGTTCGCTGGCATCCATCGTCGCGCACACACAGAACTTCAAGGGCGCCATGACGCAACTGTGGCGTGCGATCAAGGACGCGATCATCCAGCAGATCGCAGTCATCATCGCCCGCATCGTCGCCATGATGATCCTGTTGCCGGTCTTGACGGCGGTGTTCACTGCAATATTCGGTCCGGGTGCCGCGCCCATCGTCAAAGCGGCCGTACTCGGCACGGGCGCAACCGAGCAGGGCGCGACGGATCGGGCTTCGCGACCATCGCTCCCGGCGCTACAGAACGTGACAAACATCACCAACGTCTACTCCTACGACCTGCGCGACGGCGTTGCCGACCGGCAGTCGCCGCGCGGCACCCTGCGGCGGTCCAGTGAGCGGCTGGCGATCATCGGGGCATACTAGATGGCGACCACGAGGCTGATTCGGGCCGGCGACAACCGGACGACCAGCGCGAGCGCGGTCATCATGAACGGCGGCAGCGGACCGCCACTCATTCAAGACCCGGCCTACCCGATGTCGAATCTGTTGAACAACGACCGGAACTCGGTGTGGGCCTCGGGTCCCACCGCGACCGACCCGATCGTGGTTCACATCGACATGGGGCTGAGCCAGAACGTACGCATCTTCGGCCTACTGGGAATGCGGGCGGCAACCGGCGGTTTCGGGCCGGTCCAGTTGACGCTCGGATTTCGCACGGCGTTGCAGGGCTACGCCTCCGATCCGGCATCGTACACCATCGCCGGCTCGGTGTTCGTCACCGGACCGGACGTGTTTCTTGAGATCACGCCGACCGGGATGCGCTATCTCCAGTTCTCTCTCGCCTCACCCGGTTCGTGGGGCAACGGTTTCTCGTTGGGAAAGTTCTTGGCCGCAGCGACCGTGAACGACTTGGACATGATCTATTCACCGGGGAGCGCGCGGGGCGTTGTTGTCCCACAGATTCGTCGCGAGGCCCAGTCGGGAACGATCCACGTCACTCGGACCGGCCTGAACTACCAGACGTTCGCTCTCAGTTTCAGATCAATCACCGACGCAACGGTTGGCATACTCAATGGCATTGCCATTTCTGAGTTTCCGTTCGTGTACCTTGACTACAACAACGCGATCTTCGAGTGCCTGCTGTCGCGAGCCGACTGGCAGCGGACGCACCGCTGGTCCCCGCCGAATCTGTGGGACGCTGACCTAGAGTTCAGGCAGTTGGCATGAGTGCGACCGCGAACTTCGCGAACCGGTGGCGACGGTCGGGCCGATCGGCAGCCGTTCTTGTGCAGATCGACCTCGTTGCCGCCGCCGAACCCGCCGTGACCATCTACGCCTCGCACGACCGCGTCTCGACGCCGAATGGCGTTTGGTGGGAGCCGCTGCTTCAAGACAGCTTGCCGATCAACGCACCCGGCGGGCTCGGAACGGCCGACATCCCTCTTTGCACCGCCCGCGTCGCCCTGAACCTGAAGAAGGTCTCCTCGCAGACCGGCTCGGTGTTGGGGCTTCTCCACGGGCGTTCCGTCGTCGGTTCGACCGTCACCATCTACCTATGGGAGACCGGCCTGACCTCGTGGGCAGACGTGTTACAAGTATTCAAGGGCACAGTGCAAGACTACACCGCCGCAATCGAGGGGTTGGTTTTGAACCTGCGTCAGCGGACCGACTGGAACCGTCCGGTATGCCCGGCACTGGACCCCTCCATCTACCCTCGGGCGCCAGAGGGCGGTCGCGGAGCCCCCCTGCCCATCGTCTACGGCAAGGTGGTCGGTCCCGGGCTCCGACAGCCGCACGCGCCAGCCCATAGCCTCGCCCAGCGCCGTCTGGAGATGCTCCGGGGACCTCGGGGTCTCAGTCGCGGGGCCTTGGTGGACCACGGCCGGGGAGGTGCCTCGAAACCGAAGGTGTTGGCGGCGGCGCACAAAGTCACGAGCCTGTTCGACCCGGGGACCGGGGCGGCCATCTGGCTCGACATCGGTGGCAAGATGGTGTTCGTCAACGCCAGTCCCGGCGACGTGGTGAACACGACGAGCGAGTCCGGCATCTTCATTGTGGACGACCAGCCCGCCCTCGTCATGGCTGACCTCGGCGACCTGCGGCCGGGTGTCGTGGACCCGGCGCGAAATCCTCGCTATTGTCTTGAGCCCAGCGACGTGACGTTCGCGGAACTGGATTACAACGCCCTCGCGCGCGACCTCCAGATCACGATGGGCTCGATGGCCGCCCTCGGGCAACTCGACCGCGCGGAAGTCGTCTGCGTCTACGAAGCAAACATCGGGACCAACCTCTTTCTTCAGGCTTCGCGCGACGATGGCGGCGGCGTTTTGCAGGTCGCTCTGGGCGCCACCACTGCTCCGACCCTCGCCACGACCGGAAGCCTGCCCATAGGCGCCGAGCCTTTCATGAAAACGTGGGGCGACTTCTCGCACTACGTCGCTCGCGTGTACTACGGAGGCGTAGCGACAGGCAGCTACGTCAAGGTCTATTTCTTAGGGCTGCTCGCCACCTTCTTCCTTCGTCGCAAGGTCGTCGTCGCCGACCATCAAACAAGCCGCGCGGCAGTAAGGCCGACTTTCCGCAAGACCCCCGGATTCAGTTGGAACCCCTATGCGGAATACGACAGCGTGCCCGAAACCACAGAACTTGCCGGGGACTACTACTGGAACGTTCACGGCATTGGCGATGGCACCCCGCTCGTGGCGGGCGTCATCGATGCCCTTCTGGAGCAGGCCCCACACCTCTATGCGCACATTCTTGGGCGCTTCGGCGGGCAGCCCCTCGGCGCCAAGGTAGAAGACGCCCCAACCGTGTTCGGTTCCTATACGGAAGCAGTGGCGGACTTCAAGACGTGGACGACAAGGATCATGCCGTTCGGGCTTACCGTCGCGGAGACGACCGATGTGATGACCGTGCTGTCATGGCTCGCCGCGAGCAGCCTGTCGTTCATCTACCTCGACCGGTTTTCGGACAAGTTCCACATCGTCCCGTGGCGCACCGACCGGGCGGTCAACTGGGTCTTTACCTTCACGCCGCGCGAGTTGAACGAGACCCCCCCGGAGTGCCGCATGACGCCCGACTCCTCGATCGCCACGGGCATCCGGCTCCGCTACGGATGGAACGGCAAGAACGGGAGCTTCGACGACGAGGCGGCGGTAGCCGCCAACCACAGCAACGCCGGGCAGAAGTACATCGGCCTGCGCGACGAGAACCTGACGGTCGTGGCGAGCCTCAACGACCGCATCAACTTCGTCTCGGCCGGTGGGACTTTCGTGGTCACGCTGACGCCTGCTGGCTACGCACCCGGCGCCCTAGCCCAACACGCGCAGACGCTCATGAATGCCGCCGACCCGAGTGGTACCCGCGAATACTACTGTGCGTACGGTGGCGTGGTGACGCTGGGCCACAATGACGGCATCTACTTCTCCGACGGCTCTATCAAGCAGGCGTTCATCCCGGCCGGGACCTACACGATGGAGGCCCTTGCCGTAGCGGTAGCTGCTGCGATGAACGCCGCCGCCTCGTCGGGTTGGTCCTGTACGTACAGTCGAACAACGGGGAAGTTCACCATCTCGCGTTCTTCGGGCACGGCACAGCTTCAGTTCGAGGCGACGGCCGGGCTCGCCCGGAGCGCCGCCGTTCTGCTGGGCTTCCGTCCCGTCGTTCGCACCGGCTCCCTTTCCTACGAAGGAGACGTATTCATCGAGGAACAGAGGTTTGCCTTCGGGCTGGCCTCCAGCACCATCGACTTGCGGTGGGCCACCGGGGCGGACGGCTCGGAGGCCGCGACGCCGCGTACGGCGGCGAGCCTGTTCGGTTTCGACTCCCGATTCGACTACGGCAAAACGACCCTCCAGATTCACGTCGCCCCCTGCCCCAAGTCGAATCGCGAGGCGACGGTCGCGGCCACGGAAGCCCTCTACGGGAAGAGGCGCGAGGGCACCTACGAGGCCCGCTGTATTTATGACGGAGAGGTCGCGCGCGAAATCCGCAACCGCCTCATGGACCTGTACGGCAAACCCCGTCTGCGCGTGGAGTTTACGACCGAGCATGCGCCCGACTTGGAGCGCGGCCGCGTGATCGCCTTTTCCAGTGACTTCGATGCTGTCCTGCCCTACCCTGAGCCCGGTACGGACGGGTCGTGGTCGGGCAAGAGGTTCGTGGTCGTCGAGACCGAGCAGCTTCTCGGCCCAGCGTCGTACTCGACCCGCGTCATCGCGGTGTCGCTCTAGGAGGAACCAATGGCCAGCAACCTGTATCAGGAAGCACTGTTGAGGATCGTCTCTCGCGCGGCGGGGACGATCGACTTGGCTGCCGACACGATCAAGGTGATGCTCCTCGGCACCGGCTACACGCCGAACAAGGACCACCAGTTCGTGTCGGATGTCGTGGCGAGCGAACTGAGCGGTACCGGCTACGTGGGCGGCTTCGGCGGCGCAGGTCGCAAGACGCTCGCATCCAAGACCCTCAACAAGAGCGACGCCACCGACAAGTTCTTCTTCGACGCTGCGGACCCGACGTGGGTCGCGATCAACGCGGGGACGATCGGATATGCCGCCGTGTTCAAGGAGGGCGCCAGCGACGCCCTGAGCCCTGTCATTGCCAGCGTGGACGTGGCCGACATCGTGACGAACGGTGGCGACGTGACCATCGCGTGGGCGAGCACGGGCATCTTCGAGTGGGCAGCGTAGGAGCCTGACGTGGCTGCTGTAACCTACACCGCAAAGGGCACGGCGCAGAGCTACAACCTCGCTGGCGTCGCCTCGCTCAGCGTGGCCGGGGTCGTCCTGACGACGGGCCGTGCCATCATCGTCTGCCTCGCCTTCGATGATATAGGTGAGACGGACTCTCTGGCGTGGGGGGCCACGCCACTGACGTTGGTTCGGGCCGCCTCTGCGAACGGTGCCCGCCTTGAAGTATGGGCGGCGTATAACGTCACGGGCGGCACCGATACAGTGGCGTGGTCCTCGCTCATCTTGCCTAACGCCGTTGCCATGACCGTGTGCGAGGTCGGCAATGTTCTCGCGGCTCCGGCCGACGGGAACAACGGCGCGACGGGGACCAGCGCCACACCGAACAGCGGCACCGTTACCGGGGCCCTTCCCTACGAGATGCTCATTGGAGCGGTAGCGACCGAGGGGCCGGACACCGACACAGCCGGGACGTGGGGGGCGAGTTGGACCGCCGGGCAGCGCCTCGGCACGACGGCCGGTCTCACCGGCGACCTCAACATGACCATCAGCGAGGCGTTCCGGCCGACGACTACCATCGGTCCTCGCGATGCGAGTAAGAGTGGCATCACCTCGCGCGATTGGGCGGCAGCCATCATCGCCCTCAAGGCGACGGAACAGACGTTGTCGCCTGCAACGGTCGCCGGGGTCGGTGCGGCGGTTCTCGCCTCTGTCATTGTCGGTGTTTCCACCGTTGCGGGCATTGGTGGTGTTCCTCCGATCAACACGACGATCTTCGCTGCCAGCACGGTGTCGGGTGCTGGCAAGGCGAACGCCCCGGCGAGCGCCGGGGTCGTGGACGCCTCGTACGGCCCGACGGTGCCGACAACGCAGAACTTCTTGTCAGTCCGAGCTACTGCGCCAGCCAATCTCGGTGACGCCAACGCCGCCACGGAGACTCTTTACCGCAACAGTACGCCGCCGACGAGCGGAACGGCCGAAGTGAAGGCAACCGCAATGGCAGACGTGCCGCCGGAGCAACAGTTTTCTGCGATCAGCCATGTGGTCTTCCGGGCCATCGCGCACATCAATGACATTGGACCTTACGCGCGCATGACCGGCCCGGCGAGCAACTGGCCCGGCGGCGCGCCGAACACCCGCATCGCGTGGAAGGTTGGCGCGGCCGAGGCTGAGGCTGCCCTCGTCAACGACGACCCGGCTATTGGTACCGGGATCGTTGGTGACCCGCTCGGGGGGCCGCCCATTCCTGCGGTCGGATTCGTCCTGCGCCGATTCCCCGACGCAATGGAGTCGGGAGACGCTCTTGCGCTAGACTTCAACTGCCGCACGGCGCCGATTCTCGTCCAGCCAAACGGCTCACCGTGGACGTGGGCCGCGATCAACGCCCTCGTAGATGTCGCCATTCGGTACTCGTGGTCGGGCGCCTCTCCGGCGGCCGCGGATTTGGACGGGCAGGAGGTTTTGCTGGACATCTACGGTCCGCAGGGCAGCAACAACCCTGACATCCTGATGACCCACCGCGTCTCGCGAACGATCGTCATGGAATCCAAGATGCAAGTAACCCCACTGGGAGGCTAGCGTGAACGTCTACACAGTCGTCATCGGCGCGACCGGAGTGGACTATGTCGCCCAGTTCAAGGACCCCGTGACGCAGGCCCTCGTGAACATCACGGGGGCGACGAGCCTGCGGCTGACCGGCTCGTCAGGGGACTTGCCGTCGAATCCGATTGACCAAGTCGGCACCATTCTCGATGGCCCGAACGGCATGGCGAAGTGGGCTGCGCTGGGGGCCGACGCCTACGTGTCAATCGCCGACATGGGTTCGCGGGACACAGCGACTTACACGATGGAGCCGGTCGTGGTCGATGCTGCGGCCAAGAAGTTCTTCGGCGAGCGGTTCCAGATCGTCTGGGTCAAGCCGTTGGTCTAATGATGCTCACGCTAACCGTTGATGTTCGCGCCGCTGCCGTACTCGCGATTCTCCGCAACGGCGCGAAGCGTCAGAGGTATGCCATTGCGAACGCCTTGCGAGACACAGGGCTGGCGATACAGGAAAAGCAGCGAGCGCGCGTGCGCGGCCAGATGACGGTACGCAAGGAATCGTTCATCATGCGCGAGGTGGCCATCATCAAGTTCCCGTCCGTGCCCGAGAACCGGCTGGAGGTCCGAGTGCGGGTTGGTGAGAAGCCGAGGCTATTCCTCTCGGCCTTCGAGGAGGGCGCCGAGCGCAGGGGGCAGAGGGCGCTAAAGCCCGCCGGGCTCTCGGGGGTCGCGGTTCCCGTGGTGGGTGGTGCCCGGCCATCGCAGGCGCAGGTGATCCCCGAGGCCGCGTGGGTCAGCAGGCTTCGGCTCAAGGTCGGCCCCAAGGGCATCGCAAAGGGAGAGGCCGGGGCCTACGCGATTCCGAAGGTCGGCGTGTTCCAGCGCGTCGGCACCGCGTCGAGATTGCTCTATGTGCTCGCTCGGTCCGTGGTGCGCATCCCGAAGCTGCTCGGTTTCTACGACACGGCGCACCGAGAAGCCGCGTCGTTCCCGAGACGACTTCTAAAAGAGGTTCTCGCGACCTTCCGGCACAACGTCTTTGGAGGCGGGCGATGACGCCGCGCACCCACATCATGATCCATCACTCACTTACCAAAGACGGCGCGACCGTCTCGTGGGCGGCGATCGAGAAGTACCACCGCGAGAAGGAGATGTGGCGCGACATTGCCTATCATGGCGGCGTCGAGGTCGTGACTGAGAACCGCGACCTGAAAGGCTACGAGTATCAGGCGCTGGTTGGCAGGCCTCTGGCGGCACAAGCGGCAGCGTGCCCCCAAGGCGACATGAATCGCGTGGCGCTGCACGTTTGTTGCGTCGGCAACTGGGACCTCGTTGCACCGCCACTGCGGATGTACGAGATTCTCGTCAAGAGATTTCTGCTTCCGTGGATGGCGCAGTTCGGCATCGGTCCCGACAACATCGTCGGCCACCATGACTACAATCCTGCAAAGACCTGCCCGGGCACGAAGTTCGACCTTTCCCTCGCGAGGAGAATGGTGCGGTGAGACCGAACGGAGCTTTCATCCAGTTCTGGCGGCGGGTCGGGATCGTCGGTAGCGGCATGGCCGTCGCGGCCGCGATCATCGGCTATCTGGCGGCGTTCTCGTGGGGGCTGGCAACCGCACCGATCGTGCGGAGCGTGGACTCGACGCTGGCAGCCATCCGCGAGGAGCGCGTGGCGAGGGCTAGCGCCGACACGCTCTTGCTCGCGCGCATCGCGGCAATCGACGCGAAGTTCAGCACCAAATTCGATGTCATTGGCGAGGCCCTCCAGCACCCGCTCGGCTCAGAAGCTCGGGAGCGGGCGCTCGCGCCGCTGGTCGGACCATCGAGGCGACGATGAGACGGCTTTGGCCGATCCTCGCGCTCCTGTTCGCCACGTCTTGCGGCGACGCCGGTGCACAGGTCACGGCAAGTTCGGTCAAGGTGCGCTGGACGGCCACGGGGGACGATGGACTGGTTGGGCAGGCGAGCGGTTACGATCTGCGCTACTCTACGTCACCGATCGACTCGCTCAACTTCGGGCAGGTAACGCGATGGATGACCATGCCAATGCCGTCAGCAGCGGGAGAGACGGACTCGGTGACGGTGGCCGGGCTTGCACCGGCGACAACGTACTACTTCGCGATCAAGGTCGTGGATGAGGCGGCCAACTGGTCGGCGATCTCGAACGTGGTCGTTGCGACGACGCTGCGGCCGACCACGGACCTCGTCGCGCCGTTTCGGGTGACAGACCTTCGGCCGCGTCCATAGTGGAGGACAGATGAAACGTCTGTGGTGGGCATGGTGTATCGGCGTCGTTCTAGCCCTGTCGGGCTGTGGCGATGCTTGCACAACGGCTCCGGTCGTGCAGAATCCATGTGAGGACGACTGCGACGACCGGGATGGTGGTGGGCGCGATACCCTCGCGGTCCCGCCGTGGTATCCGCTGAAAGGGAAGGGGTAAGGCATGGGCCCGAATAGTCCGTTCGCACTCTTGTTCAAGGACGAGGTCATGGCGAAGCTGACCATCCTGCCGATCGCGCTCCAGTATGCGAAGGCCGTGCTCGGCTGGTTCCCAACGCTCGCGGCCAACGCAGGACCGATCACCGGCGTTCTCGCATTCGCGATCGGTGTCGGGCTCGCGGTGTGGGGCGGCATGGAGGCGAAGCTCGACCCGATGTCCATTGCCGGTCAGGCTGCAATCGCGTTCGCCTACGTTCAGGCGTTCTACTGGACGATCGTGGCGCCGGTCGCCTCCAGCAGCAACCCGATCATCCCCGCGAATCCACCCCCTACCGGCTCGGCACCGCGCCCGGCGACCATCGCGCTAGTGCTCGCGATGCTCGGCGTCCTCGCTGCTGGCCTCGCCTTCGGGCAGTCCTCCCCGGCCCCGGCCAAGGTGTTCGCGGCCTACATCGGCGGCAACGCCAACTGGACCGATGGTGTGGGCAAGGTCGAATGGGAGCCCGAGACCAGCGCGCGCGCGAGCCTGTCGCCTCACATCTCGTTGGTCGGTTCGGGGGCCTACGGCGCTCGCGCGAAATCGTGGCGCTACGCTGGCGGCATCCGCATCACGGCGACCGACGAGAACGATCCCAACTTTTCCATCGGCATCGGCGCGCAGTACCACGGATCGGACTCCAAGGGCTTCAAGCCGGACGAGTGGAAGCCGGACGTGACGATCGGCATGCGTCCGTGGCCGATCGTCGCCGGCCAGAGACCTTCGCTGCTCAACAACATCATCTTCATCCTACGTGGCTGGGTCGGAATCGACAGCAAGGTGCCCGGCGGGATTGTGGGCGCACGCTACAAACTGCCTCTGTAAAACTCTCTCTCACGCGGAGGTTGGTCTATGTTTACCCTGCTCGACTCGGTGCTCCGAGTCCTTAACATGCGAAACGCTCCGGCGGACCACGTTCGCACGCTGCTCCAGAAAGGCGGCGAGGCGGTGCCGGACCTCAAGCCGCTTGCGGACGCCCTCGCGGAGAAGCTGGACACCGCCGTCAGTGCCGAGAACCGCGACTCGCTCGTTGGCAAGCTCACGGCTGAGGTGGATAACATCAAAAAGCTCCACTTCGAACCGCGCGACCACCCCTCGGATGCCTGAACATGCGGCGCGTTGGTGTGCGTTGGGGGACCCGGTTCGGCCGATGGCTCGACGGCTATACGGTGCCGAAAGTCACTGAAGGCTTGGCGCGTAGCGGCGCCCCGGTCACGGCGGGCGCCGTCTATGAGTGGCTCTCGGGGCGAACGTCGCCCCGCATCGAACACGCCAACGCACTCATCGCCCTGTCCGGCGGCCGACTGAGGGTCTCCGACATCATCGGCCATCGGCGCATCGTCTCACAGGGCGAGGAACTCGGCTCTGGTCCTAGCATTGCTCCGCATGGACCCCAACAAGCATGAAGTCGTCATGGAGCCTTGAGAACCGATGCCACGCGCCGCCACGCACAGGTGCGTTGCTGTGACGACGACGCCGACGCCGCGCGGCTCCAGATGCTCGTTCATGGCTCGCGCGATCTGTTGCGTGAGGCGCTCCTGAATCTGAAGCCTGCGGCCGAAGCATTGCACGAGCCTTGGTATCTTCGAGAGTCCGACGACGCGCCCGTTCGGAAGATAGCCGACCTTGGCGACACCGTGAAACGGCATCAGGTGGTGTTCGCACAGGCTCCAGAACGGAATGTCACGCACGACGACCATCTCGTCGTACGTCTCACGAAACCGCGTGGCTAGGATGGCGGCCGGGTCCCCGGAATAGCCGACAGTCATCTCCTCGAAGGCCCGGACGACCCGGGCCGGCGTGTCGCGCAACCCTTCACGGCTCGCGTCTTCCCCGAGGTATCCGAGAAGCACGGCGATGCTGCGCTGGACATCGACGCGGCCGATGCTGCCATCGCGGCTCATTGGGACGTGCGCTCGCCTGCGCCGTGAAGGCCGTCCGGCTCCGAGGCGACTGGAGACTGCGACCGGCGACCACATGACGCCACCACGCCCGGTATCAACGCACGCCCCACATCTTGTGCATCTGTACAGAGAGTCGCCAGATCGGATTCTCACGCACCAGTTTCATGCACCAGTCGAGGGCGCCCGGCTCGAACTCATGGACGGTGCTGCCGGTCTGGTCCTCGTAGGTCCTGAAGGCGGGAGAGATCAGCATGTGCGCCGCGCTGATCGAAGGGCGCGGGATGCCCTGTCCGTAGTTCCGAACGTACTTCAGTTCGTCGGCGTGTTCGATTCTCAGCGTGTGCTCGGCGCTCTTGGGAGAGCAACACACCCAGTCGATGCCGGGAGGCAGGGCTTTCGTGCCGTTGCTCTCGATGGCGAGGTTGAGTCCGGCCGCGTGCGCCGACGACACAAGCTCCTCGTCCACCTGAAGGCCCGGCTCGCCGCCGGTCAGGATCACCCACGGCCCACCGCGCTCGATGGCCGGGGCGGCGCTGCTGTGGCCCGGCGCGAGCCATGCCTGCACGTCACAGCCCTCGCGCTGAACCGCGCCGACGATCTCGGTGTACAGGTCGGCGAAAGAGAGCTTGCGTCCGCTGGCGAACTCGGTGTCGCAGTCAAACCCGGCCTCGCCGTCCTTGGCGCATGTGAGATTGCAGCCAGAGAATCGCACGAACACGTTCGGCGTCCCGACGCGGATTCCTTCGCCCTGAAGACTGTAGAACACCTCATTGATCTGGTAGGTCTTCATGGCCTGACCTCTTGCTCCGCCCTCACGGCCGATAGAACGTACACGCGCTGGTGCACGTCTCCTCGATGCGGACCCACGCGAGCCTCGGCCCGCCAACCTCGGGAACGCTCATCGTGTTCTCGACGCGCTTGAACAGCCACTCGGCCAGCGCCTCGCTCGTAGGATTCTCAATGCCGGTGCTCTCGTTCAAGTGGTAGTGGTCGAGGAATGTGTCAACGATTGGCTGCACGACCGCCTTCACGTCGGCGAAGTCAACCAACATGCCGCGCTTCGGTCCGATGCTCTGGAGCCTCTGACCCTCGAAGCACACGACCGCCTTCCATGAGTGGCCGTGCAGGCGCGCACACTTGCCATCGTGGTCCGGCAGGACGTGGCTCGCCTCAAATCGGAACTGTTTCTCAAGCCGGTACATGTGGCTCCTCTTCGGGCTGTTCGGGTTCTGGCTCAACGGGGCCACCAAGGGCGACCTGTAGCGCCAGCGCGAGAGCATCGCTCTTGCTGTTCGCGGCCATCTGCCCGGTCGCGTATGAGTACCAGCGGTCCCACAGTTCTTTCAACGCTGGCGTCATGGCGAACGACAGGCCTTCGGACTGCCGATCGGGCATCGAGTCCCAGTCGAAGTCGGTCATGCGCGCGAGGTTCTCCAGCGCCGCCCGGCCCTGCGGCATGAACACCTCTAGCTCGTCGAGGGAGATGGTCGGAAGCACGACTTCTTTCATCAGCAGGGCCAGCTTTGTTGCGTCGTCAGCGTACCACTGGAAGTTGCGTCGTTGTGCAAGGACTACCGCCGCCGCTTGCGAGATGGGTCCGAAGTTCTCGACCGGAACCTCTGCCCAGCCGAGCGTTCGCACGGCCTCTAGGCGGTGGTTCCCGTCGATCACCTCCAGCGAGCCGTCCTCCATTTCGCGCACGGCCAGCACTCCGGCCGAGGCGTCACGCTGGATGCTCGCCACGAGCCTTGCGAGCATCTCGGGCGAGCCGGGCTCCTTGTAGTTCCACGGAGCGGGCTTCAAGCGGCCCAGTTCGGTGCGCATGAGGGTGGTGCCCGGCATCGCGCGGCCCTCGGCGACGTGGTCGTCGGTCACGCGATCTCCTTGAACTTCTCTTGCCAGCGGATGCCGCGTGCGCGCCAGAGAGCCGTGTAGTGCTCCTCCATGCCGCGCATCGCCAAAACCGACCGCGCGAGAACGTCGTCGCGGGCGACCGCGTTGCCCCGAATCTGGTAGCCGATGTCCATTGGGGCCTCGGCCTTCGCGAGCCGGGCCATAAGGGCATTGCGGCCCTTCTCGGTTCGCGGCCTCTGCGTTCTGACATAGCCGAACCTTGAACCATCCTGATAGAACAGGGCGCCGTACATCACGCTTGCCTTGTAGCTTGCAGAGTCAACTGAGTAAAACGGCACGCGGTCCATGTAGCGCTGCTTCACCATCGCGAACCCGTGCACGCGCACGTCGCGGTCGTAACACTTCTTCACGACGGCCACGTAGTCCATCATCGGCCTGCCTTGCCGAAGTCCTTCGAGGGCGCAGTAGAGGCTCGGCCAGTTCTCGATGGCCTGCATGAAGTCAGAAAGTCGCTCGGCGTTCGGGTGCCAGCAGATGATACACCGTCCCGCGAGCCCGGCCTTCACAATCTCGGCGCGCCAGCCGACGACCGTGGTCTGACCCACGAGTTCGCCGATGTCGAGTTCGACGAAGTAATCGTAGTGCTCGCGATTCGCGACGAGCCATTCTAGGTACGCGGCCATATACGTCGCCGGGTCATCCTTGACGCGATGTTTCTTCAGCTTCGCCGTCACGGACCCCACGCTCGGCGTGCTGGCAAAGAACGAATGCGCCCCCGAGTCCACGATCGTGCGACCAAGGCGGGGCCGCAGGGCTACCAGATTCTTCAGCTTGCGCTGGTAGTAGTAGCTCACGAAGCAGTTGTCCACGACGCCGCGATGCACCGTGGGCGTGAAGTCGGTCGTGTCCACGCCTGCCAGATGGATTCTCACTCGTCGTCCGAGATGTCGTAGCCCTCGAACAGGTCCACGATTCGATCTAGGGTGCCGTGATGGAAGTCGGCCGGGCGCCCGATGTCGGCGCTTTCAAACGCGAGCGGTTGCAGGACGGCCGCGCGCAGCTTGGTCTCGGCGTCGAACAGATTCCACGGAATGTAAAGCCGGTCGTGGTCGGCCTCTAGAACTTCCGCAAACGACTTGTACGCGGGCGCGATGCTCACGACATCGAGGGCCGAAGCGTCGAGGAGGCAGTAGCTCACGTAGTCCTGAAGGGACGACAGGAAGTGCGCCCGGCACTGCGCCAGTTCGCCGTAGTACTCTTTCTTCGTGGCGCCCCGGACGATCCGCAGCCAGCCGCGCCGTTCGAGGCGTTCGGCCCACCGGACCGCCTCGATGTCCGTGCCGCGAAGTTCGCGTGAGCCGGTGCAGGCGACGAACTCGATCTGAGGCGACAGGCGTTCGACCATCTCAAGGAAGATGTTCGGCTGCTTCTCCGAGTCCCAGCGCGACGCCCACATGACTCGCGCAGGTCGGTGCTCGCGGTCCTGCGTCTCTCCGGCGATGGCCCGTACCGAGTCGCGGTTGAACGGCAGGCCTAAGACGTGAATCGGCGCGTGCCAGTTGGCGATCTGCATGGCCTCCCGGTGGCACTGGGACGCACAGATGACGCCGGTGGCGGTTCGGCAGACCATCTGTTCGTAGTGGCGCATCCAGCGGCGCATGGGGAACGTGAAGTCGTGTTGATCGACCGACTGCGCGTGGTTCCTGACGTACACGGCGGGCCAGTTCTCGCGCCCGACCTGCTCGAACAGATACGGCAAGGCTTCGTAGCCGGGGTGGAACATGTCGTCGATGTAGAGGATGTCGTCGCGAGTGGCCGGTTCTTGCTGCAACATCTCCAGCAGCCTGATCGTCTGAGTGAGGCACCAGATGCTCCGGCCGTGCGCATCGAGGACGCGGCCGATCTGGATGCCGTCTTTCGGCCGCCCGCCCCCTTCGATGACGACCAGCTTCCGATCAGGCGCCCGCGAGCACATGCCCATCAGGGCCTCGGTCGTCCAGCCCATCAGGAGTTCCGTGTAGCGTTCTTGGTAGGCCTCGATCGGCAGGTAGAAGATTCTCACGCGACGACCTCGGCGCCATTCTCCCCGTCCTCGAACACCGACACGCGGGCAGCGTTGATCGAGGTCAGGATGTAAGTGGCGATGGCCTCGCAGGACCACTCGCCGAACTCGCACGGCGCCCCGAACTTCATGTGCAGGAGGCTGCACACGTCGCGACCGAACTCGATGAACTCTCGGTCTCGGTTCGCGTGCGTGACGGCGGCGGCGACCTCAACGTGGAACAGATGCCGATGCCGCTCGCGGAGGAAGCCGACGCTCTCGGGGGCGTCGGGCCAGTGGTGGAATCCTTCGACGGTGAAACGCGCGACAACGCTCGTTCTCATGTGGCCCTCCACGGGGTTTGGGCTCAAGGAGACGCGAAGGGGCACCATACGCCTCAGAATGAGCGGGGTGCAAGGGGCGAGTTTTTGGCCCCCGTCCTGCCCCGTGCGCCCCGCATCGCCCCCGCACGAGACCCCGCTATCGCGCCCGCCGGGGCGAGGGGCCGCAGGGGTCGCCACGTACAGGAAGCCCCCTTGCAGGGGCCTGCGAGCCCGGCCAGAGAACTGAGCCCCGGCATAGCCGGGCTACCCCGGCATGGGCACTGCGGGGCGTTTCGGGCGCCTGACGGAGCCGGGGCTTCTAGGGGCTTGTCTGCGGGGCGATTCCGGGCCGGTATATATACCCGGCCCGGAAGCCCCGTGAACGCTGGTCGGGATGGCGGACGGTGCCAGAAGCGCCAATGTTTGCGGGGCCGTTCTCGTGATCCAGAGGCAGGAAAAGCCCCCGGCCCGCAACCCTGCGTCCGAGGGCTTGCCCCGCGTCAGATTACTCTCCGTCCCTGCACGGCATGATGATGCTGCGCACCTCGCCGCCGTCTGGTAACTTGAGTGTCGCGAGCATCGGCTTGCCGCTGTTCAACGTGCCGTAGAACTCCAGCTTGACTAGGTTCATCGCTGAGGACTTCTTGTCGAGCATCTTGTGCCAAGTCAGGATCACGCCTGCGAGCAACCGCAGGTCGAAGTACTGTGTCAGCACCGGCGGTTCTTTTGGGACCACCGCGTCGAGATTGGGCATTGCCGGATCATTCGGACTCGGCGGTTTCGGTGTTACCCACATCGCGACGCGCCCATCGGTTGCGACCACTGCGCCGTCCGGCTCCACGAACAAGCCGCTGAAGCCCGGCCGCAGACTGTCCTTCATTGCATGGGCCAACACCTGAAGCTGTGTCGGCGTCACTCGCCGCCGGACGCCCTGAGATTCCTGCTTCGCTGGCTTTTTACGGAGCGTCTTCACTTTGATCCTCCTTGGTGAGGTTGGACCTGCGACTCCCCTACGACTCCAACCATTCGACGACATACCATTCGTCCTTCGGCAGAGACGGCCCAATGGCGTTCTTCGACTGCACGCGAGCCCACTGGGCCTTGATCGTGGGCCGCCCGCCTTCGGTGCCGGGGCGACCAAGAAGCACTTCAGTCGCTCCGTCCACGTACCGCACCTCGACCGCCACCATCTCCTCGACGACATGCAGGCCCGCTGAGACAAGCCGCGCCCACGTCAGGTTGACCACGATGGTGACGTGAAGCGCGAAATCGCGCCAGCGACCATTGACCGAGAAGCTGTGGCGCGCGTAGCTCGTGATCCCCGGCCGGGCTTCTGGACAAGAGAGCCCCACAGAGACCCCTGTAGGCAGGTATACCGCAGCTGCTCCCGACAGGTCTCGGATGACCCTTCTGCGCAGATCGTCGAGGGCTTGCAGCCGGTTTTCAAGAGCGACCCGAGCCGGCGGCTCGTCCGGCGGCTTCTCCTCACCTCGCTCCGCACGAACCGCTTGCACATCGCGAACCAACGGTCGCCATTCGCCCCAGATGCGCCCGTCAGCCCTGACCATGAGCATCGCCTTCAGGCAGCCACAGGTTTCATCGCCGAGAGCCTTCATGGTCCGCAGCGCCCGCGCCTCTTTCGGCGCATGGTTGAGCATCGTGATCCGCCCGCGCGGCTGCCACGCGAGGGTGTGAATCTTCCCTTCGCATCGCACGCGCAGGAGCGCGGGCATCTGCGCCTTGGCCGCCCGCTTGCGCGCCTTCTCGTGAGCCTCGTTATTGTTCATCATCGCCATCCTCCCCGACGAGCACTGCCGCCCGCTTGAAGTGCTCGGGCAGACTGTCGAAGTAGTGCCGGTTTCGGTTGACGACGCAGACCACGACTTCGGCCTTCTTCGGCATCTCGGACCGTGACGGCCACGGGGTCTCGCCGTCCGACACGACGATGATGACCTCCGGGGCAGGCTTGAGTTCCGAGGCCGCCTTGATGCCGACGCGCATGTCGGTGCCACCGCCGCCCTTGTTGAGCTTCATCAGGTCTTCGGCCGTGCGCACCTTCTTCACGATCCCCTGCACGCCCGCATCAACCGCGATGCCTGCACAGGGCACATGGCTGCACGCTCTTGAAATGCCCAGCACTTCAGAGAAGGCCCGCTTCACGCGCGGCCCCATCATGGACCCGGACACGTCCACGACGAACACGACCTGCGGCGACGGGCCTCTCAGGACCGGTAGCAGCGGCGCTTCGTCGCCCATGATGTGCCGCAGAACCTCGCGGCGTCTCGATGGGGGGCCGTACTTCCAATCGACCCGTGCCCTCGCGGCCGTGACGGCGCCGCGAACGCGCTTGGCGAGAACCTGCCGCCAATCGACCTTGGGCGGCTTCAGGATGCTCTGGCTCCACCGGAACCAGAAGTCGCCCGCCCCAGAACCCCGCCCATCACCCGACCGCATTTCCTCCAGATCGAGGGCGACGCGGCGACGGATCAGATCGAGGTCGTTCGCCGACGCCGGGTCCGGAAGGTTTGGGTCGTCGAGGTTCTCGTGGCCGCCACGGTTGCCGCAGCACCCGCCACAACCACCTTGGCCGACTGCGGGGGAGCCGCCAGCCTCCACGCCAGAAGCCCCGCCGCCTCCGTCACCATCTCTCGCACGATCTTCTTCACTGCCCTGCCCGTTCTCCGGTCCGTCGGCATCGTCCTCGCCTTCAGGCCGCGCGCCGTCGTCGCGCTCATCGTCACCTTCAGGTCCAGCACCGTCGTCCCGAGGCTCGCCAGAATCCGCGCGTGGCTCACCCCGGCCGCCACCTTCAGCGTTGTCCTGCCCAGCAACAGCTTCGGCGTCCGTTGCATCGTCGTCCCCTCCCCCTTCTTGGTTGCAGTCGCCCGAGCCCGGCCCCGACTTGGCCGCGCCTTGTGCGGCGCTCGGCGACACCTGCTTCATGAGTGCCTCGGCTGCGTCGAGCATCGCCGCCGCGTAGAACTCGCCCGTCTTGCCGTCGGGCAGGGCTTCGCCTGACGGCATCATGGTCGATGGTCGGATCGGCGCGAAGCCGGGTGGCCACAGCCAGCCAGCCGCGTCCATCTCGTCGTTGATCTCCGCGTCCTCCGCGACGTTGAACATCTCGTACGGGTCCTTGATCCCCGGCCAGAGCGCCTGCACGGCGGGCCAGACCTCTGCGCAGCGGGCCTTGTTGCGGGCCAGCCACGCCTCCATGCGGGCCGGGTGGCCCCGCAAGATGTGCTGGATTTCGTGGGCAAGGAACGTGGGGACGAACTCAACGCCCCACTCGGCCAATCGCTCCGGGTTGTAGTAGAGGCGCAGGCCCGCGTCCACCGAGAGAGACGGGCACGTCGGGTCCGCGACCTCGCGCAGCTTGAACAGCGGCACCATGAAGAATCGGTGTCGCTTGTAGACGATGACTCTCGATGTCCTGAGAATCTGCTGCGGGGTGAGCTTCACGAGGTCGCCCCTTCCTGCTCGGCGCGAATCGCGTCCGCCTCCTCGCTGGACAGGTCGGCCTCCACCTGCGGCAACGCGCCAGTGACCGGCTTGTTCTCCTGCCGGGCCTTGCCGAACCCGTAGTAGAGTTCCGACCGCGAGCGGATCAGTTGCCGCAGCCCTTCGACCAAGGGCTTGACCTCGCCCATCAGGTCGAAGGTCAGGGCGCACTCCTCGGCCGCGTCCGCCGCTTGCTTCGCGCGCCGGATGTGCCGGTAGGCGAGCGAGCCCGCCTTCTTCAGGGCCTCGTCGTCGCCCGAGGCCGCCGAGTCGAACGCGGCCCTCACCTCGGCCAGCCCGTCGTCGAGGCCCTGCCGCATCGTGTCCACTTCCTTGACCAGCGCTTCGCGCGCAAGCCGCATGATCGTGTCGCCGTCCTTCTCGTCGAATCGGACGAGTTCGGCCGTCACGCCCCTCGCCTTCCATTCGGCCATCGGGAGCAGGGGCACGTTCTTGTCGGGGACGATCCACGCCGACAGATTGACGCGCACGCCCCAGCGGCGCAGGAGATTCGACGGGTTCGGGACCTTGGACTTGGACGGGATGTCGTACACCAACAGATGCGCTCTCACGGGTTCCTCCAGAGAAGTTCGACAGCGAACAAAACCGCGTTGAGGGCAAACCAACCGATCGAGGCAAGCGCCAACAAGGCCCCCACCGAACTGTGCGGGAGGCCCGCCTCCCGACGGACGCTGGCCGAGTCGAGAACGACCAGCGCACAGAACAGGCCGATGAGGGCCGAGACGAGGTACCCCGAAGCTGTCGGGCTCATGCTGAGTACCCCGCCGCCTTGATAAGCGGCGCGAGCCTCTCGATGGTCGCGACGTGCTGCTTGAGGGAGGCCTTGGGCGGCCGGTTGGCGCCGAGATGCTGGCAGGCGACGATGCACACGTCCTCTGGTGCGCCGTGCGAGAACGCATGGGCCAAGATGCCAAAGCCATCGTTGAACCGCGCGACCTGCTCGTCGCCCTTGAAACGAACATCCACCGCGCACAGGGCGACGTGGTGCATCTGTGCGAACGTGCGATCCGGCCGCTTCGGATCATGGCTCCAGAGGGCCGGGTCTTTGCGCAACTTTTCGAACGGCACGAGGTCCACCTTCTCGTAGGCGGCGGCGAAGGCGAGCCCTTGCGGACCGCCAACCGTGCCGACGAGTAGATCGTGCATCACGTCCAGATCACCCAGCATCCGGCACGCCGCCGCCAGCCGCACCGCCGTCTCCCATGAGCGCGGCGTTGCATAGGCGAGCGGGAACCGGGCCGCGACCCGATCGTCGGCGCAGTCTTCTTCGAGTTCGGCGTGAGGGTCGAGTTCCATGAACGCCTTGTAGAGGGGCACGACCTCGTTGTACGCCTCCCAGTAAGCGTCGTCGTCCCACGCGGGGAACTTCGGCGGCGCCGGTTGCGACCGGGACGACATGAACGCGACGTGCTCCTCGCGGCTCGGGGTCGGGAAGGCCAGCCACACGCAACGATTCGCCAGTGGCAGACTCAAGTCCTGCGCATCGGCACTCGATTGCGGCGGGTTCATGAACGCCGACATCTTGACCCGCTCTGGCGGCAGGTAGGTTTCACCTGCTCGCCGCGACCGCATGAACCTGAGCATCGCCGCCTGCGTGGTGCGCGGGGTGTTGGACAACTCGTCCAGCACAACATGGGCGAGGTCGCCATCCTTGAGTTCGGCGAGCCTGCGGATTTCGTGCTCCGCTTCCAGATGGAGGCCGTCGGCCCTCGGCACCGACCAGCCGTTGAAGTTCTCGGGACCCATCTGTGCGGGGAAAAGCTCCAGATGATTCTCGTCCTTGATGCCGAGGCCATGCGAAACCTGACGCGCGACCTCTGACTTCCCGACGCCGGGCTTGCCGACGCCGACGAGCACGTGTGTGCCGGGTGTCTTGAGAGCGACGAACATCGCGCGGGCGAAGCGGGCAAGGTTGGACACTTGAAACCTCCTATGGTTGGTGCTGGTTAGTTGGTCTGCCGAGGGATGATGCCATCGAATCTGCCGCCGGACTGCGGGGCGGCGTCGCGCCACCACGTCCATTCGCCGAGAACCGGGCTCGGTCCTGAGCGGTCCACGATTGCCTGCCCGGCGAAGCGGATTGCGGCTGTCTCGACTGCGACGATGACCGCTTCCCTTCGCTCGGGGTCCCGCGAAGGCACCGGCCACTCCTTCTCGGGCGTGCCGATCTTCACGGCAGACACCCACGCCTCGGCCACCACGACGAACAGGGCCGCGTCCATTGCCCGCGCCCGCGACCTGCACAGTGATGCCGACCCGTCCTTCGCCTGCTGTGAAGTCATGTCCATTATGACCACCTCCAGCTTCGCGTCGGAGCAGAGGAAACCAACGGCCGCCAGAGAACCATGAGCCGTGAACGCCCAACGCGCCTTCCCGAGCACAACGTCGAGAACTCGCTGGTGCTCCTTCGATAGACCATTCATGCCGCGCCTCCTTTCGTGATTTCCGTGAACGCCTGCCATGCGGCCGGCCACGCCCACGTCCCGTACATCTGTGCGTAGAACCGGGCGCCCTCCTGCGCTCGCTGGTCGTCTGGTTTCTGGTCGCGGACCCACCGGAAGAAGTCCACGCGTCAGTTCCACCACTTCGCCCCCGGCTCGTCCTCTGGGCACATTTCGGCCATCTCCGCGACCGATGCCTGCCCGGGTCCATCCGGAAAGTTTTGAATCCGTCCGGTGAGCGACCATCCCAACTGGCCGCGCATGACGCCTTCGTTCCAGCAGACGGGCTCGTGCTTCACGACCCCGAGCGATTGCGCCTTCAGCGGGAGAACCGTGTCGAAGAACGTCCCCTCGCCATCCGATGTCCAGATGTCGTAGAACGCCCTCGTGAACTCCGGCCCGCCCGAGAAGCCACGCGCACCGCTTCGCAGCCGGTGCGCCTGCCGGTCCTTCAGGTACGCGAACAGGTCGGCATTGACGATCTCCAGCTTCGACGGGTCGCCGCCAAGCCGGGCGATGTTCGTCCGCGTGGCCGCCTCGACCAGCGAAACGACCGGGGCGGCTAGTTCGACCACGACGACGCGCTTCACCTTCGGGCGAAGCGTGAGGACCGTGGCCGCGTAGCCAAGCCCGAGCCCGCCGACCAAGACGCTGCCAGACCGGAACCCGGTAAGCTGCCGGTCGTGCTGCGCTTGCTCGATGGGGTAGTCGCTCATCCACCGCTGGCCGTTCTCGTGAAGCATGTGCCAGCGCGTCGGCTTCGCGAACTCGATGCTGCCTCTCTCCGGATTGCCCATGAATATCGTGCGGGCGTTGGCGAGCGGCAGGCAGTAGCCTGCGGGATGTTCGACATGCACGACCTCCCAACACGAGTCGCCCGTGCAGGCGCGAGCGGCCGGGATGTCGAGCACGCCTGCGCAGGCTATCTTGCCACTCCTCTTCATGGGGTCTCCGACCTGATCATGACGCCACTCCGATCTCGGCAGCACGCCGCTTCATGTCGGCCATCGTCGCCTCCGCGTCCTCGCGGTCGTCGGTGAAGTAGGTCGCCGGTGCGTAGATGCGACCACCGACAAGGGTCTGCACTTCGAACTCGCCCATTTCGTTGCGCTTGATCCTGAACGTCGCATGCACGGAAGGCTCCTGTGTTGAGGTTGAGATTGGATTGGTGGGGTGAATGCACTGCCGCACCGTCCTGCATCGAGGCAGGGCGCTTAGTGCGCGGGGCTCTCGGTGGCGTCGTGGCGCGTTCGCGCTCGACCACCGCCAGCCGCTTATTCGGACGGGCCACCACTGCACGGCGAAGATTCGCCGCCCCACCGTCGCTCTTGAACGAGACGCCTGCTCGCAAGCTACTCGACCACAACCCTCCCGCTCACCGCTCTTTCAAGCCGACCCGTCGCCTACTGCCGGGTCGCGGTTGGGTGCATCGCTTTCGCCGCTTCCGCCGCCTCGCCTTTCCCGCTGCCGCTGCGCCCGTTTCTTCCGGGCTCGCGATCCGCCACCGGCTCTCCACCGGCTCCTTGCGTCCGCTTCCGCCGCATCGAGGGCAGCCAGATGAACCGACCCTTCATTCGGACCCTGACTGCACCCGGAAATATAGAGGTATACGCCCATGCAGGTCAAGAGAATAGTAACGCCATGTGGCACAATGCGTTGCCTGTGTGTCAGATGACGGAATCGCCGCAAACGCTGGCCGAACTGCGCGGGGCGTTAGAAGAGCGGGCGCACAGCCTCTGCGCCAAGCGGTTCTGCCTGTGCGACACGGTCGGACATGCCACCTCATCGAGGCGACTCAGCCATGAAGGGTGGCGGCAGCCGCGCGGCGAGGCGGGGGAGTTATGTGCGCCTGCATGTCTTTTCACCCTTGCATCCGTTCAGGTGCGCGCCCATACTGGTAGTGACGCGATGCAGGATGGTCCTGCGATTCGCGCAACAGAGGAGGGGCGATGCCGCGAGGAAAGATGGACGGTTTCAAGCTCTCGCTGCGCGTGGTCGGCGGTGAGAAGCGGTTCGAGGGATCGCAGCGCGCAGTGTTCGCGGCGATGAAGGACGAGGGCTTCACGCGGCTCGACGAGTGCGTGAGGCGCGGGGACAAGGTGCAGGACGGGCAGGTCGGCGCATACCTGAACCTGCCTCTGGTCCTGTCCGGTCAGGCCGTTTCGTCCGGTGGTCTGCGGCCGGACGGCGACCCGGAGTAAACCGGCACTCTCCCTGAGAGAGAGGCGCGGGGTACGGTGTGGGCGATGGGTCTGGCTCGCGCAAAGGCCCCGCGCCGAGCCGGTTCGCATGTGGGCGGGGGAATGGACGCAACCGTCGTCGGGACGAGGCGGGCGAGGGCGTCTACAAGAAAACGGCGAGGCTAGTCGGACCCGCCCGCGAATGTTGTAGGACTACCGTGTCAAGGACCAGCCTCTACTACAAGCTAAACGCAGACCACACAGTACGGCGTCTGCGCCGCGAAAGCGAGGAGAAGGCTCGTGCCAAAGAACCACCTAGGTGAGGAGTACCGAGTCGAGCAGATCATGGTCGATGGAATCCCTTGCCGATTCTGTCGGCGCACGATCAGGGTCCGCGAAAAGGCGGCCCGCTTCGACCGGAAGGAGCGCGGACGGTTCATCTCGGAGTATGAGTGCGCCGAATGCTTCAAGGCTGGCAAGGACGTGAAACCAGCGAAGGAGGTTCAAAGTGGGCAGTGATCTGGAAATCGTCGATCGGCCGCTCGCGCTGGAGGTGCAGAAGGCTGCTGGCATCTACGCCCTCGGAGCGCAGACGGATGACGAGTTCGGCGAGAGCCTCACGCGCCTGAAGCGCGGACTCGAACGACTCGACATCATCATCGCTACCGTTCTTGTCGAAGGCACCGACTACGACACGCCATCGTACGCCGGGACGTACGTGGACAAGGACGGCACCGAACACAAGAAGAAGAACCTGCGCCTGCCGGGCGCGGAGAAACTCGCCCTCATGGCGCGGTTGGTGCCCAGCTTCGACTTCCAGCGTCTCGTGGGCGACGGCGACACCGTTCCCGACATCGTCTATGTCGTGAAGTGCCGCCTTCACATGGGTTCGCACGACGGCCCGGTAGTGGCCGAAGGTCTCGGCAGTGCGAATACGTTCGAGACCAAGTACCGCTATCGGTACGCCGAGAAGTCGTGCCCGGCCTGCGGCGCGGTAGGCAGCATCCGCAAGAGCCAATTCCCGCCGAGGGGGGCGGAAAAAGGCACGCCCCCCGGCTGGTGGTGCAAGGAGTGCAAGGCCGACTTCGTCAAGGACGACGAGTCCATCACCCTCCAAGGCGCCGGGAAGGTTGACAACCCGGACCCGCTCGACCTCGACAACACGGTCCTGAAGATGGCGAAGACGCGGGGGTTTCGGGACGCCGTGAAGATGGCGACCGGGGGAAGCGCGCGGCTCGAACAGGACATGGAAGACCTGCCCGCCGGGAACGCGCAGCCGAAGGCTGCCGAGTCCGGGCAGACGGTGGCACAGAGTCCCGCGCGGGCCGAACTCGTGGACCGGTTGTTCATCCTCGCCAAGGATCGCGGCGTCACGAAGTTCGGCGACATGTTCGATCACATCAGGGCGACGAACGGGATTCTGGCTGGCCGCATGACGACCGTGATCCGAGACTTCTCGGACAATGAGATTCGCAGCGCAGTCGAGGCATGGGAGAAGAAATGAACAGCCCGGCCTACGATGAACTCGTGGTTAGGGTCGAACTCTTGAGCGCGGCGATTGATGAGGCGGCCGAGGGCGGCACCGCCCCGTCCGAGGAAAACCTCCAAGACCTGAAGGCGCTTCTAACCCTCGAACGCAACAAGATCGACGCCCTCGGACACGTTCTTCTCTCTCTCGCCGGTCAAGCCGAACACTGCGCGAATCACGCAGCGGCTCTGAAGGCGAGGGCCGACAGGTTCATGAAACGTCGCGCGCGGCTGGAGACCTACATTCTCGCGGTGATGCTGGCAAGCGGTAAGAGGAAGGCTGAGGGCGATCTCGTCACCCTGACTCTCCTGAACGGTCGCGAGCGCGTCGAAATTCCGGACCCGGAGGGGTTCTGTCTGACCTGTGGGGACAAGTTCATACGGATGATCCCGGCCTCGCTGGAGCCGGAAAAAATAGCAATCAGGGACGCCCTCAAGCGCGGCGAAGAAGTGCCGGGCGCCGCCCTCGTGATGGGCGACCCCTCGCTGCGGGTGTATCGGTGAGAGACGGCCGTGGTCGCCACAAGATTCGCGGCCTCACGGGGTCACAATGGCAGACCCTCGTGTTCCTGAGAAGCTACGTGGCGACCTTCGGCATGCCGCCGAGCCTGCAAGACATCGCCAGCCACACCGGCCGATGGACCAGCGCAATCAAAGAGACGTTGCGACATCTGGAACTCAAGGGCTACATCGAGCGGAAGCCGCGCATCTCGCGAGGGATCGTCGTGCTCCGCAAGGGGAAACTGGCAAAGGAGCCTACCAATGACGCGGTCTAAGAAGAAAGAGTGGCCTTGGTTGAGCGCGAGGAGACTCGCAGTCATCAAGGAACACCGGGCGAGGACGGCCGCCCTCTCTCGCGAGGTCGATGATCTCAAAAAGACGTGCGCTGCGTTGCAGGGCGAAAGAGACGCGCTTCTCTCTGGTCGCGTCGTGGCAACCTCCGCTGTGACCGAACTCATCCGGGCACTGCGCTAGGAGGTGGTACATGGAAGACATCAAGTCGATCCTCGCGCCGATGGTCGAGCGGATCGGCGCGATCAGCCGTAAGCCGGGCGAACATCCGACGGACGCGATCCTGCGGCAGGGCTTCCAAGCCGAGTTCGTCTGGAACCATGCGAAGGCTCTGGCGACCGACTCGGCCGACGCGAACAGAATCATGCGCCTTGCCGCGTGGCTGTTCGCCACCGGCGTGAAGAACCACGACGCGCTGGTGTATCTCATGGCTGAGTTCGCGCGCCTACGGCCTCGCAATCCGTTCGCCTACTTCGCGCCCGGCTCGGCGGCCCGCGACGGGGTCCTAGAGCGATTCCATGGCGAGCGGTCGGCAGTCGAAGGGCAAAAGTTCAAGGCGCAAGACCGTGAGTTGATGGAAGGGCTCGGGGGGCGCCATGACGGCTGACGAGGTACCGCCGCGCCGCGAAGAGCCGCGCACATGCGCCAGACCGGGCTGCGGCGTTGACGCCATCGGCGCTGAGGTCGAGTCCCTGCGGGCCGAGCGCCGCAGACTCGTGGCGGCAGCGCGTCACCTCCAATACTGCGACGTGGCTGGCACCTCAGTTGAGTTTCGATGTGTGCGATGCATCGAGGCCGACCGCGTGCTCAAGGAAGCCGAAGGGGGGATTCAGTGAATGCGCGATTCATGTCCCTGATAGAGCGAGGAAATGGTTGCTGGGTTTGGCGCGGGTATGTGAAGCCAGTCCGCACAAGGCACGGTCATGCCCCATACGGACAATACTATGCGGGGGGAGCATGAACAAGCGGGGCGACGCCGCTAGGACGCAACACGATGCTGAGGCGCGAGACTGCCTCGTCATGCTGAGGGAGGCGTGCGCGATCATCATCGAGGGCTACTGGGCGCTGCCAGAGAACAGAAGAATGGCGGCTCATCTCGCCGCCGTCCTGCGCCAGCGCGGAGAGCAGGGGGGAGCGCGATGGGCGTAATGATTAGCGGGAAATGCGAGCGATGCCGAAAGGCTGGCGGCTTCAAACACGTTCCTACCGGTGAGGACCCGGAGTGTGATGAGCAGCCTCTGCTTTGCTCAGAATGTAGAGCACGCAAGTCCGCGCCCGACGCGGGGAGGAGGGAGGATTGAAATGAGCGTACCGTGGAAGGGCTACAACGATGCCTACGAACGGGGGCCGCTGACGCTGTTCTTCAAGGTGTTCGGGGTCTTGCTACTCATCTCGCTTGTGGTCGGCGCGGTCGGCTGGCCGCTCGGCTGGTTCTCTAACGCTAGTAAGATTGCCGCTAAGGAGTTTTATCCAGAGGCGCTGCTCCACAAGTACGAGTGGTTCAAGGACGCTGCGGCCGCCTGTGACCAGAAGCTCGCGACGATCGAGGTCTACGACGCGAGATTCCGCGAGCTGGAGAGTGTCTATGCGGGCGTGCCGCGCAGCGCGTGGGCACGAGACGACCGAAACCAGTGGTCTATCTGGCAATCCGAAGCGGCGGGGATCAGGGCCAGCTACAACGAGCTTGCTGCGACCTACAACGCACAGATGGTCAAGTTCAACTGGCGATTCACGAACGTCGGCGACCTGCCGCACGGGGCGACACAGCCGTTGGCGAGAGAGTTCAAGCCCTACTTGGAGGGACAATGAAAAGACTCGTGATTCTTGTGCTCGCCATTCCGCTGATGGGTGCGGGTGACTGCAACGTTGACCCGGTGTCAACCTCGGGCGTGACCAAGGCCAGTGTGCAGGTTCAGACCGGACCGGATGGCATGACCATCGAGCAGCGTAACGTCAGCAACCGACTGCGCGCCGACAACAAGCCGGGCTCAATCAAGCACCTCTACGTCATCTCGCCGTACTCGGGCGACGTGATCGTCTATTCCACCGTGCGCGGCAAGGTGACGAGCGGCAACAAGCGCCTGACCCCAAAGGCGCTCGATATCTCCGCTGTAACGCCGGTCATCAGAGGCCCCGGATACGAGTTCCACTCGGCCGAGATGATTGGCGATGACGGCACCTACGGTGAGTCGGGAGACTACCTGTTCTGGTGGGATGCGAAGGGCGTCTACCACCAACACTACCTGACCGGCGGCCAGATCGTTCACGTTTCGGATCAGCCGCTCGCCGTGAAGGCGGTCATTATCAACATGGAGCAGAGTCACCCATGACCGCCACCATCCGCCAGCGCGGAGAGCAGGGGGGGCCATGACCTTCGACATGATTGCTGAGCACGGCCTCAACCCGCGCAAGCGCAGCGACATAGAATCGGCCATATTCGCCATCAGCCTCGCGCGGCGGGTCTACATAACCTACCCCGGCCACAACCCACGATTGGCCGACGCCCTGCTCCGCGCCGTCACGCTGATTGAACGCAACCCCGCGCCCGACGCGGAGAGGGGGGAGAAATGAGCGGATTTCGTTCAACAGTCAGGTCGTGCCCGTTCTGCGGCGGCTCTAAGACGAGACTCGTCTCCACGCCGCGCAAGGGCTGGTATCACGTCATCTGTGAGGGCTGCGCGTCCGAAGGCCCAGCCTCAACGGTGCCGAGCAACTCCATCCGCGCATGGAACGCCGTCTCGCACCGCTGCGTCCGGAAGCGCAAGCCGAAGCCGTGGCTCAAGCGAGACGACGGTGCGCTCCCCTACGCCGAGCACGAGATGAGGCCATGAGCGACGAAGCCGACCGCGGTGAAAAAGACGATTGGATGCGTGGGGTGATTGGCGAGCGAGATGCGCTTCGCGAGCGGCTGGCGCAGAAGGACGCGACCATTGCTCGGCTGCGCGAGGCGCTGCGAGTGTTGA
>Ga0247727_10002458_pt1 | contig 42374 bp, 60 predicted proteins | sample WisWelCaveWW1625_FD_202498 | JGI IMG/M metagenome (GOLD analysis project Ga0247727, IMG submission 202498) | Biofilm microbial communities from Wishing Well Cave, Virginia, United States - WW16-25 | ecosystem: Environmental > Aquatic > Deep subsurface > Groundwater > Cave microbial mat | place...
CGACACGTCCGTCGCCAACACCATCGACGTCACCGCTAAGTGGAGCGCGGCAGCGGGTAACTCGATCCGTGCGCGCGTCTCGACAGTCGAAATCGCCAACACATAGGAGAGTTACGATGCCGTTCACGACCAAACAGCGCGACCAACTCTTCGCTATCTTCCTCCACGCCAACCGTGACAAGAGCGCCAGCGGCCCCGAGCCTGTCCTCCGCGAGCTCTGGCGGGTATTCCTCCTTCCTCCCGAGGGGCAGGAGGCGGCGATCCGCAGCTGGCTCGCGGCCTACCGCGGCGAGCGCTCGGCCGTCCTCTCGGCCTACGACGTCGAGGCGGCGGCGGCGAAGGAGATCGTCGCCGACGACATCAAGGTAACAGACGACCTCGTCACGGCCCTCTCGAAGGGCGCCGTGCGGTGATCCCCGATCTCCTCCTCTTCCTCGCCGCGTTCGTCGTCGCCCCGGCCCTCGCCGTCTTCGCGCTCCTCGCCCTCCTCTGTGTCGTGACCGTCCTCCGCGCGCACCTCGGCGCCTGGTTCGTCCGGCTCGCGGTGCTCGCGGTCGCCGGACTCGCGGCCGTCGCGACGTACGCCGCGTCCGGCCCGTGCTGGTGGGAGACGCCCCGCCCGCCGGCCGCGGTCTGCGACGCCCCTCCGACGACTACGACGACCCGCCCCTGTCAGGACCCCTGGCACGACGGCCTCCCCGGCGACTCGTGCACCTGGCGCCAGCCCGCCTAGTCCCCGATGGATCTCCGCTCTGTAGCCGAGGCCGCCGACCTCCTTGCCGCCCGCCACGTGCGGGACGGCCTGTACGCGCTCGTCTCCGGCGACCCCGGCCCGTTCCCGCACCAGGTGCGGCTCTGGGAGTCGGTCAAGTCTGAGGCGTGGCTCTTCGGCGCGAACCGGAGCGGCAAGACGGAGGGGCTGATGGCCCGCCGGGCCGCCCGCCTCCGGTTCGGTAACCCGGACCCGCGCGGGGCCTACGGGAACGGGATCGCGATCTTCGACCGGGCGATCAAGTCCTGGGTCGTCTCCCTGAAGCATGAGATGAGCCGGAACGTCGTCCAGCCGAAGCTGTTCAACAACGGGGCCGCCGTCGACGGCGGGCGCCCGTTCATGGTCCCGGAGTCCGAGATCCTGTCCTGGAACCAGACCCACCAGACGCTCCGGCTCAAGAACGGCTCGATCAACGTCTTCAAGAGCTGCGACCAGGGCCCGGCCGCGTTCCAGGGGGCGGACGTCGACGACATCGACTTCGACGAGGTCCCGGACGAGGACGTCTACAAGGAGTCGACGATCCGGGTCGGGGGCGGTCGTCGGCTGATGATCCGCGGAGCGGCGACGATCCTCCCGCCGCCGGGAGAGCCTGGCGGGATCACCTGGATGTACCCGGCCAAGGTCAAGCCGTGGCTCGACTCCGGGAAGGACAGCCCGCACCTCGACATCTTCACCGCCTCGATCTACGACAACCCGACGATCCTCCCCGAGGAGATCACGCGGCTGGAATCCCTCTTCCCGCCCGGCTCCCCGGAGCACATGATCCGGCTGCGCGGCGCCCTCCTCCCGTCGATCGGCGGCTCCCTCGTCTACAGCGGCAGCTTCAAGAGAGAGTTCCACCTGAACCCAGCGATCGCGCCGGTCGACGAAGACGGGTTCCGTCACCCGAACGCGCACCCGTACCTCCCCCTGGTCCTCGCGGTCGACTTCAACGCGGTGAACGGGGTCTGGCTCGTCGGCCAGAAGGTCAACAAGATCTTCCGGGTCCTCGACGAGATCGCCCTCGAGCGGTCGGACATCTCCTCGATGGCGTACGAGTTCCGCTCGAGGTTTCCCGCGCACGGCGCGGAGCTCTGGATCTACGGGGACGCGACGGGCCGCCGGCGGGACGGCCAGACGGGGGAGGCGAGCTTCTACCTCATCCAGGAGTACCTCCAGAACTACCCGTGTCCGATCCGGTTCCTCATCCCCGAGTGTAACCCGCCGGTGAAGGACCGGGTCGCCGCCGTCAACCGCGCTCTCCGACCTGGGGACGGCACCCGGATGGTCGACATCGCCGCGCACTGCGAGCGGCTCGCCGCCGACCTCGAGTCGACGAAGTGGAAGGCGAACGGCTCGATCGACAAGTCCGACCCGCGGCACCAGTCGAACGCGGCCGACGCCCTCGGCTACTGGATCGTCGGCGACTCGCCGGTCCCGCGCTTCCGGTCGGCCGACTACCGGCTCCGGTCGATCCGCGCGCCGGGTACACTCGCGATGCAGAGTCGCGGGCAGTCCGGCCAGGTCTTCCCGTCCCGCGGACGAGTCTACGGCGCCCGACATGCATGACCTGAACGACACCTCGCCAGAGAACGTCATCCGGATCTCGAAGCGGTACCTCGACCGCGGCGAGCTGGTGAAGAAGCGCCGGACGCGCAAGAACACCGAGAACTGGGACGCGTACGCCGGCGAGCAGGACTGGAGCCACAAGGCCGAGTTCCAGAGCCGCGAGACGACGCCCGGGTTTCCGATCGCCGTCGAGCAGATCGTCGGGACCTTCGAGCGGGCCCTGACCGACAACGACGAGTGGGGCTCCGCCGACGCGCCCGGGATCGGGAAGCCGTTCCTCGCCCCGTCGATGATCTGGGGGCTCCTGGTCCACTACCTCCAGCGGCTCTGGACGCCGGGGATGCGGCCGGAGACGACGTACGGAGTCCAGGCGTTCGTCGGGGACGCGGTCAAGCGCGGCATCCTCGAGGGCGTCGTCGTCGCCAAGGTCTTCCCGGTCCTCGTTCGCCGGCGGGAGCACCGGTTCAAGAAGCCGCCGAAGGGGCTCGCGCCGGGCGTGTACCCGGCGCACGACCTCGCCGGCGAGCGCGTCGAGCCCGTTGACGTCGACGAGGTCCGGCTCGCGATCGACCTGATCCCGTGGGAGGACTACTTCCGGGACCCGTCCCCCGCCCTCTCGTACGAGATACACCGGACCCGTCGCCAGCTGCACGAGCTCCGGGCGAACCCGGAGTACGACCAGGGCGCGGTCGACAAGCTCTACAGCCGGGCGGCCGACACGGTCAGCCAGTACGAGAAGCGGACTCGGGCCGGCGAGAACTACGTCGCCCCGGACCCGTACGAGGTCGAGGTCTTCGAGGCGTGGGGCGACGTGATCGACGACCGGACCGGGGAGCGGCTCTTCGAGAACCACTTCTGGACCTGGTCGAACGATACACTTCTTCGGTCCCCGACGCCGAACCCATACTGGCACGGCCGGCGGCCGATCCTCGCCGCCCCGCTGATCCGGGTGCCTGGATCCGTCGTCCACAAGGCGCTCGCCGACCACGCCGTCCCCGTCTGGCGCGCGGCGAACGAGCTCGTCAACCTCGTCCTCGACGCCGCGATGCGGGGCACGTGGGGCGTCGGGCAGGTCCGGCCCGACCTGATGGAGTCGCCCGAGGAGATCGCCGACGGCATCCCCCAGGGGTACACGGCGGTCCTCAAGCCGAACGTCCCGCAGAACCAGAAGTTCTACGAGCGCGTCGACAACGGCGAGTCGTCCCCGGTCTCCCTCGACGCCCTGAACCGGGTCGAGAGCTACGTCAACGAGGCGCTCGCGACCCCGGACACGAAGCTCGGCCAGCTCCCTCCCCGCCAGGTGAAGGCGACCGAGATCGTCTCCGCGATGCAGTCGTCGGGCTCGCTCTTCGAGTCGCTCGCCGCCCGGTTCGAGGACACGTTCCTCGAGCCGCTCTTCGAGCTCTGCTGGCAGCTGATCCTCCAGTACGCCGACGACTTCGTCCAGGCGGAGTTCGTCCAGATCCTCGGCCCCCGGCTGACCCTCCAGCTCGACGGGCTCCGGCCCCGAGAGCGGTGGGCGCTCGTCCACCACGCGAAGTTCAAGGTCCGCGGCCTCCGCGGCGTCGCGTCCAAGGAGCGGACGTTCAACAAGCTGATGACGGTCTGGCAGCTGCTGTCCACGAATCCGCAGTTCGCCGACCTCTTCGGTCGGTCGAAGGACTACACGAAGCTGTTCGACCAGACCCTGACCGCCTCCGGGATCGACCCCGAGTCGGTCGCCCTCGAGGAGGAGCCGGAGGGCGCCCCGGCGCCCGCGGAGTCCCCGCCCGGGACGATCGGCGGCGGCCAGCTCAACGCGGCCCTCCCCGCCTCGGCCGGCGCGTCGATGGCCGGTGAGGGCGCGGCCGCCGCGCAGGCCGCCGCGAGCGGCGAGGCCGAGTTCGCGCCGACGGCCCCACAGGCCGCCTAGGAGACAGAGAATGCCAACCCCTGAAGAGATCCGCCGCGGGTTCAGCACCGGGACCGCGCCGACCCCGCCGACGAGGCGGTTCGCCGACGCGCCTCCCGCTGTCCCGCCCGCCCCGCTGCCCGGAGCCGTCCCTCCGTCGAACCCCGGTCCATTCACCCCGCCGCCGGCTCCGGCCCCTCGGGGTCTCGGCCTGTCCCGTGGCGTGATCTCGTCCGAGACGAAGGAAGAGCGCCGCCGGCGCAAGATCGCTCGCGGCGAGCAGCTGACCCAAGAAGACCTGTAACGGAGGAACGATGCCACAGCGCCCAGAGGACTACATGAGCACGAAGAACGTCGGCGGGAGCCGCAAGGGCGGGACCGACGCGACGTCGGGTGACCCGTTCGGGTACCTGAAGATCGGCCCGAACCACAGCTACCTCGGCCACTTCACGAGGGCGAAGTTCCTGGAGGAGGGGCACAACGAGCGCCGGCCCAAACTGCCGACGGCTGACCGGAACCTGGGTCGGAAGCTGACCGACACCTCCCCGACGCACGCGGTCGTCCGCGGGGTCGCGAGGCCGATCGACGTGATCGGTCGGAAGGCGGCAGCGGCCGCGATCCGCGGCGGAGACGTCAACGTCGCCCGGGAGCGCCCGGTGCTCGCCGCTCGGCTCGCCGCCAAGACCGAGCGTCGGGGTCTCCGGGCCGAGGGCGCGTCCGCTGCCGCGATCCGACAGAACCGCCGGGCTCTTCGTGACGTCGTATCGAGCGCACGGAAGGGTGCGGAGAGCCGCCGCAGCGAGCGTGCCGTCCGTCGCCGGACCTCCTAGTCCGATGCGCGAGACGCAGTTCGTCTCCCACGACAGCCACGCCCGACACCCGGACGTCGGTATGCCGAACCCCGGCCCGAGAAACCCTGGTGACGGCGCCGTCTCGAAGAAGATCCGCCACATGGTCCGGGAAGGCAAGCCGCAGAAGCAGGCCGTCGCGACGGCTCTGTCCATGAAACGGGCCGGCAGGCTTACCACGTCCGGCGGCTACCGTCGGGTCGGGAAGTGAAGCACGCGCTCGAGGATCGGCGCGGGCTCTCGTCCCTCCCCGTCGCCGCCGACGCCGCCACCTGGTGGAGGGAGTGGGGACCGAAGATCGTCGCCGTCCACGGGAAGCAGGGCTGGATCCTCTTCCTCCTGGACGCCCAGGAGAAACTCGTCGAGGTACACATGTTGGTGAGTCGTCTTCTGCGGAACAAGCCCGAGTGGGACTCCCGCGGCTGGTCGCAGGCGGAGTGGGAGGACGTCGAGCTTCAGACGGCGGCCGCCGCCGCATGGTTCGCGCAGAACGCTCCGACGCCGATGAAGGACGCACCCGAGTGGGCGCAGTTCCTCTTCTCGGCCCAGCACGGGAACTTCGCCGTCCTCCGTCGGCTCGGCCGGGAGCTTCGCGCGATCCAGGAGCAGGGCTACCTGGTGGCGACCGTCGAGCGGAAGCCCGGCGAGGGGATCGAGTGGGGAGAGAAGGCCGTCGAGGTCGCGATGCAGGAGGCGGAGTAGTGCCGGCCCTGACCCCGAAGCAGCGGGCGATCATCGAGCGCCAGGCCGCCGCCGGTGCCACCGCCCGGTACATGCTCGACCGCGCCAGGACCGTCTGTGTGACCTGCGGTGCGGGCTCCGACATCTTCAAGGAGCGCGAACAGCAGCTCATCCAGGAATCCTGCACCTGGTTCCGTGAACCCGGTGCGTCCAAGGACGATCACATCGCCATCCGGTACATCGCCGCTCTCGCAGAGATCCGCGACCTCCGCGCCGCACTCGACTCCCGCGTCGCCAAGGAGCAGACCGCACGAGCCGCCCTGTACGGAGGCGACCCGACCGCCGGCTAAGCCGGCCGCCGAAAGGAGCAGTCCATGCCCAAGTCCGCTACCGCTACTCCCGCCGCCGAGGGAACCGTCGACTGGACCGGTGCCGAAGCATACATGCAAGGCAAGTCCGGCGACGACTCGACCACTGGAGACAAGACCGAGACCCCGGAGTTCGTCGAGTTCAAGCACCGTGGCAAGGTTCTCAAGGTGGACCGCGACACGGCCGCGACGCTCGAGGAGCTACGCCGCGACGCGCGCGGCGCGAACGGCCGCCTCGGCTCAGAGCTCGCTAGGACGCGCGAACGCCTGGCCCGGCTCGAGGGAGAGATCACCGCAGGACGTAGGACGCCGGAGACCGAGCCCGCGATCCCGCCCCTGCCCGACCCACTGCTCGCGACCCGGGACATCACCGCCTGGCAGCGTCAGTACGACGCGCACCACTCGGCGAAGATGGACCACATGCGGGCGGACCTCGAGGGCCGCTACAACGCCGACCGCCAGGCAGAAGCCGAGCGGGCGCGGACGGGGCAGCGGGAGCAGGAGTGGGCCAACCGGTTCTACTCCGAGTACGACCACCTAGACGACCCCGACCTGAAGCCGATCGTGGCCCAGGTCTACACCGAGCACAAGGCGGAGATCGACGCGTTCGGCGACGACCTCTCCGCGGCCCACGAGCACCTCGCCGAGCTGGCCGACGCACGACTCGTGCGACTCAAGAAGGCCGGGCGGGGCGACACAACCAACAACGATAGGCGACCGCCGCGCGTCGAATCGAGCGCCGGACCGACCCCAGGGATGCAGACCGAGGACAAGCCACGCGAGTTCTCTGCTGCGAGCTGGGTCGCGAAGGAGCGACTGAAGATGAGCGGGCGGGAGCCGAAGAAATAGGAGACTACCATGGCCTACAGTTGGGACTTCGACGCCCCTACCGGGACGTTCAGGAACTTCCAGCTCTCCGCGGACGTCTACGAGACCTCCCTGGAGAACAGCGTCGCGATGCGCTTCGTCGAGGTGCAGAGCGAGTTCGGGAAGAACAAGGGCGACACGCTCACGTTCGCCCGCTTCACCCACATCGCCGAGCCGGCCTCGGCCGAGCTCAGCGAGCTCAGCCCGATCCCCGAGGTCACCTTCAGCCTCGCGACGAGCACGTTCGTCGTGAGGGAGTACGGCGTCGCCGTCCCCTACACCGGGAAGCTGGAGACGCTCGCCAAGTACAACATCGAGAACCTGATCCAGCGGACGCTCATGGAGCAGAAGCGGCTGGTCCTCGATACCCTCGCCCTCTCCTCGTTCGACGACACGAATGTCAAGTACGTGCCGACGGCGCCGGCGACCTCGAGCATCACGTTCAACTCGACCGCCTCCGGGACCGCCCAGGCCGGCCTGAACTACTTCCATGTCGAGGACATCTCGAGCCTGATGTTCGACCGGCTCAACGTCCCCTACTTCGAGGGCGAGAACTACGTCGGCATCTTCCGCGGGAAGAGCTTGACGGCCCTCCGCCGGGACTCACAGTTCGTCTCCTGGAACCAGTACACGACCCCGGGGATGAAGGCGAAGGGTGAGGTCGGGACGATCGAGCGCGTCCGCCTCGTCGAGACCAACCACGCGACCGCCCTCCCGTACGTCGGCGCCAACAGCTTCGGCTCCGGCGTCGTCTTCGGACAGGACGGCGTCGGCATGATCGAGGCCGAGGCGCCGCACCTCCGGGCCGCGCTCCCCTCGGGACACGGCCGGTTCAAGTCAATCGCCTGGTACGGTCTGTTCGGATTTAACATCATCTTTTCAGGGGCCACTACGGAGGCCACCTCTAAGGGGACCTCGCGCATCGTTCACGTAACATCGGCATAACGGGATGCTCGCTCTACGAGACGTCTACTGGCTCGCCGGTCTACTGGAGGGAGAGGGCTACTTCGGGTTACACGCTCCGAAGCGCGCCCGACGATCTTCCGGCTCGATCGGTATCACCCTCGCGATGACCGATCGCGATGTCGTAGAGCGAGCCGCCCACCTGTTCGGAAAGACCGTACACCACTATGACCGGCCGCGTTACAAGCGGATGTTCCGGTTCGTTGCGTACGGGAGTAAAGCGGCGGGGTGGATGATGACCCTCTATCCACTCCTAGGGCAGCGGCGACAGGCTCGCGTGAGAGAGCATCTCGCCTACTGGCGTGCCCAACCCGGGCGGTGGGGTTGTAACTCGGGAGCGTCTCACTCGCTCCCCCCTGAGGCCCACGAGAATCGAGCGGCCTAGGCCGCAGAAGGATGTGAACCGTGGGTAAGGAGAATCGTCCATGCTAATCTACCAGATCGTCCCTGGTGCGGTCTCGACCGCCGTCCAGGACTTCAACGCCGCGGACGTCAAGATCCGCATCCCCCTCTGCGAGTCGATCAAGGTCGTAGAGTACGGGTTCCGGTCCCTGGTGACGGATCCCGGGACGACCGGCGTCCTCCGACTCGCCTACGTCGACGGGACAAACGCCGTCGTCGCCCTCGACACGTTCAGCCCGGTAGCGGCCGCGGCGGTCGGTGACCTCGTCTCGCGACGGGTCGACGTCCACCTCGACACGCTCACGAACCGGAAGCTCGTGAGCATCGAGGGCACGCCCGGGACGCTGACCGAGGACACGAACGGGTTCGTCGAGCTGATCGTCGACGTCTCGACCGCCTTCGGACCCAGTGTCACCGCCTGCCCGTACGTCAAGTTCGCCCTGGCCGGTACCTCGAAGACCGCGCACACCAGCCAGACCGTCAGCCCGTAGGTCCGTAACGTTCGACCACACCCGAGACCGGGGAGGGGCCAGCCGGTCCCTCCCCCGCCTCAGAAGGAGTCGCCGATGGCCGCTACGAAGAAGTCGACCACCCCACCCGAGAACCACATCGTCCGCCGCTGGGAGTCTTGCCCGATCATCTACGGGCTCGACAGCCGCGACCGGCGAGAGAACCCCGACTACCACGCGTCGATCGCCCTGACGAGCGACGGCCGGTTCGTCGCCGACAACGGGACGGAGATCGACCCGAAGATGATCCCTCCACACATCCTCGAAGCGGCCAAGACGACGGACCTGAACATCATCTACCGCGAGCCGACGCGGCGGACGCTCGGGATGGACCAGGCGATGCTCGCCGCGGGCGTCCCGGACACCGAGCCGGACGCGACGATCCGTGCGAAGCGCGGGAACGTCGGAAGGCGCGCGTTCGCGTAATGCCGGGCGACTTCCACCTGTTCCCATACGTCTGTCCGGGCTGCGGAGCGTGTCGGGTCTGCGGAGCGTGTCGGGTCTGCGGTCGTCCGTGGCTGAGTCCGCCGCTGCCGTATGTCAATCCGTTCAGCCCCTACACCCCGACGTCTCCTGGAACGGCCGATCCCTTTCCGCCGGCTACGATCACCGTAACCTGCTAGCGAAGGACCGATGGCCAACTACACGACCGTCGACGACCTCCGCACCGACGCCCTCTTCCGGGCGGGCGAGCCGGTCACCTCGACCTCCAGCTTCTTCACGAAGTCGGTCGAGTACCTCAACCGGATACAGCAGACCCTCGTCCTCGGCGGGTCGATCGCGGTCGGCCGAGACCTCGCGACCTCCGCCGGGATCTACGCGCACGTCGTCGACCTCCCGATCACCGACTTCTGGTGGGCTCGGAAGACGCCCCCCGGCATCGTCACGACCGAGGCGCTGATCGAGACCGGGACGGTGACCGTGACCGAGGGCTCGACGACCGCGACCTTCTCGAGCGCCCCCGCGGCCTCCGTCGCTGGCTTCCGGCTCGAGGTAGCCCGGCTCCCGACCGTCCCCCGCGTCCTCTCCCATACCGCGGGGTCCACCACGGCGACCCTCGACGCCGCCTGGCCCGAGGACACGCAGACCGCCGCGAGCTACGTCCTCTTCAGGAGCGACTACTCCCTCCCGCTCGACTTCCTCCGGTTCGCCGGCGCCCCGTACCTCCACAGCCGGTACCGCGACCCGATCCCGGTCTCCGAGCGCGAGAACCTCGACGCGAGCTACCCCTGGGGGTCGTTCGCCCGCCAGCCTCCGACGGCGGCCGCGCTCGTCCAGCCCCAGGTGATCCAGGTCAACTCGTACGACACCCGGGGCTACCGTCTCGAGTTCGACTACATCTTCCTGCCCGACGACCTCGCCTCGGGCGGGACGCCGATCCTCCCGCGGCACCACCGGGCGGTCTTGGCCGTCGGCGCGGCGATGCTCATCTGCTTCGACAAGGGGGACGACCGCGCCAAGAACCTCGCGTCCGAGTTCCGCGAGATGGTGCAGCGCCTCGTCCAGGAGCACCGGAAGATGCTCTCCGAGGGCTCGAGCGTCTTCGGGGTCCACCGGATTCGCCAGCGGAACGCCGGGCGCCGCGCCCGGATCCAGCCGCGGGGCGAGGAATACCTGGTGTAGTCCGTGGCGTACGAGGGTCTAGTCGCCCCCCTCGTCGCCGGCCGCGCCGGGCAGGCCGCGCACGAGAACCGGCTCCTGTCGAGCTCGGCCGAGCTCTTCGACGCGCGCGGGGTCACGTTCGAGGACCGGCACGTCCGGAAAGAGGCCGGGGCGACGAACTTCGACGCGGCCGGAGTAGGCACCGCGCAGACGTTCACGGGAACGCTGAGCGCCAGCCGCCAGCACATCTCCGCGATCACCTCGAGCCTCGGGTCGGGAACGATCCTCCTCGTCGATACCGTCGTCGGCGACGCCGACACCTCCCCCCTCACGTTCCTGACCGGCACGGCCGCCGTCGGGAACGCGATGCTCGTCTCGGTCGCCCAGAAGACGGGCTCCGCGTCGACGATCACGGTAACAGACTCGAACGGTCACACGTACACCCAGCTCGCGAAGAAGATCGGCGGGACCGACGTCCCGCTCACGGTCGCGACGTTCGGTGCGATCTTGACGTCAGGGCTCCCCGCCGGCGGGACGATCACGGTCACGTCGACCGCCACCGGGTCTCTCGCCGCCGTCGCCTCCGAGTTCAGCGGCGTCGTCACGGTCTCCGATAGGTCGGCGACGGCCGTCGGGCCGACGCTCGGCGGGACCGCGATCACGACCGGCCCCCTCCCCCCGTCCCAGGCGACCCCCGTCCTCCTGATCGAGTCACTCGCGACGAACGGGTCGACCGCGGACACGCTGACGCCGACGTCCGGGTTCACGAACACGAGCAAGCGGTCGAACTCCGCCCTAACGATGACGATCTTCCAGGCGTACCGGATCGACACGGTCGTCACCGTCATCATCGCCGCGATCGACTGGTACTCCGGTCTCAGGATACCGAGCGGCGGGGTATTCAAGGCGGCGACGACATCGGGCTCGACGACGGTCACCGGGTCGGCCGGGACGCTCTGGACGACCGGGACCGAGGCGCAGCGGATCTTCAGCGGGGACACGATCGTCCTCTACAACGCGACGGACATGGAGTCGCGGGTCGTCTCGTCCGTCGCGAGCGACACGAGCCTGACGACGACCGAGACGTGGACGACGACCTTTACCGCGACCGACTACGTCGTCGTCCGCGGGAGCCGGTTCATCACGGCGACGACCGGCGGGAACATCTTCAAGGAGCGGAACAGCGACCTCGACGCGGTGACCCTCGCGTCGAACCTGTCGAGGGTCGCCCGTCCCGGGAAGTTCATCGTCTGCGGCAAGGAAGACGGGAACCGAAACCGGAAGCTGATCTACGTCAACGGCTACAACGCTCCCCAAGGTCTCGTCGACGACGGCTCAACCATGTCGCCGATCTCGACGCCGAACGTAGACTGGGACGCGACGGCGACGAACGCGGCCGCCCGCCCCTGGAACGGCGTCGTCCACCGGAACCGCGTCGTCGTCGTCTGCCCGAAGGGGAAGGACCCGCACCGGCTGTACTACTCGGACCCGACAAACCACGGCGACTTCAACGGCGCGGGCGCGACGAGCCAGCGCGTCCGGTCCGAGACCGGCGACGAGATCTGGGGCCTGACGTCGTTCCAGGGGGTCCTCTGGGTCTGGAAGTACCCGGTCGGGATCTTCTACATCGACGACGGGGATACGGACACGAGCCTGTGGATCGAGCGGACGAAATCTCAGTCCGTCGGCTGTGCCCCGAGCCCGTTCTCGGTACTCACGATGGACGACGACGTCATCTTCATGTCGGCGACCGGCGCGTTCCACATCCTGTCTGCCGTCGACACGCTCGGCGGCGTCCGGGCGTCCGACCTCTCCTGGCACCTCGGCCTGAACAAGTGGCTGCGCGACAACCTGAACCTCGCCCGGCTGAACCAGGTCCTCTCCGTCTGGTACCCGCACAAGAAGGTCGCCCTGTTCGCGGTCCCGAGCGTCGGGAGTACGAGTAACGATCTCGTCCTCCGCTGGGACTTCTCTGGTGTCGAGCAGGGCGAGCCGGCCAAGTTCTCGTACAGCGAGCGGGACACGCCCGACATGCTCGCCCTGAAGAAGGCCGCCGACGGCATCTTCAAGCCGGTCGCCGGCGAGGGCGTCTTCGTCAAGCTCCTCGATCAAGAAGCTCGGAACAAGGAGGGCGCGGCGTACACGGGGCGGTACCAGACGCCCCATCTCGACCTCTCCCACCTCGACGTGGCGCTCGCCTACCGACGGAAGCTATTCGAGCACCTCGAGCTGCTCATGGAGCCCGTCGCCGCGGGCACCCTAACGGTCGACGTCTACGTCGACAACGTCCTCAAGGAGACGCTCACGTTCGACGCGACCCAGCGCCGGCAGCGGAAGAAGCTGAACAGCGGCGACGGGTTTACGATCAGCCTCCGGGTGACGAACGAGGTCGTCGACGAGGACTTCAAGGTCCTCGCCCACCTCGTCTACTTCAAGCCCGGGAACGAGGACCAGAACCGCTGATGGCCGCCCGGGGAAGCATCGACGTCAGCATGCTGACAAAGCTCCCGCTGATCGGCGGGCGCGGACCCCAGGGCGCGACCGGCGCCGCCGGCGCGAACGGGACGAACGGAACGAACGGGACGGACGGGAGCGTTCGGCGGCCCTTCCGGTCCGGTCAGCTGTACACGACTCCGGGGACGGCCCAGCTCACCGGAACGGCCGCGGTCTCGCTCGGGGTCGGCAACGCACGGATCCACCTGTTCAAGGTCGACATCACGACGACCTTCGACCTGTTCCAGGTGGGGAACATCGGGACCTCGGGGACGCTCCTCGCCCGCGGCCTCATCTACTCCGTTACCGCCGCGACCTTGACACCGGTAGACCCCGTCGTCCTCGACACCGGGACGATCAGCCTCGCGGGCGCCGCGGCGACGGCCGTGATCTCACAGTCGCTCACGCCCGGCTGGTACTACATCGGGCTGAACCTCGAGGGCAGCGGCGCCGCGATCCTGTTCCGCGTCCCCGCCTGGGCCTCCTACTTCGATACCCCCCTGGGCGTGACGTCGTTCGCGACGGGGGCACCGAACGGCCGACTCCAGCAGACCGGGACGGCCGCCGGCGCGCCGGCGGCGGCCGGATACGCCCTGACGGCGACGACGCCGGAGCAGGGCGGGTCCGCGTGGCTGAGGGCGGCGTGACGACCTACCGCGGCGTCGTCAAGCCCGACGAGGACGTCCTCGCCTTCCTCCTCCGCCACAAGGAGCGGATCGGGGAGACGCCGCCGCTCGGGCTCTTCGTCGCCGAGCGGGCGCAGGGGGTCGTCGCCGCGCTCCTCGTCTGGACCGAGCCCTTCCTCCACGTCTCCGTGATCGTCGAGGGCGTCTCCGTCTTCGTCCTGACGAAGCTCGCCCGCTTGTTCGAGCGGTGGGCTGCCGGTCGCGGCGCGACCCGGTACGCCTTCTGCGTCCCGAGCGACGACTACGCGTACCGCCGGATCGTCGAGCACAGGGGAGCGATCCGCGGTGCGGTAGAGGACCGGTTCGTCTGGTACGTCCAGCCGATCCACCTCGCGGGAGAGCACACGCGAGAGCGGCCCGGCCCGGAACCGGACACGTTCCGCCGCTGGGAGGCGGCCGACGAGCGCTCCGTCACCCCGCTCGTCCGGGCGTTCCTCGAGGAGCACTACGCCGCGGGCGGGGACTACCCGCCGACCGACAAGAACGTCGCGGCCCTCTTCCGCCGCGGGGTCAAGGCCGGCGACGAGGGCGACCCGGCGCTGCTCGCGATCCGTGACGGCCGCCCGGTCGGGTTCGTCCTCTGGTGTCGAGTCCCCCCGGTCGATCTCGACCTTCGCGAGAGTATCTGCTGCGGGGTCGGGACGTACATCGACCCGGCGTACCGCCGCAAGGGGCTCGCGTCGGCTCTCCGGCTCGTCGCGACCGACGTCGCGCGGCACCAGGGGTACACCAGGGTCGACGGCGTCGCGCTCGACGCGCGGGGGCTGGCCGCCGGGAGGGCTGTCGGCGGACAGCCGAGCGGAACCTTCATGCGCTTGCCGATACGCACCGTAACGCCTACAGAACCGAGTACAACCGAGACACCGGAGCAAGTGGAGTAACCGATGGCAACCGTAGCTTCAGTAGCCGCGTCCGCCGCGGTCGTCGCGGGAGCGGCGGCTAGCGCCGCCGGCGCCGGCGGTGGCAAGGGCGGAGGCGGAGGTGCAGCCGGTCCGATCGGCCCACGGCTTCGAGAGCGCCTGTTCAACCGGGGAACCGCCGAGATCCTGAACGAGGAGCGGGCGGTCCTCGAGGACTCTCTCGCGCAGTCCGGGCTCCTCGAGCCCGAGCTCTACCGTGCCCTTGGCCTAGAGCCGATCTTCGATCGGCCGGAGGAAGAGGTCGGACCAGAGCTAGCCGGCCTGTCCGCGGCGCTTCGTGGCAGCCAAGACAAGATCGCCGAGCAGCGGCGGCTCAAGGCCGAGCTCCAGGGGCAGCTGAAGGAGAAGTCGAAGACCGGGAAGGGTCAGAAGGGCCTGAAGCGGCAGATCCGCGACGTCCACCAGGGGCTGAAGCAGCTGGAGAAAGAGGCCGCGACCTACGCCGAACAGTTGGGCCGGACGTCGGCCGTCCCGCGCCGGATCGTCGGGTTCAAGCGACTCGACGGGATCGCGGACCCGACCGGATCCGCCGGCGGCGCGTTCGGTCAGGCGCTCGAGGGGTTCAACGCGCACCTGGCCGGCGCGCTCTCGGGCCAGGAGCCGCTCGACCCGACGCTCAAGCGGGAGTTCGAGGACCGCGAGCGGCGGCTCCGCGACCGGCTACGGAACACCCTCGGTCCGGACTACGAGACGAGCTCGGCCGGGCAGCAGGCGATCGCCGACTTCTCTCGGGAGAAGGCCGAGGCGTTCGCTCAGTTCAACCGCCAGTCGATCCAGGTGTTCGCCGGTCTCGGCGAGCAGCGGGCCGAGGCGCTCGCGAACCTGACGAGCGCTCGGCTGAAGAACCTCGCGTTCCCGGCGACATTCCGGGCGGAGCTCGGAAAGAACCTCGAGGGGCTCGCCGCACAGCGGATCAACCTCGGCCAGCTCCGCCAGCAGGAGCGGTTCGGTCAGACGGAGCAGCAGCAGCGCGCCGACCAGATCAACGCTCAAGGTCAGAGCAGCCAGGGGCTCGCGAACATCCTCGCGGGGGTAGGCTCGGCCGGCGGCTCTCTGAGTAAGTTCCTCGGTGAGCGGGGCTTCGGAAGCCCGTCCGAGGCTGCGAAGACCGTTGGTGGCTTCTTCGGCGGAGGCAGCGGAGCACCCGACATTAATCTAGTAGGCACTACTAGGCTCGTCTAGGGGATAGAGATGGCAAACGGAACCGATCCGACTACCGATCGCATAAACGCTCTATCTGGCGGCGCCCCGCTCCCCCAGGCGGCGACGATGGCGATCGCCAAGAGGCTGCTCGGCCCCGACCTCGCCCAGCGATACGGCGACGTCATCGGCGCCCGTCCGACCGGCGTCGGAGACATCGCCCGCGACTTCGCGCTCGGCGCCTTGTCCGGCGACCCGTTCAAGGCCGACCAGGTCAAGGCGAAGGTGTTCGAGCAGTTCGCCGCGACGAAGCGACAGGAGGAGGACCAGGCGTTCCAGCGGGAGAGCGCGGCGCGTGAGCAGCTCAACGGCTGGTTCAATCTCCTCGACCAGGTGAAGAAGACACCGAAGGACCTGCGCAAGGACCTCCTGATCGGGGGCGCACAGAAGCTCGGGATCGACGTCACGTCGCCGGTCCTGGTAAAGGTCATCACGCAGTACGAGAAGTTCGGGACCGCCTTCGAGGCCCTGACCGACCCGGCCGTCCGCGCGATCGTCGACGAGGACCCTATCGCGGGGATCGAGCAGCTCCAGAAGATGGGGGTCGACAGCCAGGAGGCGATAGTCGCGATCCAGACGATCCAGTCGATCAAGGCCCAGAAGGCGACGACACAGAACGTCCTCGCGCAAGCGGCACGCGCCGCGCGGGGGATTACGCCGACCCCCGTCGACCTCGCGCAACACATCCGCCCGGTCGCGGAACAAGAGCTCCGACTAAGGCGGTCCGGGACGGCGTCGCCAGATCAACCGTTCGCCGAGATGTTCCGCGGGAAGACGGACGCAGAAGTCCAGCAGGTCGCCCTTGCCGGCGGAGTTCCCAAGCCGGGGAAGACGAGCGCGCTCGACAGGATCCTGGCGGAGGCGTCCGGGGAGACACCGGCAGCTGCCGCACCCGCCGCCCCGGTCGTCCGCAGGAAGGCTGCCGGGATCCCCCAGCTCGGGACGGTGACGACGACCGGCGGTGGCGGGGCCGGCATCTCTCAGACGACGACCCCGACGTCGACACCCGGCCTGACGGTGCGGTAGAGGACCCGGTGCCGACCTACGAGGTCGACGTCGGCGGGGAGACCTACGAGGTCGAGTCGGCTACCGACCTGACCGACGACCAGGTGCTCGCCGCCGCTCGCGGGGGCGAGGTAACGCCGCCCCTCACCCCGGAAGTCGCCCCGGCGGACGAGCCCTTCGTGAGCCGTTACGGCGCGACCGGGATCCGGGCGGCATCCGGTGCCGTCGCCGGGTACGTAGGAGCAATCCCGAGCCTCATCACGACCCCGGCCGCCGCCCTCATCGGCGGCGCCGGCGAGGCGCTCGCACAGGCGCGGGAGGTCTCTCGGGGGGAGCGGGCGGGGTTCAACCTCGGGAGCATCGGCGTCGAGGCCGGGATCTCCGCGGTCCCGCTCGGCCGGCTCGCCAGGGGGGCGACCGTCGCCGCTCGAGCCGGGACAGAGGCCCTGAAGATCGGGGCCGTCGAGGCGGTCGGTGCTCAGGCACGGTCCCTAGCAGAGACCGGAGAACTGGCGTCCGCCGGCACGACAGCGACCGCAGCGGCGCTCGGAGGGGCCGCTGGAGCGGTGGCAGGGGCGCTCACCCGACCCACGGCGCGCACCGTCGGCGAGGCCGAGCAGGTGCTAGAGCAAGTAGCAAAGACCGAGGGGCGGGCGCTCGGGGCCGACGCGGACCGCGAGGCCCTCCAGCTCGGGCTCTTCGACTCCGCCGGCCACGTCAACCTTCAGGTAGCCGACTACCTCGCTCCGACGACGCGCGGCGCCTCCGTACGGGCGACCGGCCAGGTCGCCGACGCGGTGATCGCCGAGGGCAAGGAGGCGGCCGCGGTCCTATCCCGGACCAGGGCCGCCGCCGGCGACGAGCGGCTCTACCGCCAGGTCGCCGAGGCGTTCGACACCGGAGAGATCGCCGCGCCCGAGCTGGCGCGGGAGCTCTCCGACCGCGGGCTGTCGATGAGCGAGTTCGTCGCCGACTACTACGTCCCCTCGATCCGCCGGGCGGGCCGGCAGCTCCAGCAGCTGTCCCAGGTGCGGAAGTTCATCGACGAGTCCGCCGACCCCGCGGCCCGGAAGCTGCTCGAGGACATGAGCAGCGAGACGTCGTCGAACCGGGTGCTCGCCTTCCTCCAGAAGCTCGACGACACCCGGCGCGGGCTCCTCGTCTCCCAGGTGAAGACCGGGGTACGGAACGCCATCTCGCAGGGCGCGGCATACGGGACCGATCTCGTCGAGCAGGCGGCGTCCCAGCTGCTCGGCGGGCGAGGTGACTTCTTCGGGTCGGTCGAGGCGTTCACGCGGGCGTGGGGCCGGAAGGAGTCGCGGGAGACGGTCAAGCGGATGCTCAAGTACCGCCGCGACCTTTACCGCCAGCTGGGACAGTTCGAGTACGAGCCGAACGGGTCGTTCGTCAACGACATCCCGGTCCTGAACGCGACCCTCGGACGGTTCACGCGGGCGACGACCTGGATCAACCGGTACCAGGAGGAGTTCTTCCGCCGAGCGAAGTTCGACGCGACCGTCCGACAGGGGCTGAAGGCGGCCGGCGTCGACCTGGAGAAGGCGCTCGCCGACCCGAAGCTGATCCCGGACGCGCTCCTCGACGAGGCGACCGAGTCGGCGCTCGAGCTGACGTTCGCCGGCGCCAACCCCGGCGGGCTGAAGAAGCTGATCGCCGGTGCGCAGATGACGCGCCCGATCTCGACGTTTGTGACGACGTTCCCGCGGTACATGGCGAACGCGGCGACCTTCGTCGCTAGGCGGAGCCCGCTCGGCCTCGTCCGGCTCGCGACCCAGCACGGGCGGCAGGACGCCGCGACGGTCATGGCCGAGGCCGCGAGCGGGAGCCTGCTCTTCGGGGGCGCGCTCGCCCTCCGCTCGAGCGAGTCCGCCGGCGAGAAGTGGTACGAGGTCAAGCGCGGCGACAAGCGATTCGACCTCCGCGGGTTCGCCGGCCCGTTCGCGCCGTACCTGTTCGCGGCCGACGCCTTCCGCCAGTACATGGACACCGGGTCGGTCAACTTCACCGGCCAGGACTACATCGAGGGGACGATCGCGATGAACCGGGTCACCGGGACGGCGGCGACGATGCTCTCGTTCCTGACCCAGCGGATGGACGATCAGGACGCCTGGCAGAAGTTCGCGTCGAAGATGGCGGGCGAGTGGTTCGCTGGGTTCGCGACCCCCGCGAAGGGGATCAAGGACGTCCTGACCGCGACCGGTGTAGAGGAGCCCGAACTTCGCGACGTGCGCGAGGAGCCGTTCCTCGGGCCGATCAAGGCGGCGATCCCCGGCCTCCAAGAGACCCTACCGAAGCGGGTGTCGCTGACGACCGGCGCCCCGATCCCCGTCGAGAACGTCGGGCTGTCCGCGCTCCTCGGGCTGTCATCCCGGACTACGAACGCGGTCGAGGCCGAGCTCAACCGGCTCGGGATCTCCCAGCTGGACGTCGCCCCGAAGACGGGGATCCCGAAGGCGGACCGTGAGATGTACCGCCGGGTCGGGAAGGTCGTCTCTGCGGTCGGGCCGCGGGTCATCGGGACGCGGACGTATCAGGCGCTCCCGGACGAGGAGAAGGCGCTCGCCTTCCGCGAGCTCTTCGAGGAAGCCCGCGGCGCCGCGCGCCGGCACCTGGAGGCGACGAGGCCGAAGCTCTCGGCCGCGACCCAGTTGCGGCGACAGGTGACGAAGGCGGAGCGGCGGGCGCTCGAGGCGAAGGGGGTCGACGTCGGCGCGCTCGTCGAGCAGTTCGCGGCCGCCGAGCCGGAGACCGACGGCGCGGCCGCCCCGCCGGCGCCTCCCGCCCGACCGGCACCACCTGCACCAGGGGGGACGTCCGCCCTCGACGAGGGAACGGCCCCGGCGACCCCGTTCGACGACCTCTTCGCCGAGGCCGCGTCGCTGACCGGCGTCCCCGTCCCGTTCCTCAAGGCGATCGGGCATACGGAGACCCGGTTTCGGAACGTCCAGGGTCCCCCGACGCGGTTCGGACGGGCGCGCGGAGTGATGCAGATATTGCCGTCAACCTTCGCGCCGTTCGTCGACGAGGCGGCCGGACTCCTCGGGCACGAGCCGAAGATCGACGAGCCCCGCGACAACATCGTCGTCTCGGCGCTCCTGATCCGGGACATCCTCCAGAAGACGGAGGACGCCGAGGTCGCGGCCCGGGAGTACCACGGCGGGCCGGATACCCGGATCCACGGCCCGAAGACCGCAGCGTACGGCCAGGACGTCGCGAGAAAGTTCCGGTCGTGGAGGGAGGGCGCATGACGGTCGACCTGAACACCCTCGTCCAGGGGGCGAGCCTGGCGCTCGTCCTCGGGATCGGGCGTACGCTGTGGCGTACGGTCTCCGTCGTCGAGCGGCTGGACGAGCGGACGACCCAGCACGGCGAGCGGATCGAGACGCTCGAGAAGCGGGTCGCGTGAACCGGGCGGCTCTGAAGGCGCAGCTGGTCCGACACGAGGGGCTGCGGCTCAAGCCCTACCGGGACACGGTCGGGAAGCTGACGATCGGCGTCGGGCGCAACCTCGACGACGTCGGGATCACCGAGGACGAGGCGCGGACTCTTCTCGACAACGACGTCGCCCGGGTCGAGTCACACATCGCCCGCGTCGTCCCAGCGTTCTCGTCCCTCGACGACGTCCGGCAGCGGGTCCTCGTCGACATGGCGTTCAACCTCGGCGTCCCGGGGCTGCTCAAGTTCAAGGCGATGCTCGCCGCCGTCGAGGCCCGAGACTTCTTCCATGCGGCTCTCGAGATGATCGACAGCCGGTGGGCGGCCCAGGTCGGGCAGCGAGCGACCCGACTCGCGGCGATGATGGAGACAGGGACCGATCCGTGAGGATGCGCGAGCGAATCCTCGAGTCCGGGCAGCCGGGCGCCCTCGGATTCGTCCTACGGCTCGCCGGCGCCCTCTGGAGGAGGCACCGTGACGCTCTGGCAGAAGATGAAGCTCGGTCGCGAGGCTCTGAAACTCTGGAGTCTCGCGGAGAAGGAGAGAAGCATGGGTAAGAGTTTGCTCACTAGCAAGACGTTCTGGCTGAACGTCGTCGGCGCGGCGACCGTTGCGGCCGGTTTCGTCCCCCCGCAGTACGGGGTCCCGGCGCTCGCGATCCTCAACATCGTGAACCGACTACTGACGAACCAGCCGATCACGTCCGTCGCCTAACAGAATACTCAGCGTCCTGAGTAAAACGCCGTCGATCCCTCAGCGGGTCGACGGCGTTTCTGCTTCTGTCGTGAAGTCGAACCAGTCACCGATCGCGTTCATCACCTCGCGCTCGACGTTCTCGATCGAGCGGTCACTGAGCGGCGGCTCTTCGGAGTACTCCCTGTACCGTTGTAGGCCATAGGACACGCCTTGCTCGATCGCCATCTCTATGACGTTGTATACCTTTACGCGCATGCCTTCTTCTCCCTCGCGATCTCGTAGTCACAGTCCGCGCGCTTGACGCCGTCCACGTCGTAGCTGAGCTTAACGAGGAGCGCCCGCTCGCCCTTCGTCAGGTTCTCCCGGCACCATCGGACCCGGTCCTCGCGCCCCCTCCAGGTGTCGGGGGCGGCGACCGGGAGGGGCTGGGTCATCGGGTCGGCCGGCGCCGGCGGGTCGGGGAGGCCGCTGAAGCCGTACTGGAGTGAGGGGCAGTCGGCGAGATCGTCGAGTTCCTTTCGCATCCGCTCGAAGAGCTCCTTCAGTGCGGCCTCCCGCAGATGCCACAGTCGCAGCGCGCCTCTGAGCCGACATCGGCCGCGCCCGTCGCGCACTCGAACGGCTCGTCCGTCAGCTGGCTCGCTTCTCTCAGCGCGCGGCTGATCTTCTCGAGGTGCTCCCCGGGTGTTCCGGCACAGACGTTCGCTAGCTGGCCGGGGTACCGCTCGGCGACGGGCCGTGGCGCGGATAGGGATAGCGGCGCGGATAGGGATAGCGGCGCGGATAGGGTCTCGGCGGGGATGTACGTCTCGGCGCGCCCGGTGTAGACCTTCGGCTCGGTCAGCTCGGCGATCAGCTTCCCGGCGACCCCCGGCGTCGGCCTGTCGTCGACGAGGTTCCCGGTCGCCTTCGCGTCGAGGAGGATCGCCATGCACGCGGCCGCGTGCGCGACGTGCGGCTGGCCGGACTCGGGGTCGAGCTCCTCCCCGTCGAGGGCGGTGAGCAGGTGCCGCATCGCCGCGGCGACGTAGATCGAGTACCGGACCTTCTTCTGGCGCCAGTTGTATTTCCCGTACTTGGCCGCCCCGAGTGCCATCACCTTGCTCAGGTAGAGGAGCGCCGCCGGCGGAACGAGGTCGAGTTGCGGTTTCGCGACGCCGAGGGCGTCCTTCGGGTTTATCCCTTCACCCTCGGCGTGCCGTACCACGACACTTCCGCAGGGCGATATCGTACAATTCGGCCCGCGGCTGTGCGAGCAGGTCATGCTCATCGTCTCTTCCTCCGCTTCTTCTGGTTCTCGTCGATTACGTACCGTAGCTGCTGCGTCTCTTTTCGGGTCGCGCACTGGATCAGCCGTAGTCCGAGGTGCGTCGCCTCGCGGCGTCGTCAGGAGAATGCCTGTAGACCGAGCGGCCACCGACGAAGTGCTCGAGCGAGATGCGGCAGCTGTACGGTCGGTATTGCCGGAGGGTTCGCCGGTACCTTGTGTGTTCTTCATCACGCCTCCTTCAGAATCGCCCGAGCTTGTCGATCGACTGGGATGCCGACGACCAGCCCGTTCTCGTCGACCCAGACCTCGCCGAGCCTGGCCGCGTGCTGCGCGTGGATCCTCCCCGCCCACGCTCGCTCGATCTCACCCGGGCCAAACAGGTCGTTCGCGATCGGCACCTGGAGCGGGTGAATGCAGGCAGCCCCGGTGAAGCCGAAGCTCCGAGATCCGCGCCAGGTGGCCGTGACGTGACTCGAGTCGCGGACGTTGAAGCAGGTGTCGAGCGCCTGCTTCCCGAACGCGGCCGCGTAGGTGGCGAGCTTCTGCTTAGCGTAGACGAAGCGGGTGTTCGTGAGCGGGCCGTAGTCGATCCAGGAACCCCAGCGCCGATCGGAGACGCCCATCCCCGCAGCGAAGTCGGCGACCCCGAAGATGCCCCCGAGGACGTTCGGGAGGGCGAGGATCGAGCGGAGGTTGACGATCGCGCCCGGGGTCTCGATGACCGGGAGGAGCGGCACCGTGGCCGTCTCACCCTCGTACGTCATGAGCTCTCGCGCCTCGGTGATCTTCGGGACCACGAGGACGTCGAGCCGGCAGCCGGCGTCGAGGAGCGTACCCGCGTCCGTCGTGTACGGGTTGATCCGAACGGCGACGACCTGGGGGACGATCTTGCCGATCGAAGAGCGGAGATACGCGACGAGCGTCTCGAGGGCGTACGCCTTGTGGTGGGGCGGGACCGAGTCCTCGAGGTCGAACATCAGGCAGTCCGCGCCGGACCGAACGGCCTTCTCGTAGAGCGCCGGCTTGTGAGCCGGGACGCAGAGGAGTGAACGAATCCGTTTCATGCGGCCCCCTTTTCGATGTCGTGTCGTATGCACTTCATCCGCCCCGCGACGAGCGTGTCGAGGCTGTAGTAAACCGGCTTCCCGATCTTCCCCGCGAACGCGACCTCTCGGTCCCCGCCGGCGGACGGGAGCGGGTTCCCGCGCTCGTCCGACATCCGGAAGACGGCGTCACAGGCTTCGATGCACCGGAAGTCGTACTGCATCCAGTCCTCGTAGCTCCGCGGGGCGAGCATCTCCATGCCGAGCGCCTTCTCGTGGGGACAGATGACGACGAACCCGAGGTCCATCAGCGTCGCCGCCGCCTCGATCCCGCGCCGGATGTTGACCGGGAAGTTGCCGCCGGTGGTCATCGGGCCGCTCACGTAGACGATCATCGGTCGGGTCATGCCGTCTCCGTGTCGCGCCGCTCTGCTTCCCGGGCTGCCTCCGTGAGGCGCTGCCCAAGCGCGCGGGTGTCCTGGATCGACAAGCGACGCTCGAAGCGGGTCTCGCGGTCGGTGACGACGATCCGCCGAGGCGCGACGGTCGCGTCGATGTGGACGTAGAAGCTGCTCATTCGTACACGTCGCCGTTCTCCGCGAGCTTGGCGTCCTCGTAGGGCGCAACGGCCCGACGATACAGTTCCAGCTTCGCGCACTCGAGGGCGCCGATCGCGGCGTTGTAGCTGGCGTACCGCGGGCTGCGGCCGAGGAAGAGGAGGACAAGCCGGGTGATGCAGTAGTTCAGGTCCCCAGGGGTCAATGTCGCCGGGAGGTGGGCGAACCACTGGCGGCGGGATTTCTCTATGTAGGGCATCGCTCCTCCCCGACGTACTGCGCGAGTGCGGCCGCAGCTTCGATGTACGCCTCGCGCAGCCGGTGAAACTTGCGATCCTTGATAGGCCGAAATTCGCTGTAGTATCGAAACGCGTAGTCGAACCCCTCGCTGTCGATCGTCGCGCGTACGTCGTCGAGTTCCTTGTCGGTCACGCAGCCTCCGCGTAGTTGACGGCCGACGTCTTCACGTCGACGCGCGGCCGAAGTTGAAACTGATCGAAGTCCGTCATCGCCTCACAACACGTGCGGAGAATAGCCGTCTCATTCTCCGCAGGGTACTCGATAACGAGTTCGTCGTGACACTGAAGCAGCATACGCGCCCCCATCCTAGCAAGCTCTGGCTCGAGCCGCTGCATCGCGACCCGGATCATCTCGCCGACCGCACCCTGGATGACCCGGTTCCAGGCGGCGTACGGCCGGTCGCCGGGGTAGTGGCAGACCCGGCCGGTCCAGAGCCGGAGCGAACCGACCCCCTTCCACAGGTCCGAGTACGCGTACATCGCGCGCTTGATCTCCGGATAGAGATCGAAGAATCCGTGACGGACTTCGAACGCTCGGCGCGTCCCGGCATCGACATACCCCTTCATCGACGGAAACCACTCCTTCGCTCCGCCGCTCCAGCCCATCGAGAGCGCGATCCGCCATACTCCGGCGCCGTACTGGATCATCAAGAAAAGGATCTTCGCCTGGTGCCTCGTGATCCTGAGACCCGTCGCCATCTCCTGGTAGATGTCCCGGGAGGCGTGGTAGGCGTCGAGCAGGGCAACCGACTTGCAGTAGCTGGCTCCCATCCACATTTCGGCCCGCTCGTAGTCGAGCTTGGCGAGCTTCATCCCCGTGCGGGGGACAACCAACTGCCGGACCTGGTAGATGGCGTTCAGGTCGTCGTCGACGTGCGGGAGCGCCTGGAAGTTCGGACCGGAACACGACAAGCGGCCGGTCTTCGTCCCCCCGACATCGCTGGGGTCCCGGGTCAGGTTCAGCTGCGGGTGGAGGACGCCGGCCGAGTCGACGAGCTCGAGGATCGCGTCGTAGTACGCGGACTTCGCCTTCCCGAGCTTCTTGTAGTCGACGATCCCGCGCGCGAGCGGGTGACCGGAGAGGGCGAGCGTCGCCTCCTTGGCGTCCACCGTCCCGAGTAGCCTCGCGACCTGCTGCCACGAGTTCGGATTGAACATCGGGCCGGTCGTCTCCCGGATCGACTGGAGGAGATCGGCCTTCCGGGTCGCCGTGGATGCCGATAGCCGCCGGCACCGGTCGACGTCGATCGAGATACCGCCGACCTGCATACGGGCTAGGAGGAGGTTGTACGCGTTCATCTCGACAGCGAGCTTGGTCAGCCCCCACTGCTCGAGCGCCGGCGCGTAGACCACCCGGAGGCGGCGCGGGAGGAGGACGTCGCCGCAGGCGTAGTCGGCGACCTCGCTCGCCGGCAGCCTCCAGAGGTTCCCCTTGCGCTCGCGGATCGACCGCATCTTGGGGAAGACCTCTCTCAGCCGGGCGTCCATCGCGTCCTTTGACGCGGCCGCGCCGGACCCGAGTCGCCGCGCGGCGATCGCGGCGAGCGAGAAGGACGCCTCGTTCTCGTCCATCAACAACGCGTCGATGATCCCGTCGCGCGTCGTCGCGGTCAGGCACCAGTCGCCGCCCGCCTCGTACGAGAGCATCGTCAGGTCGTATCGAAGGTTCCAGCCGCCGAGCGTCTTCCCCCTGAGCGCGTCGAGCAGATGTGGCAGGCGCTCTCCCGGGAGGTTCCCGCCGGTCTCGTGCCGAAAGGGGAAGTAGTCTGCCTCCCCATCGAGTCCCACCGCGACCCCGACCGCCCGGTCGCCTTTCCACGGGACCAGCCCGTTCGACTCGATGTCGACGTCGACAACGCCCTTGGGGTCGGCCCGGGACAGCCGCTCGAGGCGCGTGGCGACGGTGCGGTCGGTTACGAGCATGGCGGGCCAGGGATAATGCTACGTGCAGGCCACCGACGTAGATACCGCGCGGCAGCTTCAAGATGCTCTGGCGTCACGCCTCGCCGTACAAGCCAGTAGTTGTCGCGCCAGCAGAGCAATCCGCGGACCGTAGCCGCAAGTCCATGTTGCCGCTCAAACTTTTTTGAGTGAAGATGATCGACCGAAAGATGGCGAAAGCGCCCGCGCGGCGGCCGGCCGCAGATCGCACATCGGCCGTCTTGCGCTGCAAGCAGTTGTAGGTACTGATCTTGCGTGATCCCGTATCGACTCTTGATGTTGCGCCAGTACGTCGCGTCGCTACCATGAGCTCGTTGTGCGCGCCTTTCTTTACGCGCTTGACGAAGAGACACAGCATTTCGCGTGTCGGATAACGCTGGAGCCCCGGGACGCCGCGCTCGTCCTTGAGCACGGCGGCGGGCACTAGCTGCTTTCGAGCTACACTCTCGGCAGTAATGCGCGCGCGTACTACGCGCCGGGTGCGGGCATCCGTCTTCGATACACTTCAACCGCACCCGATATGGCAGAACACTCAGGCACGGCGGCCGGCTAGTTGTCGACGACACTCAAGTCCTCGAGCAGGTCCAGGTCGCCCACGCGCCCGCCGTCGACGGAGATCGCTCCGCACGAGCAGGTGACGAAGTCGTGCCGGTGACGGGACTCGATCGTGTCCTTGCACCGCCGGCAGCGGGCCGCGTTCAGCGTGATCGCCATCAGGCGGGCATAACCTCTTTCACCTTCGGGTACATCTTCGTCGAGTCGTTCGTCCCGGGCTCGTTCTTGACGAACAGCTTGAGTGGCCGGCCGATCGGATCGGGAAGGCTCGGGTTCTGCGGCGTCGGAAGCGGGAGCTTCAGGACGTCGCGGAGGAACGGGCCGAGCTTCTCCTTCGGGTGACCGGTCAGCCGGGTACCCGTGTAGTGAGCGAGCTCACCGTCGCCCTCCCGCCCGTCGACGGAGCAGAGGAAGACGAATCGCTCGCTCGTCTTCTCCTTGTACGTCGAGAGGATACGTTTCCAGGCCTTCACCTTGCCGGGATAGACGCCGTCGGCGATCGGCGACTCCAGTTTCCAGGTCTGGTGGCCGCCACCTCCGAAGGTGACCGCCCCGTTACTCTCGTTCGGGGGCGGGGCCGGGAGCGGCTCGGCCGTGTTCGGGATACCCATGCGTTCTCTCCTCTTCAGTTGTAGCGACCTTCAGGCGGTCGCGAAGTTACCGCTATCGTACATAGCCCTCGATCATCGGCCGTACCTGGTGGAGCGCGCGCGCCCACGTCCACGCCTTGAACCCGACGTCGAGGATGTACCGGGGGAAGAAGACTTGGTGGAAGATGCCCGTCTCGGTCGAGAACCGGCCGATGTGCGCTCCGCAGAGGGCGATGCCCGTCAGCCGCTCGAAGAAGTGGGCGTAGGCCGCGACCTGGATGAAGTGCTCGGGGAACGGCCCCTTCCCGGACTTGTAGTCCATGACGCCGAGCCCGTCGGACTCTTTCGTGATCGCGTCGACGCACCAGCCGGCCTTGTACTCCTCGTCGACGCCGTAGACCTCGGTCGCGACGATCTCGATCTGGGTCTGACGGCGCCAGCGCTGGAAGGTCTGGAGGCCCTGGTCGACGCGCGCCTTGTACTCCTCGGGGATGTCCGGCGGCGCCGTCCCGAGGACCTCGGCCTCGATGACCGCGTGGACGAGGGTCCCGATCGACGCCGCCGCCCGACCTCGAGCCGACCGTATGTCGATCCCGTCGAGTCCCTGTCGGTTCGCCCAGCGGATCAGGTTCTCGGTCGACCAGCCGATGTTCTTGTTGACGGTCGTGACCCCCGGGGCTCGCTCGCCCGAGAGCAATCGATAGTCCTGGGTAGGCACTACGCCGCCATCCGAATCGCCCGCCGCAGGACCCGGAGGACGTCGGCGTGCCGTGTCGTCGGGTCGTCGTTGAACGTCACGATGCTCCAGGTTCGATCGATGGCGATGATGGCTTTGGTGAGGAGAGTCCGAGCGCCATCATGGGCGCCAGCGTACTGCCCGTCGGCGGCGCGATAGAGCGCTCCGACGAGGCAGAAGCTCTTCGCATCGCGCGAATTGCAGAGCACCGGGTTGCCGTCCGCGTCGCGGGCCGGTGTTCCCTGTGTCCACTGCTCCGGGGTGCGAAGCAGCGCGAGCACTTTCGTAAGCACCGTCTTCCGCGTCCGTCGCATCACCGGGCCTCGATCGGTGCGAGCACGCGCCGGGGCGCGCCCGGCCGGGGACACTTGAGCGTCCCGTCATTCTTGACCCGGCACGGCCGGTAGTTCGGGAAGGCGACGTCGGGGCAGCGGTTGACCGTGATGTAGTTCGTCGTGTCCCCCGCTTCACCCTCGTACCGGCAGACGACCTCGGGGCACGGAGCCGGGTCGGGGCAGCCGGCGTCCGGGTAGCACCGCTTGACGTCCTGCGGGGTCGGGCAGGCGTCGACCGGGGGCGCGACCGGGCAGCAGGCGACCCCGTCGTAGTGCCGGTCGCCGGTACAGGCCGGCGGCGCGCCAAACGCGAGGGTCGCGAGGAGCAGAACCAGGCCGGCGATGATCGCGACGAGTGATGTGGGCGGGTACGTGAAACCGTTCTTCTTCATGGTCGTCTCCTCTTACGTTGCGGACGTTCCGAAGCAGATACGCTTGCGCGGCCGATGAGAGTCCTCCCGATGCACGTGAGCCGCCCGTCCGTCGTTCGATGCGTAGGCGCCGCAGGCCCGACAGTTGCCGCCGTCTCTTACGAACGGTCCCGGCCGCGGGAGCGGCCAGCGGTCGACGTGCACGGGCATGGCGACGGAGAAGGTCTTGCCGAGGTACTTCACTGGCCGACCTCCGCCGTCGATCTTGCCCCGTCGAGGACGGCGGCGAGCATCTCGATCCGGCCCTCGACCTCGAGCGAGGCGAGCCCGATCGTCCCGCCCCCGGTCGGGGCGAGCACCTGGACGATCGTCGTCAGGCCGCCGGGCCCGGACTCCATGGAGATGATGCGCTCGACGGAGACCCAGACGGACTTCATCTGGCCGGAGAGCTTAAAGAGGGGCATCAGGCCCGCACCTTCGCGAGCCCGAGCCGGAGCGCGAGCTTCCGCAGCCGGACGCGCCAGTTCTTGAGAACGACCCCCTCGAGCGCGGACAGTCGGACGTTGACGCTCCGACCGACGTACTCCTCGAGCGACCGGACCCTCGTGTCGAGGTTGCGTCGGAAGGCGCGGCGGGCGCCGCGAAGTTTCGGACTCATCGTACGCTCCTCACTTTCTTGACCCACGGGCGAGGGATCACGGTGATGTCGGCGAACTCGTCGTCGCTCTCGTCGTACGTCGACGCGAGGCGGACGCAGTCGCGGTCCGCACTTATAAGGTAGCCGATCGTCGAGCGGGACGCAAGCGGCTTCTTCTCCGCCTCCGCGCGCGGGACGTGCTCCATGTAGGTGATCGCGTCGAGCCAGGCGACCTCGACTCGCTTGAGCTTTGCCTTAGAGCTTGACACTTGGGTCGTCCTCTGCTGGGGGCTTGGGGAGGGGCTCGCCGTCCGCGGCCTGCTTCCGGTACTTCTCGACCGTATGGTGAGACCAGCCGAGCGCCCGCTCGAGCTCGGCGTTCGTCGTCGCCCCGGCCCTGATCGCCGCCCGCATCTGCTCGGCTCGCCTGCTCCGCTCGGCGTGGGGGCGGGACTCTGGCATCTCGACGACCTCGTACCGGCCGTCGACGTACTTGAGGGCGAGGTCTTCGGGGTCGTCCGTCAGGCGGGACTCCCAGGAGAGGATGCGGAGGTCGCCGGACGGGGCGGGACGTAGCCGGATGACGATGTCCATGTCGCCGGTAAGAGCGCTCGAGCCCCGGGCGAAGTCGGCGAAATCCTCCGCCCCGGATCCGGCTTGCGCCTGCCCCTTGCGCGCGTGCCGGACGAAGAGACAGGCGATCCCGACGGACTTGGCGCGGTCGAACGGGTCGAGGATCGCGACCGCCCCGGCCCGGTTCTCGGCGTCGCCGTACAGGCGGGACAGGCGGGAGAGCGTATCGACGACGATCAGCTTCGCCCCGAGCCATTCGGCGATCGTGACGACGTGCCCGATCGCTTGAGGCCAGGCGCCGAGCTCGGCGAGCCCGGTCTTGCGAACAACGTAGAGCGGGAGGTCCGATCCGTAGAGCCCGGCTCTCTCGAGGGTCGCCCGGAGCGAGCCCCCCTCCTGCTCCGTCACGAGGACCACCGGCGACCGGACGCACGAGCGGCCGAGAAATTCATCCCCGTGCAAGACTGCACGAATCAGCTGGTAGACCAGGGTCGACTTGCCCTTCTTGACCTTGCCGATGACCTCGGTTAGCCCACCTGGGGTGACGAAGTCGGGAACTATCCAGGATTGTTCAGGAAACTCCAGGGTGCAGAGCGGCTGACCGGCAGAGGCAGGGTACGGCGGCACGGCATGTCCTACGGGAGTAGGACTGCCGTGTGCCGGCCCATTGCCGCCCCCCTCGCCGGCGACGTCGACGGGTGCGGGGCGTCGGGCGTACGCCGCTCGCAGCTTGGCGCGAACGTGTTCCGCGGTCCACGGGTTGTGTGGGTTGCCTACCGGGAGACTGCTAACCCAGGTGCTCAGTACCACCTGGGCGACGTCGTCCTCGAGGTTCCAGGCTGCCCACCAGGCGAGGCGCGCTAGGGTCGGCTCCTGCGCGCCCGGGAGGCAGAGCTCGGGGTGAGATAGCACCTCGGCTACCCACGGCTCTCTTACGGGCTCCTGGAGCACACCCGAGGCATCCTGAGCGCGTTCCGTGACCCAGCGCGGGAGATCGATCGGTTGACCGTCGTCGAGGACGACGTACTCCTTGCCGTTCGGATGGCACGAGGGCGGCGCCACGACGTAGCCTCCGTCTCCCTTCCTGTCTACCCCCTGGAGGTTGGTCTTCCCACAAGGGACGGTCCCGCCGGGGTGCCGGCAGTAGACGTGGTACCCGCCGCCCCCGGTGCCGACGACGTACCTCGAGCCGACCGGGAGCGTCCGGGTCACCTCTTCGATCGCCCCGCCGTTCCTCGGGTCGACGTCGATCACGACGAGGTCACTGATCGCGCCGGTCACGATCGCGACACCGGCCTCCGGGTTCGCCGTCCAGTACGCGCGGGCGGCATCGCTGCTCATCCGCTCGAACTGGTAGCCGGCCCACGGGACCGCCGGCTGCTTTGAGCGGGGCCGGAGCGGGAAGCACGACCAGCCGCGCGCGAGGTAGGCGAGCGCCGCATCGATACTCGTCATATTCGACGTAGTCCTTTTGGCTTGAGCGCCCAGAGGCGGCGCTCGAGCTCGGTATTTTGGAGGGTATGAGTCGAGCACAGGGCTGCGCTCCAGGCCGCGTTCTCGGCCGCGCGCCGGGCCGCGTTCCAGGCCGCGCTCTCGGCCGCGCTGTCGGCCGCGCTGTCGGCCGCGCTCCAGGCCGCGCTCCAGGCCGCGCTCCAGGCCGCGCTTTCGGCCGCGCTCCGGGCCGCGCTCTCGGCCGCGCTGTCGGCCGCGCTCCAGGCCGCGCTCCAGGCCGCGCTTTCGGCCGCGCTCTCGGCCGCGCTCCAGGCCGCGCTCCAGGCCGCGCTCCAGGCCGCGCTCCAGGCCGCGCTTTCGGCCGCGCTCCAGGCCGCGCTCCGGGCCGCGCTCCAGGCCGCGCTCCGGGCCGCGCTCCAGGCCGCGCTCCGGGCCGCACCCAGCTGGTCAGGCGTGATTTCACCTCGCTGAAACGCGCGTTGGGCGGTGATGGCCGCCCAGCTCCGCCGGTCGACGGCGAATCCGGCCATTGCCTGTCCGAGAAGCGCTGACTCGGCGACCCAGCATGCAAACTCGAAGAGTACCGCGGTCGCGTCAGCCACCCAGAGAACGGTACGGCGGGTCGCGACGGCCTTGTCATCGCCCTCGATGATCTGACCGTCGAGTTGTACCCGACATACGATCGGGCCGGGCGCATACCCTAGGGCGTCGATCCCGCGCCGCGACCCATGGAGACCGCGTGCGCAGAGTTTGATCGGCTCGGCTCCGCGGTACACGAGTGTACAACCGCGGCGGACGCGCCGGTTGTCGTCGTACCGAAGGCGCTTGGTCGCTCGAACAAAGTGCCAGCCGTACCAGCTACGCGGTGTCATTCCTCATCTACCTTCGCAACCATCACCAGGAACCGCTCGCCGGTCGGGATCGTGACGAAGAAATCAGACTCCTCGCTCCCCGGAGCCGTCGTCGCGTCGGCTATCACGCTGTTGATGCGCACCTGGAGTGCCTCGGCAAAGTCAAGCGCTTCCATACGGCTGTCCCTTCTCATTGAGCTCGGCCGGAACCGGAGCCGGTTGCTCGCTCACGACTACGATCAAGGTCTCGTATATCTTACTCATCTGAAGGTGGAGCATCTCGAGCGGCACCTTCAGGTCGGGGTGCCCCGCCTGGATCGCCGCGACCAGGACCGAGAGCGCGTCGAACGCGGCGTTGATGTCCCTCGCGAGACTCAGGACCGCTAGCCCGGGGACGATCCAGCGGCGGCCGGACCCCTCGGGAACGGCGGCGGTCAGGTGGTCAGTCATGTGCGTTGAGCCTTCCTCGGAGGTTACGCGCGGTCACGAGCAGCCGGCGCACGGTGCTGTCGCGTTCTATCTGCGCCTGGTTGAGTCCGCTGCGTCGGAGCGTGGCCGTCCTGTCCTGGAGCGCCCGGCCGGCGCGTCGCCACCGCTCCTCGAGCGACCACGTCGCCGGATGAGGCGACCCGGTATCCGGCCGCATCGCGCCGGTCTGCTGATCGTCGGTCGGGAGTTTCATCGGGTCACCCCTCTAAGGTCGCATGGATCGCCGGGCGAGTCAAGGCGGGACAGGACGTCGGTCGCCTCGTCGTCGCTCCGCCGGTCGTACTTGATCGTCGTCGTGATCGACGCGTGCCCCATCGCGCGCTGGATGTCGCGCGTGTCGAGCCCGCTCCTGCGGCACTCCGCGTAGAACGTGCGACGGAGGTCGTGCGGCGCTAGGACAACGCCGACCTGGCGTGCGAGAGAGACCAGCGTGCAGTAAACCCCCGAGTCCGAGCGCCAGCGGAACACGTGCTCACGTTCCGGGCACGCGGTCTGCCACGCGCGAAGGTACCGTAGCGTTCGCTCTGGCACTCGCAGCTTCCGCTCTTTGTTGCCCTTCCCGCGCACGAGTAGCGTCCAGACGCCGGCGAGGTCGTGTCGTCTCTGGAGCCCGGCCCATCGGAGCCCGGCGAGCTCGGATCGACGGAGCCCGAGCCCGGCCGCGACGGCGACGAGCGCCGCGTGCTCGAGCGTCGGTGCCCCCTGGAGTAGCAGCTCTACCTCAGACCAGGCGAGTGCCCTTCCCCTCCCGACCCGGCTCCCCCGGATCGGCGGGAGGGCAGCGAGTAGCCGCACGTGCTGGTCCCATGACATGAGATTGAGCCGCCAGCACGCGCGGATCACTTCCCGGACGGCGGTAAGTCGGCGGTTGCCGGTCGTCGGCGCCACGCTGGTCGCGATACGCTGGCGCAGGTCGGTAGCCGTCGCGGCGTCGAGCGTGTGCCACGGGGCGCCCTCGGCGAGCGCTGCCGCGATCTTGAGGTCGCTCCCGATCACTCGCCGGGATGACGCCGCGAGCGAGCTTAGGTAGTGTGAGACGGGGTCGGGCATCGCTCCTCGCCGCGCTGTTGCGCGTCGGTACACGGGGTCTCCCGCCGCTCTCGCAGGAGGTCCGCGTCGTGTTCGGCTCGTTTCTTGAACGCTCGCGGATCGATCGCGAGCTTCTTCGGCCGCCATGCCGGCGCCCTTTTCACGGCGAGCGCCAGGAAGAGGCGCCATAGGGATAAAGGCCTCATGGAAGTTGCGCAAGCTCCTGCTGAGTGAGCGGCGTTTCGTCGCTCGCGGCTGCGCGGGGGTTAAACGCGAACCATTCGGCGGCTCTCCTGCTACCAGTGCGTGCGAGTACGTCGGTATAGACGTCGTGTCGTCGTACTGGTAATCCCCCGTATCGAATGACGTCGTTCATGAGGTCGTCGAGAAAACGTCGCTTCCGCGGTCTCATCGTTTCAGCCTTTCGTCACGGCACGGGTCGCACAGTACCGGGCGACCCGGGAGCGTGATCCGCCGGATCGTGTGCGGCCGGCTCTTCCCGCAGGATGAGCACCTATGCTCGTCGTCGTCGTGCCACGCGCACCGCGTACCTCCGTCGAAGATCGGGCTGCCGCACTCTGGCGCACCGGGATCGTCCCCGTAGTGGTAGTCGCAGCGGGTCACTCGTTCACCCGCCGATCGAGCTCGGCGCTAATCGCCGTGAAGATACCGGCCTCGGCCCCGTTGAAGAGATAGCGCTCCAGAACGTTGACGAGGTGTGCTGTCGCCATATCTCGGATGCGTTGCGTCCTGCCGTCTTGGCTCGTCCACGTCGGCTCGAGCGGGGCGGCCGGCGTGTCGAGGTCGACGCCGAGATCGGCCACGGCGTGCGCGTTCAAGGTCGGTCGAAGCGTCGCGAGGCGGAACTTCAGGGCTGCGTAGTAGACGACTTCCGCCTCGGGGAGCGTTCGGCAGTCGTACTTGCGTTGAAAGGCGGCCGCGGACACGGCCCGCCAGTCTTCGAGGATGTCGCCCGCGTGCTGGTCGCTTCCGATCTCGACCGTCCGCTTTTCGACCACGCGCCGTGTCAGCTTGATCGCCATACTTTACCTCTCTCTCGGTCGCTTGGAGTGCGCCCGCAGAGCCGGCCTCGTCCCGAAGCCGGCCCGGCTGAAGCACTAGGCCGCGAGTCGGTCGAACGCCTCCTGCTTCACGCGGTCGGCCTCGAGCCCGAAGAGAAGAGCGTTGACCTTGCCTGCGTCGCCCCCGTGGCGATTGACGCCGTGGTCGACGTACTCGGCGACGGCGTTGAGCGCGCCATACCGCGTCCCGTGAATCCCCGCGTTCAGCTTGCCGTCCGAGAACAGGTGAACGACGTGCGCCCGCCTCGCGCGGACACCGTCGACCTGGTTCTCGGCCGTCGGGGTCGGCCAGAGTTCCTCGGTCAAGCTCTTCATGTCTTGGACCGAGAACCGCTGCGCGACGAGGCTGAGCGCCTGCGCATGGAACGTGCCGAAGTACGCGCGGGCACGAGCGATGACCTCGATCGTCGTCTCGGCCCGCTTCTGCGCGTCGCCCACATGGCGGATGTTGAACCGGGCCGCCATGTTCTTGAGCGCGACGCGAAGCTGATTCCAGCAGAAGCACCGCGTCGGGGTGAGACCGACGAAGTAGCAGCCGGTCGCATCGTTGTGCATCCCGAGGAACAGGTACGGTGCGTGCTCCTGCCCGGCGACGTCGAATGACGCCCCGCGCAGCTTCGCCTGCACGTACATCCGGCGCCCGTCGCCGATCATTCCGGCGTTGACGATCTCGACGTCGCCGCACGCGCGCATGATGTCGAGCCCGGTGCGCGGCTGCACGATGCCGTAGCGCGGGGACGCGATCCCCAAGGCCGTTCCGGTGTCCGTGCGCACGAGCGCTCGCCTACCCTCGATCTCTCTCCCGCCGGCGGTGTAGACCGGCTGCGCCTCGATCGTGAACCCGAACAGCCGAGCCATCTGCTCGTCGTCGGTCGTGCTCGTGAACTGCTGTCTCATAGTGACCTCCGTTGTTGTACCGTCTAAATGCAAGCGGCATGCCAGATCAGAACGTTGAGTTTCCCGGGTCGCGCGGCTTCAGTAGCGTCGCAGACCTGTCGAAAGCGGCACAGCTGCGACGCCTCGGTGGCTGATGAATGTACGCCTCAGCCTCGCTCTGGCACCGGAGGCACGCGCGCAGGATGCGGACGCCGCGGGTTGCGAGGCGGCCGGCTACGAACGGGTGTCGCCCTATGCCGCGCCCGGTGTAGATCCGAACGTCGGGCAGGTTCCATCGGGACGCGGCGCGAACGCGCGCGGCCGTGATCGTCGTAACCTCCATGTGAACCTCCACAAGGAGCCCGCTCGGTTGCAGGCGCCCTAGCAAGTCACTCGCGCGTGAGGCGCGAGACTCCTTCATGCTCGCCGAGCTCTTCCGAGTCGACCGCGCGGGGTGCGGCGACCCCACGCTCGAATCGCGCGTAGACGCGGCGGGCGTAGTCGTCGCGCCAGTCATTCGGCGGCGCGTGGCGGACGCGAAGATGCGTCACCCAGCTTTCCTCGTCGCCGATCACGCAGCTGCACTCGGAACAAATGATGCCGCCGCAGACGGCGAGCTTGTAGGGCTTGCGGGTTGCCACGCTAGATGACCTCACTTTCTCTGCGCGCTCTGCGATAGAGCACGGTTGCGGACGGCGGTGCTGCCCAAGCGAACAAGTTAGCGAAATCCATGGTATCCTCCTCAGACGTGGATTACGAAGCCGCTCGTATCCTTGCGCGCTCGCCCCTTAGCGCGCAGGCCGACGATCACCCCGCGCGGGTCGAGAAAGCGAAGGTCGGACACGTCGCCGTCGACGACGGGTCGGCCGGCGTACGCCGCCGGGAGTGGTTGGCCGCGCCGCGTACTGAAGACGACCGCTACACTCGTCCCGGCTCGGAGCGCCCGCACGCAGTCGTCGGCGTTGCTCTCCGATCGTGAGAATGTCAGGTGGTAGTTGTGGCGCTCGCGTAGCCACGGCTGGGGTAGCTTCGTGTAGTCGTAGAATTGGACACGAGGGGAGCGCTCGGCCATCGCGTGTGCCAGCAGCGGCAAGTCAGACGTGCCGTTGACGCGCATGACCAGCGTCAAGCCGCGCCGCTCGGCCAAGCGCTCCGCTTGTATGATGTCGCGAGCAAGTGCCTCTTCAAACCCCTGGCGATCCAGCTTGTAAAACGCCGTGCGCCGCCTGCGCGCTTCCTGAATCGCGTTGGTCGTCGCACCCGTCGCGATGATCCCGCCGCGCCCGGCCGTGTTGAGACACGCTGCCATGCATCCCGGCGTTGCTCGCGCGCAGACTGTGCCGTAGCCCGCGACGTTCGCCGGCGCAAGGTGTAGCACGGCCGTCAGGTAGCCGCGCGCCTCGCCCTTGGCAGCCTTCGGGTTGCCGAGCGTCAGTAGTTTCATTGTTACACAGTGCGACGGAGTATCTCGACGCCGCCTCGCTCGTTCGCATCGACGACAACGACGACAACTAACCCGCGCGCACGGTTCAGGAAGAACTGAACGTAGCGGCCGTCATCCAAGATAGCACGTGCGCGAACCCTGTCGTGCGCGACGTCGAGCGACGCCCGTACACCGTTTGTGCTCTTCATCATGTTGCGTGGCATTTTGAGTAGCCTCCCATCGCGGTCGCAAGATGCAATCGTGATGCCAGCACCTCGCCGCGAAAACGCTCGCGATTCCCCGCTGCTGAGTGCCGCAATCATGCCACTCCGGCACATTCGCGACGCGCCAACGCCCGCTATCTTGCTGGCACCGCAGTTGATCGCGCGCACCTACGCGAGGCGTTTTCGGGGCTCACCGCAAAGGATACATTTGCGTGCGGTTCAGCGGGTCACCCTTATGCGCCGCGTCATGCCTCGAATCTCCTTATCTTTCGCGCATATAACGCACTATCTGCACACGTTCCATAGCGCGAGCTCGAGCGCGACCCCCCGGCAGGGGGCCGTAGCGTGTCGCGGTCGCTCTGGCCGCGTGGTATTGTAGCGCAGCCGGGGACAGAAAGATCACACGAAGGGCTTGACACACCCGCTGTCACATGCTACACTGGTACCTGTGAGGCCGGTGTCGATCGGACCGCGGGTCGCCTACGACCCAGCCGCCCTGGAGCAGAACGTCCGCCGGTATGTCGCGGTCGCGGAGCGGAACCTCGCCGCTCTCGACGCGGCCGGCAAGGACATCCAGCCACTGCTCGATCGCCTGAAGCCGGTCCTCGACGCCGGCCAGCCCGGGACCGTGTTCGATGACCTCGAGCGGTTCACGATCGTCTACGACCGGCTCGCCAAGGCAGGGCTGAACCTGGTGAAGGCGATCGACGAGCTCTCTCGCCTCCAGTCGTTCCTCTCCGGCGGGCCGGACAGCCGCCCGGACCTGACCGGGGCGTCCGAGATAGAGCTCCGGGCGATACTCGTGAAGGGTGTCCGGGCACTCGGCATCCAGAACGTGCAGGAACTGTTCGCGCCGCCGCCCGACGAGGCGGCGTAATGCGGAGTAGCGCAGCGGCAGCGCGCCGGGCTCATAACCCGGAGGTCGCGTGGTTCGAGTCCCGCCTCCGCATCTCTACGGCATCCGCCCCCTTGGGTCTGGCACACCCTTAACAGTGCGTCACGGGGCGTAACCCGGCCACACCCAGGCCGGATGGGTAGGTGAGGGCGCACCTGGTGTTGGCTAAGCCCCCAGGGGCACCCTCACCTTTTATCTCGGAGGAGCATGGCAACCGCAGCGCTGACCGCGACGTTCCTCGCCCAGGTCCAGGGCGGGGACACGGGCACCCAGAACGTCTCGATCACCTGGGCGATCACGTCCCCCCTGGAGATCGTCTACGAGCAGGTCCTGACCCAGGGGGCGTTCAACGCGGTCGTCCTCCCGTCGACGCTCGCGACCCTCGTCGTAGTCATCCCTCCGACGACGAACACCCAGGCGGTCACCCTTAAGGGGCTGACCGGCGACACCGGGACGCCCTTGAACGTGAGCCTGCCGACGATCCTCGCGGTCCCTTCCGGGACGTCCGGGCTCGGACTGACCCTCGGCGCCGGCTCGAACCAGAAGTTCAAGTTTCGGCTCATCTAACGGCGCATCTAACGGCTCAGACAGGAGACACAGGAATGCAGGCGTCACAGCTCGGTCGACTCCAGAACCTACTGCGGTCGTGCGCCCCGTCGGGGGGCGACACGCTCCTCTCGTCCGGGGCGAACACCCTTACCGTCCCGTCCGGCTCGGACATCGTCCTGATCGTCCCGGCGCCGAACAACACGACGTCGATCACCGTCAAGGGCGTCGCCGGGGACACCGGCGTCGCCGCCGTGACGAACTTCCCGATCGTCCTGACCCTCGCGTCCGGAAACATCGTCCTCACGGTCGGCGCCGACGTCCGGGTCCAGCTCCTCTGGGGCAAGACCAGCGCCCTGTCGTCCTAGGAAGAGCCGATGGCGACCATCCAGCACACGACCGAGAACATCGTCGGCGGGACGATCCGGGTCACCTGGGCGAACCTGACGACGACGAACAACGTCGGCACCCCCGTCGAGGCCCCGGACCACACCTTCAAGGAGGTCCAGGTCAAGGGGACGTTCGGTGTCGGCGGGAACGTCAACATCGAGGGCTCGCTCGACGACGGGACGACCTGGGCGACGCTCAACGACGCCCAAGGCAACGCGCTCGCCGTCGCGGCGGCGAAGATCGAGCGGGTCCAGGAGTCGACGGCGACCGTCCGGCCGAGCGTCTCCGCGGGCGACGGGACGACGAGCCTGACCGTCGTCATGATCCTCAAGCTGGAGAACGTGCTATCATGAGCGCGGTCAACGACATCGTTCGCCTCGGGGAACAGCTGAAGGCGGCGCAGGAGAAGGTCGACCGGCTCGGCTCCCTCGAGCAGGCGGTCGAAGAGACGGAGGCGCGACTCGCGACGCTCCGGGCGGCGGAGGCCGAGTCGGCCAAGAGTCTCGACGTCGCGGCCGAGACCAGAGCACACCTCCTGGAGGAAGCGGACAAGAGCGCGGCAAAGGTCGTCGATCTCGCGAACGCAGAGAGCCTCGAGATCCACGAGGAAGCCCACGTGACCGCGGCGAAGATCACCGATGAAGCGAACGCGCGAGCGCAGGACGCGCTCCGGACCGCAGACGCGGCCGAGGCGCGGGTCGCCGCCCTCGAGTCCGAGGAGACCCGGCTCTCCCAGCACGTCAACGACCTCCGCGCCGAGCTCGAGTCGATCCGCCGGAAGCTCGTCTAGGAGATCCCTGGTGAGCTCGGTTGTCACCAGCCGACTCGCGCTTCTCGAGGTCCCGATCGACTTCGTCGCGACGGGGGACAACACCCTCGTCGCGGGGGTCGCCGGCGCCTCCGTCCGCGCCTACCACCTCTTCCTCGTCGTCTCGGCCGCGACGACCCTCACGTTCAAGCGCGGGGGTACCAGCCTCAGCGGCCCGATGGCGATGACCGCGAACGGCTCCGTCGTCCTCGACTTCGTCGGCCAGCCCTGGCTGACGACCGCGGACGGCGAGGCCCTCGTCCTCAGTCAGTCCGGGACCGCGCAGGTCTCGGGCCAGCTCGGCTACACCCAGATCCTCACGTCGGCGTAACCCCGTGTCCCACATCGTCAACCCGGCCGCCTCGAACCCGGGGACGGTCACGTCCGTCGCCGGCGGCGTCGGGATCACGAACACGCCGGAGCCGATCACCGGCGCCGGGACCGTCGACCTCGACATCAACTCGCTCACCAGCGAGACCGCGCTCGCCGCGGGCGACCTCTTCCCGTTCCTCGACGTCTCGATCAGCCTCGCGCCGTCGTCTCAGCGGAAGGTCACGCACGCGAACCTAGAGGCGAGCCTCAGCCTCAACAACCTCCTCGGCACCCTGTCGCCGGCGAAGGGCGGGACCGGGCTGTCCTCGGTCACGGCGAACTCGGTCCTCTCCGGGAACGTCGCCGGGACGGCGATCGAGTACCGGAGCCTGACGACCCTGACCCCGGCCTCCCTGGCGATCACGCCCGGCGCCGGCATCTTCGGCTTCTCGCTCGACGCCGACCTCGACGCGTTCGCGACCCTCGGGACGACCGGGCTCGTCGTCCGCGGCGGCGCTGGGTCGTTCGCGACCCGGTCTATCGCCGTCTCCGGCGGCCTGCTCACGATCGCGAACGGCGACGGGATCTCCGCGAACCCGACCGTCGGCCTCCTGAACTCGGCGATAGACCACGGCGCCCTCAGCGGACTCGCGGACGACGACCACGCGCAGTACCTCCGCCTCGCCGGCCGGACCGGGACGACGAACGACCCGACGCTCTCGACGTCGACGACGGGCTCGATCACCGGGTCGTCCGGCGGCGCCGCGAACCACCTCGATCTCTTCGCGAACACGACGGCCCTCGCCCCGGCCAATGCCGGCCGGGTCCGCCCCCGCGAGCGGATCAAGTTCACCGACAACTGGACGTTCACGGCGAACTACACCGGCGACGGGCTGATCGACGGCCGGCCGACGGTGACGATCACCGGCGCGGGCCTCGTCGCCTTCCCCGGCTTCTTCTACCAGCCGACGATCGTCTACAACACGAGCCAGGCCCTCAGTCAGTGCCCCGCGTTCAACGGCGCCCCGGTCTACCGGACGAGCGCGACGGGGCTGAACGACCTCCTGACCGTCTTCGGCGGGTACATCTCCAGCCCGCAGTACCAGCAGAACGCCGGCGCCGGCTCGACCGGGACGACCGCGCACCTGAGCGGCTACTTCTCCGAGCTGACGGCGAGCCGGACGTCGACCGGGACCGGGACGGTCACCCGGGCCGCGCACCACTGGATGGCCGCGGGCTCGATCGGCGCCGGGATCACGGTGACCGACTTCAACGGGCTCTTCCTGACGAACCCGTCGAACGCCGGGACGATCACGACGCTGACCGGGGTCGAGATCGCCGCACTGACCTCGGGCGGGACGAACCTCTCCCTCCGCTCCGCCGGGACCGGCGTCGCGATGCGTCACGCGGGGTCCGCCGTCTTCGGCGCGAACGCGGCGCCGACGAACGCCTCGGTCGGCCTCGAGCTGTCCTCGACGACGAAGGCGCTCCTCGTCTCCCGGATGACGACGGCCCAGCGAGACGCGCTGACCGCGACGAACGGGATGATCATCTACAACACGACGACGAATACCTTTCAGGGGCGGGCCGGCGGGGCGTGGGGTGCCGTCTGATGGCGTTCCTCTACACGAGTACGAACAATGCGACGGTCACGGCGACAACGACGGAAGGGACCCTCCTCGCTCCGGGTAATGGGGTTCTCACACTACCCGGCGGTGAGCTAACGGTCGGAACGCTCCTCCGCATATCCGTCCGTGGATTCTTCGTCGGGGTCGCGCTCACGCCGACCCTACAGCTCCGCGTGCGAGTGAACGACGGGACGACTAATCACGTGATCGGAGACACAGGAGCGCAGGTGATGGGCGTCGGTTCGGTCGGCCGCGGGTTCAGTATCGACTTCGGCTTCGTCTACACCGCCGTCGGGGGGTTTGGGGCGATCAAGGCGGAGGGTCGTGCGATCATAGCGCTCACGGCGACGACAGCGGCCCCCTGGGACATGGCGAACGGCGGAGTTGGCCTGATCGACACGTCCGTCGCCAACACCATCGACGTCACCGCTCAGTGGAGCGCGGCAGCGGGTAACTCGATCCGTGCGCGCGTCTCGACAGTCGAAATCGCCAACACATAGGAGAGTTACGATGCCGTTCACGACCAAACAGCGCGACCAACTCTTCGCTATCTTCCTC
>Ga0247727_10002459_pt1 | contig 42370 bp, 23 predicted proteins | sample WisWelCaveWW1625_FD_202498 | JGI IMG/M metagenome (GOLD analysis project Ga0247727, IMG submission 202498) | Biofilm microbial communities from Wishing Well Cave, Virginia, United States - WW16-25 | ecosystem: Environmental > Aquatic > Deep subsurface > Groundwater > Cave microbial mat | place...
GCTGGCATATCCTCGATCGCATGGAGCGAGCCGTGATGAAGGTGCGTGAGCGGCTGCTGCGAGCAACCTCGATTCTCAACGCGGCACAAATTCCTTACGCCGTGGTGGGAGGCAACGCCGTGGCCTCCTGGGTGGCGACGATCGACGAGGGGGCCGTTCGCAACACCCGCGACATTGACTTGCTGATTCGCCGAGACGATCTGCCCGCCGTGACGGACGCACTATCGCAGGCTGGATTCATTCGAGAAGAAGTCTTGGACGTCATCATGTTCCTGGATGGTCCCGAGGCGAAACCGAGCGAATCGATCCACCTCTTGTTCGCAGGTGAGAAAACTCGAACCGACCACCTCCTGCCCGCCCCCGCCCTGGAAACGGCCGATGATCCCGCCGGTTTTCGGGTCATTAAGTTGGAGTCGCTGGTCGTCATGAAGTTGTTGTCGAACCGCCGCAAAGACCAAGTGCATGTTCAAGATCTGATCGACGTGGGCCTCATCGATGACTCCTGGCTGAGCCGCGTTCCCGCAGAGCTGGCCGACCGATTGCGGATCGTTCTTGCAACTCCCGACGGCTGACGCCGCCTCTCAGGCCGGCAGGGTGGCGTGCGCAACGAAACAGCCCGACTGACTGTGCAGCCGGGCTGCTTCGATGGTGGTAATTGAACGGACGGTTATTTCGATTCGCCGTCGCTCTTCTTTTCAGTGGCTCGTTCCGACCGGGGGCGTTCGTTGGGTCGGCCTTCGGGACGGCCTTCGCCGCGTGGCAGGCTGCGAGCAATCTCGTCGGGCGTCAAGAAGCCGTCGCTGTTCGCATCGATCTTCTTGAATTCCTCTTCGCGGTCAGCGCCGAACTCTTTGAGCGAGATGCGGCCGTCGGCGTCTTTGTCGCGTTCGCGCAGCATGCCGGCGATGCGTTCGCGGTTCGCTTCGATGTTCGCTTCGCCGCCGGGTCGGCCGGGTCCGGCACCAGGCCCGCCCGGTAGTCCGAGTCCAGGCCGGCCGGGGAAGGGCGGTCCGCCGGGCGCGTCGTCGGACCGACGCGGGTTCGCGGCGCCCTTCGCGAGTTCCGCCGCGTCAATGAAGCCGTCCTTGTTCGTGTCGAGTTGATCGAAGCGGTTGCGGAGGATTTCGGGCGCTTCCTCTTTGCTCAGTTTTCCGTCGCCGTTTTTGTCCGCTCGCTGTATCATCGCGGCCGTGCGTCCGGGTCCGTCATCGCCGGCGGGCGTTGTCCGCGGCGGTTGTCCAGGCTCTCCGCGCGGATTCGGGCCGCGGTCTCCGGCGGGTCGCGAGTCGCGGATTCCTTGGGCCAACTCGTCGGGACTCAGCATGCCGTCTCCGTCGCGGTCAAACTTTGACAGCACTTCGGCGGCCTTGGCCAACTCGGCTTTCGACAGCTTTTGATCGTTGTCCGTGTCGAGCGCGCGGAACAAATCAGGACCGCCAAATCCGAAGGGCGGCCGACCCGGTTCGCCGAGTGCTCCAGGCGGCGGCTGATCCGGCCGCCGGCCATCCTCCGGTCGCGGCTGATCGGGCCGGGGTTGATCGGGCCGCCGCTCGTTTTTCCGCGCGCCGCGCTGTTGGCCCGCGGGCCGTGCTTCGGATTTCTCGGCCTTCGAACGGACTCCGTCCGCAGCCGCCTCGAACTCCTTACGAGTGAGCTTGCCGTCCTTGTCCGCGTCCAATCGCGAGAACAATTCCTTGGCCCGGTCGCGGCGGTCCTCCGGGATTTCATCCATCGTGACGATGCCGTCCTTGTTCGCATCCAACCGTTCGAAAAACGCGCCGTCGAGCCGCTGAGCTTTCGCCTTTGGTCGCTCTTGAGCGTCCGTCGCCGCAGTGGCGAGCACCGCCAGTCCGAGTCCCGTCGCGAGGGCTAACGCAAGTCGCATGACAGTTCCTCCCGTGTCTATTCGAGTCGTTGCGCAGTTTGGAGCACGAGCTATTAAACCAAATTGGCCCGTCCGAGTGTCGCCAATTTTTGCGAAACCGCGAATTGCGACGCGAAGTGGCCCACTCGATCCGCGATCGAGCCGCGATGGCTTCCTTGACGCACTTTTCGCGCGAGCCCTATAATCGGTCTACCGTTACAAATCATCTCGGCGGTCGGGCGTGCAGGGATGTGCGCACGCCGGGCGAGCAAGGAGGAACAGGCCGTGCCCGTTCAGATGGAATTAGTCCGCATCATCATCAACGAAAAAGACGAGCAGCAAGTCATCCACCTCCGCGAGGTTGAAGGCGAGCGGGCGTTTCCGATCATGATCGGAATCTTCGAGGCGACGAGCATCGACCGCCGCGTGAAAGGCATTCAGGCGCCGCGGCCGCTCACGCACGACCTGCTGGCACAGGTGATCGAGCAGCTCGGCGGAGAACTGCAGGACATCTTCATCAGCGAATTGCGCGAGCACACGTACTTCGCGAAACTGCGCATCCGTCGCGATGGTGAAATCATGGAAGTGGACAGTCGGCCCAGCGACGCGATCGCCCTGGCCGTCACCGTTGGCGCGCCGATCTACGTTTCCGAAGAAGTGCTCGATGAGGTCTGCCGCCAGTAACTCTCCAGAGGTCCCCTCGCCCTCCGGGCGAGAGGACGAAATAACCCGCATCGCACCCAGAAAAGCCGGTACACTCTTGCCGCGCACGGCGGTCGTTTGCCGTTGACCGGCCGGTTCGGGCCACTATAGTTGTCGGTTCGCAACGGCAGCACCGACGTGTTCAAGGGATTAGCGATGCTTTCGATAAAGACGTACATGGCAAAACCGGCGGATGTCGTCCGCCAGTGGCACCTCGTGGACGCGACGGACAAATCCGTCGGCCGTCTTGCGGCCCAGATCGCCCGCTTACTGATGGGCAAGCACCGGCCCACCTACACGCCGCACGTGGACTCGGGCGACTTCGTGGTCGTCATCAACGCCGAAAAAGTGAAATTCACCGGCACGAAGTGGAAGACGAAAGAGTACAAACGATACACCGGCTACCCCGGCGGCCTGTGGCACGAAAAGGCTGAGCACCTGCGCGATCGAAAGCCGACGGAAATTCTCAAACTCGCCGTGCGTCGCATGCTGCCGAAAAACAAGCTCGCGTTCCACATGATCACAAAGTTGAAACTGTACGCCGGGCCAAACCACCCGCACCAGGCACAGAACCCGCAGCCGCTCGAGATCAAGCTGTAATTGGCCGCCGACTCGCGTCAGGCAGGAAAGCTTGGCGTGCGAAATCTCCAAACCTGTTGGATTGAACGAACGAGTGACCGCATGAGCACAATAATCGCGACGCCGACCAGCAGTGCAGTTCAAGGCTTTTTTTGGGGCACGGGCCGCCGCAAGACGGCCGTCGCCCGCGTGCGACTGCGCGAAGGCACCGGGAAATTCCAGGTCAACGACCGCGAGATGAATGATTACTTCCCGGACGTGAAGTGGCAGCAATTGGTGCAGGCGCCGCTCGTGGCCGGGGACCTGCTCGGCAAGATCGACATCTTTGTGAATGCCTCGGGCAGCGGAATCTCCAGCCAGTCCGGCGCCGTCATGCTCGGCGTGGCCCGCGCCCTCGTGAAGTACCGCTCAGACCTCGAACCCGCGCTGCGCGACAAGGGCTACCTCACGCGCGACAGCCGCATGGTTGAACGCAAGAAGTACGGCCACAAGAAGGCCCGCAAGAGCTTCCAGTTCTCGAAGCGCTAGTCGGCCGCCTGCCGAGCAATCTTCGGACGGTCCAAGCTCCGCGCAAGGCGCGCGCGGACAAATCTTCAACTCGCGATCGGACTCGGCATGGCCAATCTCGCCGCCAGCTAGCAATTGATGCCGGATTTACTCGCGCTCCCCCGAACGCCGGTCGGTTGATATTCACCGCATGCCCACTCAATGCCGAACGCAGCCATCCGCCGCTGGCCTAGCAGTCTTCGTTTCGCTTCCGCATAATCTGCGTTCATGTCCGAGAACATCTTCGACTAGGGCGATCACCGGTGCCCATTCCGCACGAGGTTCTTGAGCTGGTAGACCGATTCAGCCAAAACGCCGATACCTATCGGTCAGTCGGCTACAACGAGCTAACACTCCGCCACCAGTTTCTCGACCCATTCTTCAAAGCACTCGGCTGGGACGTGCACAACGAGCAAGGGACTGCCGAGGCATACAAGGACGTGCTTCACGAAGAGGCGATCAAGGTGGGCGCCCCGGATTATTGCTTCCGCTTCGGTTGCGTTCCCAAATTCTTCGTGGAAGCGAAAAAGCCGGCGGTGAACATCAAGGAGGGCGTAAGCCCCGCGTTCCAGCTCCGCCGTTACGCCTGGTCGGCCAAGCTGCCGCTGTCGATCTTGAGCGACTTCGAGGAATTCGCCGTGTACGACTGCCGCATCAAGCCAGCCGCGACTGACAGCGCGGCGATCGGTCGCATTCTGTTGCTCGATTACCAACAGTACGCGGAGCGCTGGGATGAGATTGCCTCGATCTTCTCGCGCGAGGCCGTGCGCACCGGCTCGTTCGACAAATACGCGGAAATGACGCGGGGCAAGAAGGGCACGGCCGAGGTCGATGCCGCGTTCCTGAAGGAGATCGAGTCCTGGCGCGTGGACCTCGCGCGGAATCTCGCCTTGCGCAATCCGCGGCTCAGCCAGCGAGAGTTGAATTTCGCGGTGCAGCGGATCATCGACCGCATCGTCTTCTTGCGCATCGCCGAGGACCGGGGGATCGAGGACTACGAGCAGCTCAAGAAGCTCGCAGACGCCGACAAGATCTATGGCCAGTTGTGCCAACTTTTCCAACGGGCGGACGATCGCTACAACTCGGGCCTGTTCCATTTCAACAAAGAGCGGGGCCGGGCGGAGGAGCCTGACGAACTGACGCTCGCGCTCAAAATCGACGACAAGCCGCTCAAGGATATTATCAGCAGCTTGTACTATCCCGAAAGCTCGTACGAGTTCTCCGTGTTTCCGGCGGACATTCTGGGGCAGGTGTACGAGCAGTTCCTGGGAAAGGTGATCCGGCTGACGGCCGGGCACCAGGCGAAGGTGGACGACAAGCCGGAGGTGAAGAAGGCGGGCGGCGTTTACTACACGCCCACCTACATCGTGAACTACATCGTCAAGCACACCTTGGGGACGCTGCTGGAGGGGAAGACGCCGCGTCAGGTCGCCAAGCTGCGCGTGCTCGACCCTGCGTGCGGCTCCGGCTCTTTTCTTATCGGCGCCTACCAGTACCTGCTCGACTGGCACCGCGATCAGTACGTGGCATCCGGCCCGAAGAAATCCACCAAAGAGCTGTACGAGGGGCCGGGCGGCGGCTGGCGGCTCACGACCACCGAGCGAAAGCGCATTCTGCTGAACAACATTTACGGCGTGGACATCGACACGCAGGCGGTAGAGGTCACGAAGCTCTCGCTGTTGCTCAAGGTGCTGGAAGGCGAGAGCCAGGAGAGCCTGGAGCGTCAGCGGCGGCTCTTTCACGCGCGGGCCTTGCCCGACCTCGGTAACAACGTCAAGTGCGGCAACTCGGTCATCGGCCTCAACTTCTACGACAACCAGCAAAAGAACTTTCTCGACGACGAGGAGCGTTACCGAATCAACGTGTTCGACTGGAAGGCCGAGTTCGCCGAGATCATGAAGGCCGGCGGATTCGATGCGGTGATCGGCAATCCACCTTACGTGTTCGCGCGCGACGAGGGATTCACTGAGCCTGAAAAGCGGTATTTTGAGCGGCGATTCACGCATCAGGCATACCAGCTCAACACATTTGCGCTATTCACAGAACAGGCGTTCGGGCTACTCAGGGGTGGCGGCCGATTCGGGTTCATCATTCCAAACAACTGGCTGTCCATTGGCACGATGAAGACGTTTCGAGATTTCGTGGTGAGCCGAACCGGTGACTTGGAGATTGTGAACAATTTGTTCAAGGTGTTCGCCGGGGCGAGCGTGGATACGTCGGTCCTTTCGTTTACTAAGGTCGCGCCAACGACTGTGCATCTAATGGAAAGCACAGAGCCTGGCGTTGTTCGATCCGTCGCCCTAGTCAATCCTGAAGAGATTCTTTCGGAACCGATCATTCAATTCCGACTTTATGGCCACGGCGCGGCCAAAGGAATCATGAAGCGAATCGAGGCTTGCGCGGTGCCGCTTGGACAAATCGCACTGGTGAAAGCGGGCCTTAAAGCATACGAGACTGGCAAAGGTACTCCTCCGCAGACCGACGCGATGAAACGAGCACGGGTGTATCACGCAAAACGACGCCTCAACAAACAGTGCCGCGTTTATCTGGAAGGAAAGGACGTGAAGCGCTATCGAATCGACTGGTCAGGGTCGTTTTTGCAATACGGTGACAATCTTGCCGCACCTCGAACTCCAGAACTGTTCGAGGGGGAGCGAATCCTAGTCCGACAGATTCCCTCGCGACCGCCTTACTCGATCAACGGAGCGATTGTTAGTCGCGACGAGTTGAACGACATCAACAGCATGATCGTGAAATCGACGGCGGATAACTCTTTGCAGTACATTCTCGGCCTACTCAATTCACGATTGCTGACGTTCTGGTTTGACCATAGATTCGACAAATTCCAGCGCGCTATTTTTCCTCAATTCAAGGTCAACGAGTTGGCGACGTTTCCCATCCACGCAATTGATTTTTCAACCAAGACCGAAAGGTCGCGCCACGAGAAGATCGTGGTACATGTGGACGAAATGCTCGCATTGCAAACGCAATTGGCGGCTGCAAAGTTGGCTCACGAGAAGACAGCACTGGAGCGGCAGATCGAGGCGACGGACCGGCAGATCGACCGGTTGGTGTACAAACTGTATGGCCTCACCGATGAGGAGATCGCGATCGTCGAGGAGGCTACGCAACGATGAAGCTCCCGAACGCTAAGCACGCGGATGGGTGACATGGCGTCAACTTTGAGCGACGAAAAGTTCATGCGCCGCGCGCTGGAGCTGGCGGAGCGCGGCCGGGGATTCGTTGAGCCGAACCCGCTGGTCGGCGCGCTGGTCGTGCGCGATGGGGAGATTGCTGGCGAGGGATTTCACGAGCGATTAGGTGCGGCGCATGCCGAGGTGAACGCGCTGGCGGCCGCCGGAGAGGCCGCGCGCGGCGCGACGATGGTCGTGACGCTGGAACCGTGTTGCCATCATGGCAAGACGCCGCCGTGCGCGGACGCGATCATCGCCGCTGGAATCGCCCGGGTCGTCGTCGCCATGGTCGATCCGTTCGAGAGCGTGAGAGGGCAGGGGGTCGAGCGGCTGCGCGCGGCCGGAATCGCGGTCGATACCGGTCTGTGCGGTGACGAGGCCCGCACGTTGAACGCACCGTTCATCCGGCTCGTCATGGCGAAGCTGCCGTACGTACACGCCAAGTGGGCGATGACGCTCGACGGAAAGATCGCCACGGCGGCGGGCGAGTCGAAGTGGATTACGAGCGAGGCGGCGCGCCGCGTCGCGCATGAATTGCGCGGCCGGATGGACGCGATCGTCGTCGGAATCGGCACCGTGCTCGCGGACGATCCGCTCTTGACGGCACTGCCGCCCGGTCCGCGCACGGCGCTGCGAGTCGTGCTCGATTCGCGCTGCCGGTTACCGCTCACTTCGCATCTCGCGCGGACGGCGTCGGACCTGCCCGTGCTTGTCGCGACGTCCGATCAATCGCCGCCAGCCGCGCGCGACGCGCTCCGCGAACGTGGCTGCGAGTTGCTGGTGCTTCCGCACAACGTGCGCGGCGTTGCGATCGCAGCACTGCTCGGTGAACTCGGTTCGCGGCGACTGACAAATGTTCTCGTCGAGGGTGGCAGTGAGGTGCTGGGCAGTTTTTTTGACTTCGGCATGGTGAACGAGATTCACGCGTTCATCGCACCGAAATTACTTGGCGGCACCGCGGCGCGGCCCGCGGTAGGCGGCTTCGGCCGCTCGAGCATCGCGGACGCGGTACAGTTTCACATCGTCGAAACGCGGCGCGTCGGCGTTGACTGGCTGGTCCGAGCCGTTCAGAACACCGATTGAAACTATGGCAGTGCCCGGCCGTCGGTGGCATCGGTCACGAGCGTGTGGCAAGTTCGCAACACACTGACGAGTTGTGGTCCGCTTGCCCACGCAATCAGCGCTCATTTCACCGTCTTGACGCGATAAAGCAAGAGCGTCATACCGGCGGCCAAGAAGACGAAGCCGGTAACGTGCTGAAGCGTGATTTGCTCTCTGAGGACGAACCGCGAGACGATCGCGACGAAGACCACGCCGGAACACAAATGGAACGCGGCCATTTGCGCGCCCGAGAAGGTGCCATAGCCCAGGCGCGTCGCGAAGACGTTCAAAACGTACTCGGGAAGTACGATGAGCCAACTCAGACCGAGCGCCACCCAGAATCCGTATTCCTTGATCCGAAGGTGGCCGAGCCAGGCGAGCGCCATAAAGCCACCCGATGTCGCGATCATCAGCGGGACCACGATCAGCTTCAGCATGAAAAACTCCCGAGGCGGCCTGTGAAGAAGAGTTCGTGCGCATGAACATAGTGCGAGTTATCAACGAGCTTCCGGCGAGCTGCTTCGCATGGATCGCCCTCTGTTCCACACAAAGTAAACCGGCATTCCCAAAAGCACGATAACAAGTCCCGGCCAGGTAGTTGACGCGCGGTAAAGGAAAAGCACGAGCAGAATCACCGCGGCGCCAGCGATGTAGAGGGCCGGAACTAATGGGTAGCCGAATGCCCGATACGGACGCTCCACGTTCGGCCGGATGCGACGCAATCGGAAGACGCCCAGGATCGTGAGGATGTAGAAAATCAGCGCCGCCGAGATCACGTACTCCAGCAAGTTGCCGTAAAGGTTTCCGTATTCGTACTGCCCGGTCTGGGCGTTGAAGCCTTTCCGTACTCGCGGGAGCACGAGCAAGGCGGACCAGACGCCCTGGAGGACTAGACCCGCGGCAGGAACTTTCGCCGCGTTCAATCGGCCGACGGACTGAAAAAAGAGCCGGTCACGGGCCATCGCGTAGTACGCTCGGGCGCCGGCCAGGATCAGGCCGTTGTTGCAGCCGAACGTCGAGACCATGATGATCCCGGCCATCAACATCACGCCGGCGTCTGGGAACACTCGTTCCATCAACGCGGTCGCGACGCGGTCGGACGGCGCGGTCTGGATTGCCTCAAGCGGCAGCGTGGCGAGGTACGCGACGTTGGCCAAAAGATAAAGCGCGATGACCGTGCCGGTGCCCAGCGCGAGCGATAGCGGAACGTTCCGCCGCGGCTCGCGCACTTCGCCCGCCGTGAACGTGATGTTGTTCCAAGCGTCGGCGGAAAAAAGCGAGCCGGTCTGCGAAACGCAGATGGCCACGAAGAGGCCAAACGGCACGGCCGCCGTGAGGTCGTCCGCTACGGGTGTCAGGCTTCGCGCAGTCCACAGGTCGCCAAAATTCGCGGAAACGGCCGTGGCATTCCAGCCGAGGAAAAGCCCGATCACGATCAGCCCGAACAGCGCGGCCGACTTGGAGACCGTGAAAACATTCTGAATGATCTTTCCGTACTGCAGCCCGCGCGTGTTCGTCCACGTCAAGAGCACGATGAGCAGCACGCCGACGAGCTGCGCGGTCGAAAGCGAAATCGCGTAGGCTTCCGAAATGTGAATCGGCGGGATGAGATACCGGTCCTCGGCGATCGCCGGCCAGAACACGCCGAGGAACCGTGCGAATCCGACGCCGACGGCCGCGATCGTGCCCGTCTGGATCACGAGGAACAGCGTCCAGCCGTAGAGAAAACCCCAGAACGGCGAGAACGCTTCGCAGAGATACACGTACTGGCCGCCCGCCCGCGGCATCATCGCCGCCAACTCGCCGTACGTCAGCGCGCCGGCGACCGTGAGCACGCCGGTGACCAGCCACGCCACGAGCAGCCAGCCGGGGCTACCGATGTAGCGCGACATTTCGGCCGAGACCAGAAAGATGCCGGAGCCAATCATAGAGCCGACGACGACCATCGTCGAATCGAATAGTCCAAGCCCGCGGTGAAATTCGGTGTCAAGCCCGGCGGCGTCCACGCGGGCAGTCGCGTCGGCTTGTGCCGGTGTACTGCTCACGATTTGGGTCCATCCAACGGCATACCGGCCGGCGAGACACCGTGCGTGGAAATCTCGCGACGCAACTCCTGGCCGAGGTGGCTGTGATGCCGGCCATAAAAGAAATAAATGGCCATGCCGATCCCCAACCAAATGGCAAGGCGCGTCCAATTAGGTGCGCCCAGCGAAAGCATCAGCATCAGACACGTGAGGATCCCGGCGATCGGGACAAACGGAACCCACGGCGCCCGGAACGGCCGCTCGGCGTCCGGGTTCGTTTTGCGCATGATGAGGACTGCCGCGCAGACCATGACGAAAGCCAGCAGCGTGCCGATGTTCACCATGTCCGCCAGGATGTCGAGCGGCAACAAGGCCGAAGCCGCGGCCACGAAGATTCCGGTCAGAATCGTGGACTTCCACGGCGTGCGGAAGCGCGGATGAACCGCACCGAAGAAGCTTTGCGGAAGCAGTCCGTCACGCGCCATCGCCAGCAGTACGCGCGGCTGGCTGAGCATCATCACCAGCAGCACGCTCGTGATCCCAGCGACCGCCCCCAGTGAAATGAGCAAGGCGGCGAAGTTGATATCGCGCTGCATGAACGCGCTGGAAACCGGTGCGTCGATGTTGATCTGGTCGTACGGCACCATGCCCGTTAGCACGGCACTGACCAAAATGTACAGCACCGTGCAGACCAGCAACGACACGATGATCCCGATCGGCACGTCGCGTTTCGGATTCTTCGCCTCCTCGGAATGCGTCGAGATCGAGTCGAAGCCGATGTAGGCGAAGAAGATCGTTGCGCCTCCGGCCAACATGCCGACCGGTTGACCGCCGCTGGAAATGAAAGGCAGCGATATGCCGCCGTAGCCGAACGGGGCGAAATTGTTGGTCCAGTTGGCCGGATTGATAAAGAACACGCCGACGCCGATGACAAAGAGCACGATGGCAACTTTCAGGACCACCATCGTCGCGTTGAATCTCGCACTTTCGCGGATACCGATGACCAAGACCACGGTGACGAGAAAGGTGATGATCAGAGCCGGCAAGTCCACGATCGCGCCGCTTCGGAGCATTTCGCCCGTTGCGGGCACGAATTTCAATGGCGAATTGCCCCACGCCTCCGGCCAGACCACGGCACCGTTCGTGACGAGTTTAAGGAAATCTTGAAAGTAGTGCGACCATCCGTGAGCCACCGTGGCGGCACCGATCGCGTACTCAAGCACAAGGTCCCAGCCGATAATCCAGGCGAATAACTCGCCCATCGTCGCGTAGGCGTACGTGTACGCGCTGCCCGCCACGGGAGCCATCGACGCGAACTCCGCGTAGCACAGGGCCGCGAAAACGCATGCAATACCCGAAACGACAAACGACAACATCAGCGCAGGCCCGGCCTGCTGTGAGGCCGCCTTGCCCACGAGCACGAAGATGCCGGTTCCGATGATGGCCCCGATGCCGAGCGAGGTCAGTGCCACCGGACCGAGCACGCGATTCAGCCGATGCTCGCCGGCCATTTCATCCAACAGCACCTTCAACGATTTCGTCGCGAAAAGCTGGCGTTTCAGCATGTTGGTCTCCAAAGGTTTTCGCGGTCCTCGGACTGCCCGGCAGCCGACCAGTGCGGGGAAGGTATAACTTGCGTCTGTGATTTGGGCAAGGCGCTGACTCGCCGCTGTGCGAAAAGATTTCAGCCGGGCTAATGATTACGGCTTGTGCATTTCATCGAGCTGCGTGCCGGTTGGTAGCAGGCCGGGCTTGGCGATCTCCTGTTCAAGTCGCGGGGCGAAAGCGCTGTGGTGCCGGCCGTAGAAGAAGTAGATTGCTAGCCCGGCGACGAGCCAGAGGACAAGTCGCAGCCACGTCTGCCAAGACAGGAACAGCATCATGCCCAAGTTCAAGAGCACGCCCGTCGACGCGATCAGGCCGACCGCCGGGCAGCGGAACGGGCGGTTCGCGTCCGGCCGGGTCTTGCGCAGGATCAGCGCGGCCGCGCAGACGATGACGAAAGCCATAAGCGTGCCGATCGAGACCATGTCGCCGAGTGCGTCGATCGGCGTGAACGCGGCCGCGATACAGATGAAGATGCCGGTCAAAATTGTCGCCTTGTGCGGAGTGCGGAACTTGGGGTGTACGTCGCCGAAGATGTTTTGCGGCAAGAGGCCGTCGCGGGCCATTGCGAGAAAGATTCGCGCTTGGCTGAGGAATGTCACGAGCAGCACGCTCGTCATGCCGGCCAGCGCGCCGAGCGCGATCAAGAATGCGGCGCCGCGCAACAGCGGACTCGCCTCGCGCTCCGCCAACTCTCGAAACGCGGTCGCGATCGCCGAGTCGATGCTGATCGTGTGGTACGGCACCATGCCGGTGATCACCACGGCCACGGCAATGTAAAGCACCGTGCAGATCGCCAGCGACGCGATGATGCCGATCGGCACGTCGCGCTGCGGGTGGATCGCCTCTTCCGCGTGCGTCGAGATCGAATCGAACCCGATGTACGCGAAGAACACGATCGCCGCGCCCACCATGATGCCGGAGAAGCCGTACGGGCTGAACGGCGTTCGCGTCGCGTCGTCCACCGGCAGCAACCATTGATTGATTCCGAGCAGGCCGAGCAGCCCCCACTTGTCGGCTGCATCTTTCGGAACGATGCGGTCTTCGACCGGCACACCGGTCCAGTTCGTCGAAACGACGAAACCCAAACCGATCACGATGACGAACACGACAACCACGAGCTTCATGACGACGAGCACGTTGTTCATGCGAGCGCTCTCGCGGATGCCGATCACCAGCACGGCCGTGACCACGACCATGATGAGCACCGCGGGCAGGTTGAACAGCGCCCACTGGCCTTTGCGCGCGGCCGTGAACGGGTCCATCATCAAGTAATCCGGAATGTGAATCGTGCCGAACGAGACGATGTCGAGGAACTCGCGGAAGTGCCCGGACCACGCGGCGGCGACGGTGGAACAGCCCATCGCGTATTCGAGAATCAGATCCCAGCCGATGATCCACGCGAAGAGTTCGCCCAAAGTCGCGTAGGCGTAGGTGTACGCGCTGCCGGCGACCGGCACCATTGCGGCCAATTCGGCGTAACACATCGCGGCCAGCGCACAGCCGACCCCCGCGACGATGAACGAAATGATGATCGCCGGCCCGGCGTCCTGCGCCGCGGCCCGGCCGGTGAGTGCGAAAATGCCGGCCCCGATGATCGCACCCACGCCGAGCGACGTGAGCGACATCGGCCCCAGCACGCGGCGCAGCCGGTCATCGCCGTGCATTTCATCGAGCAATCGCTCGATCGACTTCTTGGCAAAGAGTTGCTTCATCGAATGATTCGTTTAGAGGGAATTTCGTGCATCGACGTCCTGTCTATCTAGCCGGAGTCCGATGCGCTCGAGTGGCCGCAGGCGAGCGACCGCGATGAATCATTCTCCGTTCGACGGCTCCACGCCCAACGAGCGCAGTTGTCGCTCGAGTCGTTCCGCGCGTTGTTGCGCCTGATCCGCGCGTTGCAGTGCCTGCTCCGCGCATTCATCACCGGTGAGCACCAGATTGCCTTGCAAGTCAAAAAACCGCAGCCAAGGAAGGTCCAAGTTCATGAAACGAGCCTGCCGGAGTCCCAATTCGACGCCGATCTGCGGCATCTCAAAATGCCCGCGCACGTTCGGTTCCATCCGAACGAAGTGTCCCTCAATCAGGTGATACATTTCGAGGCGGCCAGGGTCAACATCGTAGATGCCGTAAAAGGCCGGCCGGATCGCCCGCTCGTACACCCAGAATTTTCCCTCCCACGGCGTCGTGTCGCGCTCTTCGCTGCCGTCGCCGGAAACGAACTCCAGAATTACCAGCGGCGGAATGATCTCCTGCCAGAGCACGTACGATCGGCGCGCCGCGCCCTGCACGAGCAGCGGTGGCACGCCAGGCACGTAGAACCAGTCTGGCGCCTTGCACCCCTTGAGCGGCGGGTCCGTGATCCACCAATAAATGCCGCTGTTCTGACCGATCGCGAACTGCCCGTCCGGGTGCAGCGCACTCAAGACCGGAAGGATCGAACTCGTCAGCAAGATACTCTGTGGATGCTCGTGAAAATTCTCCACGGGTTTGCCATCCGAATCAGGCAATTGGGTGTGATCGGGCAGGGTTTTGGGCTGCGGACCAGAGAGCACGTTCATAAGAAGTTCTCCGAGCAACAAGTCGCCGTCGCTGAAATCAGTCGCGCGACATTGTACCACGATCTTGTCGCCGGTTCAGGCCCCGAACCGTGTTAGAAATGCGATCGCGCGCGGCACGTCGCGGAGCGGGTCCGCGGTCTGATCGAGCTTGATCGTAAACCAGCCGCGATAGCCGACTTCGTCCAGCGCTCCCAAATACTCATTCCAATCGAGGTCGCCATCGCCCGGCGTCACTTCGCGGCCGAGTTCACCGCCGGCCTCGCGCAGCGCGTCGCGCGCGTGGGTGTGAACGATTGCGTCGTTCAATTCGCGCACGGCCGCGATCGGATCGTAACCTTTCACGAGCAGATTGGCCGGATCGAGATTCGCACGCACGCCGGCCGGTCCCAGTGAATCGATGAATCGCCGCAGCGTCGCACCGGATTCAGTCGCCGTCTCAATCGCGAACACGGCGCCGGCGCGGTCCGCGTGCGCGCCGATCGCCGACAGGGCCTCGGTCAAGAGCTGCCGAGCCGGGTGACTCACGTCCTCCGGCACGCGGCCAATGATTCCGGTGACGATCGGTGCCCGAAGCGCGTAGCTCAAGCTCAGCACTTTCTGCGCGGCGTCGATGCGGGCTTCGAGTCCTTCGGCCGTGCTGAATCCGTGTCGCGTTGGAAAACCGAGCGCGGTGAGTTGCAGGCCGAACGAACTGATCAACTGCGAGAATTCTCGCCGGCCGGTCGCGGACAGGTTGTCCGGCGCGAGGTCACCGACGGCGTTCACTTGAATTCCCGCGACGCCCAACTCGCTCGCCTTGCGGATCGCTTGCCGAATCGGCAGTCGCAAACACTCGACGCGCAAACCAATCTTTAGGTGTGGCATGGTTATGAATCTAGCGAACTCCTCGTGTGCGATCATCCGCGAAAGCGGCCTCAGTTCGCCGTCTTGGGCTTCAGCAGTTTGCGCAGCAGATCACTTGTCGGGTCGCGGCTGCGTTTCTCGCGGGCGCGGCGGTGGTCGAGAGAATATTGGCCCGCTGCGCCCAAGACACCCAACAGCAAGAACGCGACTGACACGAGACTCGGCCGCTCTTCGACGAGAATGATCGTGTCCATGTCGCCCTGCCGCGCGGCGAATGCCAAACCGCCGATCAGCAGCAGAAACGCGCCGGCGAAACTCGTCAGCACAATCACGAGGAATCGGTACCAGACCAAACTGAGCAGTCCGCCAACCAGAAACGCGACAAAGTGCAGCCACACGCGGGCCGTGTCGTCGAGATGATCCGCAATGATTGCCGTCGCCGCGAGATCGACTGCCGCGCCGCACACGACGAACACGCCGATGCGAAGAATCGCGAGCGCGAGACCGCCGGCCGACAGACTCAACAGGCCGGCCGCGAGAATTGGATAAAGACCTAGCGACGGGCCGTGCACGAGTCCGTAAACTCCGCCAACGAACGTGGCCGCCGCTACGAACAGCGCGCGGTGCAGCCGCCAGCCGAGCACCCAGAAGACTGGGCCGATCGCCGCCGCGAGCACCAGCACGATCGCCGGCAGTTCGCTGGCCTTGGCCACAATCTGGGGACTGATTAGCTCCATCGGCCCGGCCGTCCGTGTCCGGTGCGAACCAGTCGCTGCCACACGCAGCGGCGGCGCGCAACGCCTCCCGTTTCGCGCGATCCCTCGCGCGGGGCGGTACGTTAGTGCTTCCGGCGCTTTGTGTCAATCTGCTCAGCGGCAAGCGGTTACGGCTCGATTGAATTGCGGATTGCGAATTGCTGTTCGCTAATTGAGAATCTATCGGAACCGGAGACGACAACAATGATCGCCGTCGCTGCAATCGTCGCGTGGCTAGACCGATTCGCTCCGCGCGACCTCGCGGAAGATTGGGACAACGTCGGTCTGCTTGTGGGCGACCGCGCGGCAGTAGTGTCGCGAATCATGACGTGCCTGAGTGTGACACCAGCCACGGCGCGCGAGGCGATTGAACGCCGAGCCGAACTGATCGTCACGCATCACCCGGTGCTGTTCGGGCCCGTGCAGCGGTTGACGGCCGACGAGCCGCAGGGACGAATGTTGCTCGAATTGATCCGCGCGGGCGCGGCAATCTACAGTCCGCACACGGCATTCGACGGCACGGCGGGCGGAATCAACGAGATGCTCGCCGAGCGGCTCGGGCTTACGGAGTGCGAGCCGCTGCGGCCGGCGGCAAGCGCGACGCGGGCGAAGCTGGTCGTGTTCGTGCCGGAGGGCGATCTCGAGCGCGTCAGTCGCGCGATGTTCGACGCGGGAGCTGGGGTCATCGGCGAATATCGCGAGTGCAGTTTCCGCGTCGCTGGTCGCGGCACGTTTTTCGGATCGGACGCGTCGAACCCGACGATCGGGCAGGCGGGCCGTCGCGAAGTCGTGGACGAGTGGCGGTTGGAGGTGATTTGTCCGCAGGCGGCCGTACCAAAGATCGTCGCCGCGCTGCGATCGGCACATTCTTATGAAGAGCCGGCCTACGACGTGTATCCGCTCGCGAGCGAGCCGGCCCGCATCGGCGCGGGCCGTCACGGAGTATTGCCCGCGAGCGAATCGCTCGAACCACTCGCGGCGCGCGTGCAAACCGCGCTCGGCAGTTCGCTGGTGCAAGTCGTCGGCCAGCGCGACCGCGCGATCCGCCGCGTCGCGGTCGCCTGCGGCTCCGGCGGCGAATTCCTCGGCGACGCCGCGGCTCGCGAGTGCGACGCCCTCGTCACGGGCGAGGCCACGTTTCACCGCCAGCTTGAAGCGGAGTCGCTTGGCATCGCCCTCGTGCTCGCCGGCCACTTCGCGACTGAGCGATTTGGCGTCGTCCAACTCGCGGAGTTGTTGCAACGGCAGTTCGCAGGCGTCGAGATTTGGGCTAGCCGCACCGAACGCGAGCCGGCGTGGGTCGCGCGGTAACCGAATTCCGAGAATTCACGTTTTGCACCTTGGCACAAGGGAAACTACGCATGCTTGAACACCGTGATCGTGTCACTCGGCGGGCGTGGCGAGCAATCCATCTGGCGCTGGCGGCGTGGACGCTTCTGGTCTCGGCCGCGACGGCGCAGCAAACGACGTTCACTCCGCAACACGTGGCGAAGATTCGCACGGTGACCGCAGCGGAGATTTCGCCGGACGGCAAGAGCGTCGCGTACGTTCTTAGCGTGCCGCGCGTGCCGCTCAAGGAGGACGACGGGCCGGCGTGGGCGGAACTGCACGTCGTCTCGGCTGACGGCGTTTCGCGACCATACGTGACCGGCCAGATGACTGTCTCGGCCGTTTCGTGGCGGCCGGGCGGCGAGGAGATTTCGTTCTTGGCAAAGCGCGGCAAAGACGAGCACGCGACGATTCACGCAATTCCCGTGGCCGGCGGCGAGTCTCGGCGCGTCGTCAGCCACAAGGCCGACATCACCGCGTACTCGTGGAGTCCCGACGGCAAGCGGATCGCGTTTCTCGCCGCCGAGCCGATCGCGAAAGAGAAGAAGGAACTCAAAGACAAGGGATTCAGCCAGCAGATTTACGAAGAGGATTGGCAGCCGGTCCGCGTTTGGATCGCTGCCGCGGACGAGAAGGAGGCGAAATCGCAACAACTCGAATTGCCCGGCTCCGCGTTCGATGTCCGATGGAGTCCGGCGGGCGATCGCCTAGTGGTCGTGCTCGCGCCCACGCCGCTCGTGGACGACGGCATAATGAATAAGAAGCTGCACGTCGTAGACGCCGAGAGCGGCAAGGTCGTCGCCCGCGTGGAGACGCCCGGCAAGCTCGGCCAGGTCGCGTGGAGCATGGACGGAAAACGTCTGGCGATGATTGCCGCCGCGGACCGCAACGACCCGCACGAAGGTCGGCTGCTCGTCGTTGCGGCCGACGGCGGCTCAACCATGGACGTTTCGCGGAACCTTGATGCTCACGCAATCTCGGTCGCATGGCGGAACGCTGACACGGTCGCGTTTCTCATCGACGTTCGCTTCACGAGCCATCAGGCGTACAGTCAGCGAACCGGTTCGAATTGGCCGACGCACGTAATCGCGGGCGAGACGGTGATGTCGGGCCTGTCGATCTCGCGCGACGGGCGTTCGTCGGCGTGGCTGGGCCAGACCGATCGCAACCCTGCGGAAGTTTACATCCAAGGCCCGGACGACAAAGCGCCGCGGCGGCTGACCGACAGCAATCCGTGGCTCGCACAAATGCGTTTTGCGAAGCAGGAAGTCATTCAATACAAGGCGCGTGACGGACTTGAGTTGGACGGGATCCTCGTTCGGCCGCTCGACGAGGAATCCGGCAAGCGGTACCCGCTGATCCTGACGGTTCACGGCGGGCCGGAGGCGCACGTGTCGAACGGCTGGGTCACGACGTATTCGAATCCGGGTCAGGTCGCGGCCGCGCGCGGCTTCGCCGTGTTCTATCCGAACTATCGTGGCAGCACGGGCCGCGGCGTCGCGTTCTCGAAGCTCGGCCAGGGCGATGCGGCCGGCAAAGAGTTCGACGACCTCGTGGACGCGGTCGATCACCTCGTCGCGGCGGGACTCGTGGACAAATCGAAGGTCGGCATCACCGGCGGCTCGTATGGCGGCTACGCCTCGGCCTGGGGCGCGACTTACTATTCGGAGCGATTCGCCGCCAGCGTCATGTTCGTTGGACTGAGCGACCTCGTGTCGAAATCCGGCACGACCGACATCCCGCAGGAAATGTTCCACGTGCATCACCTGAAACATCCGTGGGACGCGTGGGACTATTTCCGCGAACGCAGCCCAATCTATCACGTGCAAAAATCGCGCACGCCGCTGCTCATTCTGCACGGCAAAGACGATCCGCGCGTACACCCGAGCCAGTCGCTGGAACTGTACCGGCAACTGAAAGTGCTCGGCAAAACGCCTGTGCGGCTCGTCTTCTACCCCGGCGAAGGCCACGGCAACCGCCGCGCGTGCTCGCGACTCGACTACAACATTCGGCTCATCCAGTGGATGGACCATTACCTTCGCGGCGCCGGCGGCAACCCGCCAGCCTATGAAATCGATTACGGGCTGGAACCGGCCAAGACGGAATCGGGCGGGTGAACTGTCTTCTACGCGGGTCGTTCCGGATCGGCTTCGGGCAATACGTGCGGTGAAGTGCCTTCGGCCTCAGCCTCCCAACTTCGGACGGGTGGCTGGACTTTGAGTTGATCGATCACGCTCTGCACGCCATCCATCGAGCGAATCGCCTGAATCGCGGCTCGCCGCTGGTATTCGTACAACACGTTGCCGCGAATCGTGACCGACGCATGGTAGACATCGACGTTGAAGCGACACGGCGCACGCAGCCCAATGTTAATGAGCTTGTTCGAAATGCGAAGCAGGAGGCGATCGTCGTCTTTCTTGGGCATGAATCTCCTCCTACTAGTTTGTGCGAGATGACAAGCAGATTCTATCAACCCGCGGCGCCCGTGTCGAACCGGCACAGGGAAGTGATACCGTTTGGCGAGTGGGCTGTGAGGCCCCTGATTCTCTGCGGGCGATCAGGGGGCTGACCCCCCCGCTCGCCAAACGGTGGTCTCAATTAGTCGCGAGTCCCCGGTGTCGCGTGGCAAGTCCCCCGGTGTCGGGAGGCAAGTCTTATGTTGTCGAGGTGCGCGAACCCCGGTGTTGGGGTGCGCGAACCCCGGTGTCTGGGGGCGCGAACCCCGGTGTCTGGGGGCGCGAAGCCGGGTGTCGAGGGGCGCGAAGCCGGGTGTCGAGGGGCGCGAAGCCCGTTGTCGGGGGGCGCGAAGCCCGTTGTCGGGGGGCATCTCCCAGGCTTGTCGTCACCCATCTCCCAGGCTTGTCGTGACCCATGTACGAGGGGACTCGCGAGGCAACTCCCAGACGATTAGTGCCGAATCATGGACTATTCTTGATAATACTGGCACGCAAACATATTAATTTCAGTTACTTGTGTCAAATCACATCGGAATAGGCATAATCTGCTGTAGGGAGCCGGCCGTGGCGGCTGCGGCGTTGGATTCCGACGGCCTGGAGAGCGAGGACCTCTAGGATGAAGTTGGAATCCGTGGAAAGCGTGGTGGTTTGGAATGTCAAGTGGTCACCCGACCGCGAGCAGTTCCGGGCACCGTTCGTCCGGAGTCTCGATAATGCTCGCGAGTTCGTCCACGGCTTCTTCGATATCCTCGAATTCAATCGACGGCTCGTGCGGTTCATCAACCGGCTCGTCGTCGCGGAGGTAAGCCATTTGGGTGGATCGGCACAAGGCCATGAGTTCGCTGGTGATCGTGATGAGCGTGGCGAGATCGGGATCTTCCACCGCGGACTGTTCGAGCCGAGCAGCGAGGTCGGCGATCGCGGCGACGCCGGACTTGGTCGCCGTCGCCTTGAGTCGGCCCGCCAGCGCTGACAGTCCGGAGATGTCGTGATTGTCGAGGCTGTGCGCGAGTCGTTCGATTTCCAGGCCGATGCGCAGGGCCGTTTGTTTCGACACGGCCGGCACGGCGGCGGCGCGGCTCTGATCGCGTGCCTTCACCGTTTCGATGAACCGCTCGACCAAGTCCGGGTCGAACTGCTTGCCCGCGCAGCGACGCAGTTCGGCGAACGCCGCGGCCTGGCTGCGTCCTTTGCGATAGACGCGGTCCGACACAATCGCGTCGTACGAATCGGCGATCGTCAGGATTCGCGCGCCGAGCGGAATCTTCTCGCCGTGCGGCAGGTCCGACTGGCAACTGCCGTTGTACGTCGCGTGATGGTTGATGATGATCTCGGCCAGCTTGTCGCTGGCAAACGTGGACCGGATGATTTCGACGCCCATGCGATCGTGTACGTGCATCGTCTTCCACTCTTCCGCGGTGAGCGGTCCCGCCTTGAGCAGGATCGAATCGGGCACGCCGATCTTGCCGATGTCGTGCAGCAGCGCGGCCATTTCGAGCACGTAGGCGTCGCTCAGACTCATCAGGCCGTTCGCCGTGGCGACGCACAGGTCGGCGACGCGGCGGCTGTGTTCCGCGGTCGCGGAATCGCGATACGACAGCGCCGAGATCAGCGCGGTGACGGCACTGAACGGGATTGCCGTCTGCGCGTCCGGCTCCAGCACGGGGCGAGAGCGCGAGACCTTCGCATCGTCAATCTCGACGTTGTCCGGCACCTCGTCCCAGCCCACGACGCGATTTCGTCCGGTTCGCTTGGCGATGTACAACGACTTGTCGGCCTGATCGAGCAATTCTTGCAGGCTGCGAGCGCCCAGGCTCATGGCCGAAACGCCGACGCTCACGGTCACGGCGAGGTTCGGCATGCGGATCGCGGCAACCGCTTTTCGATAGCGTTCGCCCGCGAGCCGCGCGCCGTCCTTGTCGAGGTGCGGCAACAGGATGCAGAACTCTTCGCCGCCGTACCGACAGACCACGTCGCCGTCGCGCACCGTCGCGCGCAGCACCACGGCCACTTTTTGCAGCACCTGGTCGCCGACGCTGTGACCGTGCTGATCGTTGACCAGCTTGAAATGATCGATGTCGAGCATCACGCAACTGAGCGGATACGCGTATCGCCCGGCGTTCGCCCAGTGGGTCTCGAACTGCGACAGGAACGAGCGGCGATTGAGGCACGAGGTGAGCGGGTCGCGGGTGGCGAGTACTTGCAGCTCCTCGTTCTGGAGGCGGATTTCCTCGCGCGATTTCTTCAGCACCTCCAGCATGCTGACCAGTTCTTCCTTGTTCTTTTCGAGCAGCGTCACGTCGCCAAAGCTGGCGAGCACGCCGCGGCATTTACCGTCGTCGCACAGGATCGGCGACGAATTCACGATGAACATCCGCTCGTCGGATTCGTTCGGCTTCAAGCCAAGCATCACGCCGGTCTGCGCCGCGCCGTCGCGGATCGCCTTGATCCAAGGCAGTTGCCGCGCGTCGGCGTTCTCGTCGGGCTGCGACCACGGCAGCTTCGCGACGTGCGTGCCTTGAAGCTGATGCGCCGGCTGGCCGACGTGCTTGGCAAACGCTTGGTTCGCCAGCACGATTCGCTCGTCGCGATCGAGCACCAGCAGCCCCTCGGCGAGCGTGTCGAGCGCGGCCCGCACCCGATCCGGAATTACCTTGGACGGGTCGAGGTGCTGCAACATTTTTTTCAGGTAGAAGAAGAACACCACGACACACGACACGCCGAAGAACACGGCGAGCTTGGCGAACGGAGTCTGCACGAGGCCGAGCAGTCCCGGTCGCGACAGTGCGGCAAATCGCACCTCGACCGTGCCCCACGGCTGATCGCCGGCCGTGATGGGCACGTACATGCACGTCTCGGTCGAGACTTCGCCCTGCGTGCCGCGCCAGTGCGTCACGTGGTCGCCGACCTCCGCCAGCAGTTCGCCGCCGCCGCTGCGCACCGCCGCCGACAGAATGTCAGGATTTCGTTTGGTCAATGCGTGCAAGCTCGCTTCGATGTTCGGCACTTCGCCGCGGCTGGCGAGCAACGAGCAATTCAGCGCGATGGATTCGCAGAGCGAGCGGCGGCCGTTCATCGTCGCCGCGCGGGTGTCGGGCAACAGGCCGACAGTTCCCGCGGCGAGCAGCACGCTCACCGCAAGACAAGCCAGACCCAACGTGATACGAATCGTCGCCGAGATGCGATACATGATGCGTTCCTATTGCTTCAATTCTTCTTTGCGGCTCGAACTCTGTTCCACCAGCGATTCGAGCGACTCCTCGTCCGGTTTGTCTTTCTTGTCCCGCCGTTCTTTGTCGTCCTTCTCGTCCTTGTCGCTGGTGAGCGATTGCAAGATCGGCAGCGGGTCCATGAGCCGCCATGCCGGAATCGACGATAGGGCGCTGGCGATCAGGTATCCGCCACGCAGCGTCCACCACACGTAACCGGCCGAAAGTGCTGTGGTCAGCGCGGTCGCCGTGCCGACCGTGTAGACGCCGAATTTTGTGTGAATGTCCAGTTGGTCGCGCATGCAATCGAGCTTGTCCCAGAGCAAGTCGGTATTGAGCACGAGGCTCATCGCCCGCGCTAGGTCGCTCGACGTGTGCGGCCGCGTGCCCGGCCGCACCGCCTGCTGCGCCGCTCGCTTCAGATTCAGCAGCCAATCGCGATTGAGGCCAAGCCGATCCGCGGATTCGATCAGTTCGAGCGATCGGCCGCTCACGTGTAACTGGATTGAGCCGTCGATCACGCCGCCGTTCGACGAGCCGTGATCCGATCGGCGGCCCTGGTGCCCTTGCCCCGTCGTATCAAGCCGCGATTTCACCTCGCCGGGATCGATGCTCGTGCTGGGCGGCTCGATTTCGGTCGGAGGCAGGGTGCCGCCAGGTGGTTCGCCGAATCCGGCACCGGGCGGTAGCGGCGGCGGTGCAACTTCGGCCGCGTTCACCGTGATCGTTACCGTGGCAACGTCGCTGCCGCCCGCACCGTCGCTGACGATGTACGTGAAAGTGTCCACGCCGTCGTACAACGGATCAGGCCGATAGCTGAACGAGCCGTTGGCGCTGAGTATCAGTTGGCCGTGCGTCGGGCCGCTCACGACCGCAGCCGTCAGCAGGTCACCGTCCACGTCGCGGTCATTCGCGAGCACGCCGGATGCCGGCACGATGATTTCCTCGCCGTCGATCGCCGCGTAATTCTCCGCCGTCGCCACCGGTGCGTCGTTCACGGAGATTACCGCCAAGGTCACGGTGACATCGGCCGAGTTGTCGGTGCCGTCGGTGGCGTGATACGTGAACGAATCGGCGCCGTTGAAATTCGCGTCCGGCGTGTACGTGAACGTGCCGTCGGCGTTTAGCACGACCGTGCCGTTTGACGGACCGTTGACGAGCACCGCGGTCAGCGTGTCCTCGTTGCCGAGGATGCCGTCCGTGTTGTCCGGATCGAAATCGTTCGCCAGCACGTCGCCGTTCACGGCCGTGTCTTCGTTCGTTGTGGCCGAGTCGGCCGCCGCGATCGGCGCGTCGTTGATTTCGTTCACCGTGATCGTGACCGTGGCCACGTTGCTCGCGGCGCCGTCGCTGTCCACGGCGTGGTACGTGAAACTGTCCGTGCCGAAAAAGTTCGCGTTCGCGGTGTAGGTAAACGTGCCGTCGGCGTTGAACACCAGAGAGCCGTTGGCCGGGCCGGCGTCGAGCACCGCGGTCAGCGTGTCCTCGTTGCCGAGGATGCCGTCCGTGTTGTCCGGATCGAAATCGTTCGCTAGCACGTCGCCGTTCACGGCCGTGTCTTCGTTCGTCACGGCCGAGTCGGCCGCCGCGATCGGTGCGTCGTTGATTTCGTTCACCGTGATCGTGACCGTAACGATGTTCGAGTCGGCCGTTCCGTCGTTTGCCCTGTAGGTGAAGGTATCGACGCCGAAGAAGTCGGCATTCGGATCGTAGGCGAACGAACCGTCGGTATTGAGCGTCAGGCTGCCGTTGGACGGACCGCTGACCAGCACGGCGCTCAGCGAATCGCCGTCGATGTCGCTGTCGTTGGCCAGCACGCCGGCCGCCGACAGCACGCCCAGCGTGGAGTCTTCGCTGACTGTGTAGCTGTCAGGGGCGGCGACCGGCGCGTCGTTCACGGCCGTGACGGTGATCGAGGCCGATTCGGTCGCCGTGCTGAATGCGGTCGTGCCGCCACCAGTGCTCGCGTCCACCTTCGTGCCCGCCGCGCCGCTCGACTGGTCCCAGGCGCGGAACGTGACGCTGGCCGCATCGGCGTTTTGACTGTCGGGAACAAACCGCAGGCGGTCGGTCTCGCGCAGCAACAGGGCCGACGAGTCCGACACGGGGCCGACGTCGTTCCAGGTGAAGCCGCCGGTCGTCGAGTATTGCCAGGTGCCGTTGCTGCTGGCGACGCTGGTGATCGCCAAGCCCTCGAACGGCATGGTATCCACGTCGGTGATGCGGTCGCCGCCCGCGCTGCCGATGATCGCGAAGACCGTGTCGCCGCTGTTCGTCGTGTCGTCTTCCGTGATCGTCGTCAGCGTCATCGTGCCGGTCGAATCGAGCACGGGTGCGTCGTTGACGGCGGTGACGGTGAGTGCGGCGGATTCCGTGGCGGTGCTGAACGCGGTCGAGCCGCCGTTCGTGCTGGCGTCTACTTTCGTCCCCGCCGCGCCGCTCGACTGGTCCCAAGCGCGGAACGTGATGCTCGGGAAGCTGCCGTTCTGTCCGTCCGGCACGAACCGCACGAGGTCGGTATCGCGCAGTAGCAGGGCCGAGGCGTCCGACACCGCGCCGACGCCGCTCCAGCTTCCGCCGCCGTCGGTCGAGAATTGCCACGTGCCGTTGCCGCCGGACATGCTGGTGACGGCGATCCCCTCCAGCGCGCCGGAGTCCGCGTCGCTGATTCGGTCGCCGCCCGCACTCGAGATGATCGACGCGACCGAGTCGCCTGCGTTATTCGTATCGTCTTCGGTGATCGTGGTCAGCGTCATCATGCCGCTCGCATCGAGCACCGGCGCGTCGTTCACGCTGCTGATGTTAATGTCGCGCGCGATCGCCGCGCTGCCCACGTCGCCGTCGTTGACGCTAAAGCCGATGGTGCGCGTGACAGTGGACGGACTGCTGCTCAGGTTCTCGTAGGTCACGCTGCGCAGCGCGGCTTCGTAGTTGGCCAGCGTGTCCGTGCCAGTCAAGACCAGCGTGCCGGTTATGGCATTCCAGGTTCCGGTGATCGTCAACGTGTTGGCAAACGCCAGCACGTCTTCGCCATTCGCATAGCCCAGCGAAATTCGGACCTGGGCACTCTCGATGTTGACGTCGTCCACGTCGGAGACGGTGATCGAGTTGGTGATCGCGACCGATCCGGAGTTTTCGCTGTAGGCCAACGGGGCGGCCTCAATGCCGGCGGTCACCGGCGCGTCGTTGAAGGCCGTGAGGCTGATCGTGGCGGTGTCCGAAGCGGTGAGCGGGCCCCCGGCGCCCGAATTGCCCAGGTCGTCGATCGCCAGCGTGAGCGTGTCGCTGGCCGGCGGTGTGTCCGAGCTGTTGACGTAGGTCAGCGTCGCGCTCAGGTTGCCGGCCAGCAGGTCGTTGATTTGCGTGACGCTGCCGGTCACCGTGACCGTGGCCGTGCCGGAGCCCGCGATGGTCACGCCGGTCGTTCCGGCCGTGGCGGTGATCGTGCCGGAGGCGACCGAGATCGTTGCTTGCACGCTACCCGCGCCCGCGTCCACGTCGGCAATCGACAGGCCGGCGCCGTGAAGCGTGAGCGTCGTTTGTTCGGTGGCGCTGAAGCTGGCGGGAACGATCGTGGCGGACGGGGCCTCGTTGACCGCCGTGACCGCCACGGCGATGTCCTGCGAGCCCGTGCCGCCCGCGCCGTCGCTTGCGAGCACGGTCACGTCGTACACGTTGTCGCCGCCGGCGTCGGCGGGCGATTCAAAGTCCGGCGCGGTGAGAAAACGGAGCGCGCCGGTCGAACTATCGATCGAGAACTTGGCCGCGTCTGCGCCGCCGCTAATCGAGTAGGTCAGCGTCTGGGCTGGCAAGTCGGCGTCAGTGGCCGTGACGGTCGTCACCGCCGTCGAGTTTTCGGCCACGCTGACGGCGGATGTCGCGCCACCCCCGTTGCTGGTGATGATCGGATTGTTGTCGTTCAGCGGATTGACGGCAATCGTGAAGTTCTGCGTGCTGAACGAGCCATCCGCGCTGGCGGCTCGCACCGTAATCGTGTGGCTGGTCGCGGTTTCGTAATCCAAACTCCCGGCCACCGTGACGACGCCGGTCGATCCGTCGATCGCGAATCGCCCGCCGGCGGTGTCGTCGAGTGAGTAGGCGATCGTATTCGTCGTCGCGTCGGCGTCGCTGGCCGAGGCCGTGACGCCGACTGTCGCGCCGTTCGCCGCGTTCTCGTTGACCGCGTTCGCCGCGGCATTCGAGTCGGTGACCGCACCAACGTCGAACTCGTCCACGTCGTTGACGTTGATCGTGAGGGTCTGCGTGCTGAACGAACCGTCGGCCGAGGTGGCGCGGACGACGACGTTGTGCGACGCGGCCGATTCGCCGTCGAGCAGTGTGCCGTTGGCCACGGTGACGACGCCAGTCGAGCCATCGATTGCGAACCGGCTGCCCGCCGTGTCGTCGAGTGAGTAGGTGATCGTATTCGTCGTGGCGTCGGCGTCGGACGCGAAGGCGGTGACACCGACCGTCGTGCCGTTGGCCGCGTTCTCATTGACGGCGTTCGCCGCTGCGTTCGTGTCGATGATAGCGCCGACGTCAAACTCGTCCACGTCGGTCACGGTCACGGAAATCGCTTGGGAGTCCGCGCCGCTCGCCCCGTCGCTGACCTGTACGGTGACTTCGTAAATGCTGTCGCCATCGGCATCGGCGGGCGCTTCGCGGTTTTGAGGAGCGACAAAACTCAACGCACCCGTCGAACCGTCGATCGAGAACAGCGCGGCATCCACGCCGCCGCTGATCGAGTAGGTCAGCGTCTGAGCCGGCAGGTCGGCATCGGTGGCCGTCACGATTGTCACGGCGGTCGCGTTCTCGGCGACGATGATCGAGGCCGTCGCGCCGCCGCCGCCGGACGTGATCATTGGGCTGTTGTCGTTGACGGGAGTGACTGTGACGCTGATTCCCTGCGTGTCGCTGCCGCCCGCTCCGTCTGACACTTGTATTGTGACTTCGTAGACGTTGTCCGCGTCCGCGTCCAACGGTGATTCGAAGTCGGGAGCAGAGAGAAACGTGAGCACGCCGGTAGTCGAGTCGATCGAGAATCGCGCCCCGTCGTCGCCGCCCGCGATGCTGTACGTCAGGGTCTGCGGCGGCATGTCGGCGTCGTTTGCCGTGACGGTCGTGACCGCCGTCGTGTTCTCGGCGATGCTCACCGCCGCCGTCTCGCCGCCGCCGTTACTCGTGATGGCCGGCGCGAAATTGACCCCGATAGTCGGCCGGATCGACACGGCGCCGACTGCCCACTGATTGCTGCCGCCGAATGACCACGACAGGGCGACCGATGCCGCGCCGGCCTCGGTGCTCGCGCCCGAATTGGCGTCGTCCAAATGGATGTCCCAATGTTCCGTCTGGCCTGCGCCCGGAACAAGGTTGTAATTGGTTCCGCTCTCAACAGTGATGCCTGCGAAGACCAGCTCGTCTGCGCCAGAGCTGACGTTGACCGTGGGATTCGACGAGTCGCCGCCGGCCGAAGCGAACGTGCCGAGCGGCGTCGCCTGATCCACGCCGGTGAATGTCGAGACGCCGACGACCGTGCCGGTCGTGTTCGCGCCGGTCAGCGTGACGACGACGTTGTGCGCGCCGAGATCCGGTGCGACCAGCGCCCAAGTTTCGATGCGGGCTTCGTTGCTGCCGTTCGCCTGGGCGCCGACGAAAATGAGCGAATCGCCGTTGTACGTGATGCCGCTTACCGACCGAGCGCCCGGATTCGCCAGCGACACGGTGACCAGCATCAGGCGGTCATTGCCCGATGCGGTGTGCGACAGCGTCATACTGGCTGCCGTGGTTGATCCGGTCGTCTGGCTGTCCACCGTCACTCGCAGATCCTCGACGTTCACGCTGACCGTCTGCGAATCCGTGCCACCCGCCCCGTCGCTCACCTGCACTGTCACTGCGTAGACGTTGTCGCCGTTGGCGTCAGTCGGCGATTCGTAGTTGGGCGCAGAAACGAAACTCAGCGCACCGGACGAACTGTCGATCGAAAATCGCGCGGCGTCGGCGCCGCCGGCGATCGAGTAGCTGAGCGTCTGACCCGGAAGATCCGAGTCGGTCGCCGTGACGGTCGTCACAACAGCGGTGTTTTCGGCAGTGCTGATCGTCGCCGTCGCTCCGCCGCCGTTCGACGTAATGATCGGATTGTTGTCATTCAGCGGGTTCACGTTTATCGTAAACGACTGCGTGCTGAACGAGCCGTCGGCAGACGTCGCTCGCCCAACGATATTGTGTGATGCGGCGGATTCGCGGTCGAGCAGGCTGCCGTTGGCCACGGTGACGACGCCGGTCGAACCGTCGATCGCGAACCGGCCGCCGGCGGTGTCGTCGAGCGAGTAGGTGATCGCGTTCGTCGTCGCGTCCGCGTCGCTCGCTGACGCCGTGACGCCGACCGTCGTGCCGTTCGCCGCATTTTCATCGACTGCGTTGGCCGCGGCATTCGAGTCCGTGACGGCACCGACGTCGAATTCGTCCACGTCCGTCACGGTTACCGAGATCGCTTGCGTGTCGGTGAGGCCGCCGTCGCTGACCTGCACGGTGACTTCGTAGATGCTGTCGCCGTTCGAGTCGGTCGGCGCCTCACGGTTCGGCGCGGCAACGAAACTCAGCGCGCCGGATGAACTATTGATCGAAAAGTGTGCCGCGTCGGCGCCGCCGCTGATCGAATAGCTCAGCACCTGAACCGGTTGATCGGCGTCGGTCACGGACACGGTCGTTACGCCGGTCGAGTTTTCGGCAATGCCGATCGCCGCCGTCGCGCCGCCGCCGTTCGACGTGATGTTTGGCGAATTGTCGTTTACCGGCGTCACGGTGATGTTGAACGTGGCGGCGGAATTCGCGCCGACGCCGTCATCAACGGTGAACGCGAAACTGTCACTGGCCGTCTCGCTGCCGTCGTGCGAATAGGTCACGAGTCCCGCGTTGACGTCGGCCTGTGTGAAGGTGCTCGCGGCGGAGAGCGGCACAGCGTTGAGGAACAGCGTGCCGTTCGTCGGCGCGCCGGTGAGCGTGTACACGAGCTGAGCCGCCGCGTGATCGACGTCGGTCGTGATCAGCATCGCGCTGGTGATCGTCGTGCCGGTCGAATTCTCAGCGACGGTCGCGCCCATGTTGGTCGCCAGCACTTGCTCGTCATTGACCGAGTTCACGACGAGCGACGCGGCGTCGGTCGCCGTCGAGAACGCCGTGACGCCTCCGTTCGTGGACGTATCGGCCGTGCCGCCGTTTGATCCCGCGGTGCGATCCCACGCGCGGAACGTGATCGCGGCGGCGAGCGTGCCGTTGTAATCGGCGTTCGGCTGGAAATAGACGCGCGTGCTGGCATCGGCGGCGAGTAACCGCGCCGCGGCGCCGGACACGGCGCCGAGCGTGTTCCAGTTCGATCCGCCGTCGGTCGAGTAGTGCCAGGTGCCGTTGCTCGTGTCCGCGGCGGAGACGGCGACGCCGAGCACGGCGCCGAAATCCGAGTCGGTCACGTTGTCAACCTGGCCGGCTGGCGACGCGAAATCGACGAGCGACGAGATCAGCGTGCCGACCGCGCCGACGGGCGCGCCGGCGTCCTCATTCTCCGCCATCAAGGCAGGCGACTTCGATCCGTCCAGCGCCGGGGCGTTGTTGACGACATGGAACATTGCCAGCGCGTCGATTTTGTCGCTTAACGAAACGTCGCTCCCGTCAAGCAACATCGTAGCCGTGGACGAGACCGACCCGGAGCCGAGCGTCGTGCTCGTGAAGGTCACGGCGAAGACGTCATCGTCGGTGACAGTCAGGTTGTTGCCGCCGATCGTGTCGCCGCCGTCCACCGACATCAGGATAGTGCCGGCTGCAAGATTGACGCCGCCGATCGTCGTGGCCGCATCGATCAATTCCATGCCGTAAATCTTTGTACTTATTCCGATGCCGGAGTCCGACCCCTCGACGAGAATCTGAATTGTGCCTGCGGTCGTGCCGGCGCCGACTCCCGTCGCCGTGAACAGCCGGATGTCGCCGTGCTCGGCGCCGCCCTTCCGGCTGAAGAGGATCGTGCCTGCGTTCAGCGTGACGTCACCCACTGTCGTGTCCCGTTCCACGAGCGCCAGGCTCCACGTGTCGCCGTCGCCGTGGATCGAGCCGAAGTTGTCGAGCACCATCGTAAACGTGCCCGACGTGTAAACTCCGGCGACCGTCGGGCGGAACAGGAACACCTCGTCAGCGGTAACGGACAACGTGTTGTTGCTCGTAAGCGTCTCCGAGCCGTCGGTAGAAATGAGTACGTCACCGGCCTGGAGCGTCAGCGAGTTGCCACCCGAGCCGATCGTGATCGTTTGCGTCACGTAGTCGATCGCGTCGATGTTCACGCTGGACGAGAAGAACGACAGGTCGAACACCGACGCGAACGTCCCGTTCGTCGTGCCGCTTACGGGATCGAGCTGGAAGCTCGGCGGCCCGAACTGAATGGTCTCGCCTTTGTTCCACGCGCTCAGTCCGGGGTCGTGCTGCCGGACACGTCGCCGTCGGTCGAAAGCCAAAGCGAATTCACCACCGCCACGCGGGCGACGCCGAATTCGGACGTGTTGTCGCTCGCGTCCGTGGCGGTCGCGGAGATGTAGGATCCGGCGGACACCGACGCCGCAAAACTGACGTTGCTGAACGTCGCGTTGCCGGAGCCGTCGGTCGTCACGACGGTCGAGCCGAGATACGTCTTGCCCTCGCCGTACCCGGACGTGTCGGCTGCGTCGTTCGAGTAGAAGTCGAGCGTGAACATGGCGCTGGCTGTGCTGTTCAACGTGCCGCTCAGCGCGATCGCCGTGCTGTTGGTCGCGGCGTAGGTTAGCACGGGGAAGTTTTGCGTGAGGTTCGCGCCCCCGTCGCCGTCGCCCGCGTCGTTCGCCGTGACGCCGTTCGCGTTCAGATCGATACCAAGATCGGCGGCAGTCGACCCGTTTGAATTGATGGAGTTTCCGCGAACCAAAATTCCGGTGCTCGCCGACACGCGCACGCCGTCGATACCGTTGAACGCGATCGTGTTGCCTTCGCCCGCGACCGTGCCGCCGATCGTCGCATTGTTCGCCGTCGAGCCGAGGCCGATCTGAATGCCGGCGGCGCTGTTGCCCAGTGCCGACGTGCCGTTCGCCTGAGTGCCGATCAGGTTGCCCTGAATCAGCGTGGCGCCCGAGTCCGCGCCGGCGTCGCCGAGATCGATGCCATCGCCGTCGTTGCCCGAAATCAGGTTGCCGATGATCCGGTTGTTGTCGGCGTCGGTATCGAAATCGACGCCATCGTCGGTATTGCCCAAATCCACCGTGCCGGTGAAGTCGGTGCCGATGTAATTTCCCTGCACGACGTTGTTGTCGGCGCTGCGTACGAGCACGCCGTCCAGGTTGCCGCTGATCACGTTTCGGGCTGTGGGCGCGCTGCCACCGATCGTGTTGTTCGCGCCGAGAACGTTAATGCCATTCTGCGCATTGGCCTCCGCCGCGCCGGCATCGCCGCCGGCCGTCGTGAGCCGGCCGATCCAGTTGCCGGCGATCGTGTTTCCATCTGAGCCGGCCTGAATCTCGATTCCGTCCCCGCCGAAGTTGCGAATCAAGACGCCGCGAATCGTGCTGCCATCGGCGGTAGCCGTGAGCACTAGGCCGTCGGACGCGAGGTCATTGCCGTCGAGCACAATCACGGGCGTGCCCGCAAAGTCCGGCTCAGTCGTGCCGTCGATGATCACCGCGTCGGTGATCGCCGGCAGAGCGGTCGCCAGATTGATCGTATGCGGCCCAGTCCCTGCGATGTTGAACGAAATGGAGTCCAGCCCGGCCAGTGCATTGGCATCCATGATCGCTTGCCGCAGTGATCCGGCGCCGGCGGTGTTTGTGTTGGTCACGGTGAACGTGGCCAGAAGTCCGTGCCACGAGTGCTGTAGGTCGCCGGAAAAAGCGACCTCCGTTTCGATGTTGCCCAAACGATGTTCGAGCACCCAGTTGCCGCTGAGCGTCGCGGCCCCGGTGCTGTCGCTGCTCGCGGCCACGTCGGCGCCGGTCCACGCGCCAACGGTATTGAGCAGTGACCGACCCGATTCGCCCGCCGCCAGTTCGCAGCCGTAGAACAGCAGGTCCGCGTCGTTCGCGAGCGCCGTGCCCCAACTGCCGAATGCGTCGCGGTGCTCGTTGAGGTTGTCCGCCGTGAGCCACGTGTCTCCGAACTTGATCGCGCGGTCGGTGGCGTGTGTTACGAAATGGATCGCGTCGAGATGATCGTACCCGGCCAGCGTTTGGCTGATCTGCTCGATCCCGTTCCGATCGCTGTGCAGCACGACGACGTCGATCTGAGTCCCCGCGTCGTGGTGCCGCCACGCGTCGAACGCGAGTTGCTCGTAGTCGGCCGAGCCGGCATCGACGAACACGAGTTCGTGCCGCACCGCGCCGTCGCCGAGCGGCAGTTCCTGCGACGACGCGTCTCCCTCCGTGCTGAGTTGCGTGAGCCACTGCCCGCCGATCGCGTCGCCCGCCGCGCTGTAGTGCTGAGAGAAGACGCCCGTGGCGCCGGCCGCGTCCGTGCTCTGCCACCCGATCAAAAAGCCGCCGTCGGCCTCAATCGTCACGGTGGGCTGATTCAATTCATGGATCGTGCCGCCGTTGACTTGAAACTCGTCGCCCTGTGCGACTCCTTCGACATCGAACCGCCGGGCATAAATATCATGGGCATCATTCTGCTCGGTGCGCCAGACAACGATGAAGTCCCCGTCCGCATCCATCGCCACGGAAGCGTCGCGTTGATCTCCTTCGATCGTCGTGTTGACCAGGAACTCGCCACCTTGGGCGACGCCATCGGAACTAAATCGCTGCGCGTGGATTTCCATGCTGCCCGCGTGGTCGTTGGTCCACACGGCCACAAAGTCGCCGTCCGCATCGGCCGCGAACGCCGCGCCGGCATGCTCGCCGCCAGCGCCTGCATAACCGACAATCTCCGGGCCGATCGGCGTCGCGCTCAAGAGCAGTCGCTCTTCCATCCGCGCCAAGTCCAACACGCGCGTGGGCCGCGTCGGCACGCGATCGCGGCGCCGCCAACCGGCGCGAAATCGCGCAAGCCACTCGTTAAGCTGCCAACGCTGCGACGAAAGTAACTTGCTCAGCATGGCCGTTTGTCTCTTCAGGTTGCTCGACAAGTTGTGCGTGGTCGTTCACCCAACGTCTCGTCAGCCGCGAGCAGCTTTGCGGCGTCTCGCGCGGCAATGCGCGTGAAATCTTCCGAATCTCGACTATGCGTCGCCGCGACTCCTAAATCGCTGTCGCTGCCCGATTGAATCAAGGAGTGGCGTTGTGGTCTCTGGGAGCCCGCACCACAAACGCTTTCCGCAAATCTAGGTCACAAATTTTCCGCCGCATCGTTCCGCGTCGGCCCACTTCAGCGAATGCCCGCGAAGCGCGCGAGTCTGGGCGAACATTGCCGGTTGTGCCGATTCTCCGGCCTTTGCCGGTCGTGCCGATGAAATCGCCTTTGCGGTAGCAGTTGCGCCGGATTTGTCAGGAATGCCGTCCCGGCGAGCTTTGCCGGTCGAAATAGGAGAATGAAACGTGACTATCGGCGGTACGATCGGCGGCCGCGCGGGGCATTCGGCGAGGCGACGACCGGCTCCGCGGCCCGATCCGGACAAGGAGGTGCGATCCTGTGCGGTTGCGAACAGCCACGTGGATTTCATTCGTCGTGAGCGCGATGACTTTGGTCGTCGCGGCGATCGCGCTGCGCGCGGCGTGGACAGTCGAGCCTGAACAGTCCAAGAACATGACGGCCGACGCACGACAGGACGACGGCGCGAAAGCGCCCGTACAATCGTCGGCCGACTCAGCCGACTTCGACGCGGATCCCGCGCCCGACTTTCATCCAAACGCCGTCATATCTGAGCCGGAGCCAATCGTGGACGTTCAGATCGCGGACTCGCCGGTCCAGATCGCGCTCGACGTCGAGGACGACGACGCTCCGTTGCTCGGCTCGGCAATGCAGTTCCCGTCGCAACGCGTAGTCTCGGTCATCCTTACCGTCGTCCACGAACCGGACATGCTCAATCCTTCAAGCGACGCCGAGCTTGAACCCGTGCTGTCGATTCCGCTCCAAGTGCCGCCGCTCCGTTCGGCGGCGATGGCCGCGCCAAATCGCGCGCCTACGCGGCAACCGGCGGCAACGGCAATCGCCGAGGAACCGCCGCCGGGCGTGCACCGTCTCGCCGCGCCGGACCCGTGGAAGACGCCCATCGGCCTCCAGCCTGAACCCGAATCGAACAAGGTTCAAGTCGTTACGGCCGCGGAGGTCCCTGTGCTCCGCGAGCCGATGCAGGATTTGCCGGACAATTTTGAGCCGTGGTGGCAGTCGCCGGTCATGGCGTCGATTCGCAATGCGGAGCAGCCGCAATCGGTCACGGTGGACCAACTCGTATTGGGTGCGCTGCGGCACTCGCCCCGCGTCCGCGCGATCAGCACCGCGCCGCTGATTCGCGAGGCGGCGATTACCGCTGCCGACGCGCGGTTCGACTGGCGCAGCTTTATGGACTCGCGGTTTGCCAGCATAAGCGAACCGGTCGGCAGCACGCTCAAGACCGGCGGCCCGTCGCGGTTCCGCGAACAAAACTGGAATCAAAACACCGGCCTGCGCCGCACCACCACGTCCGGCGCCAACGTCGAAATCGCCCAGCGCCTCGGCTACCAAGACAACAACTCGGTCTTCTTTCAGCCGACCCAGCAGGGTAACGCCCGGCTCTCGCTCAGCTTCAATCAGCCGCTGCTCAACGGCGCCGGCTGCGCGTACAACACCAGCCTGATCGTGCTCGCGCAGATCGACGCCGACCTGGCCAACGACGAATTCTCGAAACTCCTGCAAGACCACTTGCTCGAGGTGACGCGAGCATACTGGGAGCTGTACGGCCACCGCGCGGTGTTGCTGCAAAAACAGCGGTTGCTCGAAAATGCCGTGACGATCCACGAGCGACTCGAAAGCCGCCGAGGCATTGACGCGCTCAAGAGCCAAATCGCCCGCTCGAACGCCGCCGTCGAATCACGCAAGGCCGAGATCATTCGCTGCGAAATGAACGTGCGCAACACCGAATCGCGGCTTCGCGTGCTCGTCAACGACCCCATGCTGCTGAGCGCCGAGACCATCGAGCTGCTGCCGCAGGAATCGCCCGCACAACACCAGATCGACATCAGCCTGCGCGACTCGCTGACCGCCGCGTTGGAGAACCGGCCCGAACTGCTGCAAGCGGCCAAGAACGTCCGCGCGGCCAGCGTGCGGCTCGGCATCTCGGAAAACGAGTTGCTCCCCGCGCTCGATCTCGTGACCGAGGCCTACGTCGCCGGCCTCAAGGGAGCCGGCGGCATCGGCGGCGCGTTCGCCGACCAGTTCAGCGAAGGACAGCCGAGTTTCACGGTCGGCGTCGTCTTCGAAATGCCGCTGTGCAATCGCGCGGCCAAGGCCCGCAACCTGCAACGACGACTCGAACTGCAACAACTCACCATGCAACTGCAACAAACCACCGAGACGCTCAAGGCTGAAGTCGAAGTCGCCGTGCGCAGCGTGAACACCGCGTTTCGCGAAATGCAAAGCAAGTATCGCTCGATGCTTGCCGCCGAAACCGAAGTACGCTATCTCACCGAACGCTGGCGACTGCTGCCGGGCGAAGATCAAGTAGCCACATTCCTGCTCGAAGACCTCCTGAGCGCCCAAGAGCGCCAAACGGCCGAAGAGGCCGACTTCGTCACCGCGCAAATCACCTACACGATCGCACTGTCCGAACTGAAACGAGCCACCGGTACGCTGCTCCAAGCAAAGTCCATCACCGCGACCCGCGTTACCTACGACGGGCTGCCGCAGATGATCCTCGACAAACGTTCGCAATAATCGCGAGCCCGGCTTTGCGGTCACTTCTGGTTCTTTGTTGCGGCGGACGCACGCGGTCGGATGAAGGCGGAGTCAACGCCCCACCCCCAGCCGCATTTCTCACCAACTGGGGACGTGGCTGACAGTATGCGGCGGGAAACCGCGTCGCCGGGACGGGGAAAATGTGGTCCGCACTGGCGCCCGTGCGGTACGCAATGGGACGAATGGGGTCCGCACGGGCGCCCGTGACTGCCACTTTGGCGCCGCTGAGGTGTTCACGGGCGCCCGTGCTGTCCAGAATCCGACGAATGAGCACCGCACGGGCGCCCGTACTGTCCATAATCCGTCAATTCAGTACCGCACGGGCGCCCGTGAGGGCCACTTTTGGCTGAATGTGGGTCAGACGGGCGCCCGAATGGGCCTGTTTTTGGTGGTTAAGTGACGTAAATCTTTTGTTATGAGCATGTTGAGTGTTGTAAGTCATCGATTCGTGACTGGCTATCTCCCCTCAACGCTAGCGTCTCCCCTGAAGCGGTGGATGGTTGGAGCCTGACGTACAATCCAAAGGTCATTCCGCCGCTCGCGGCCAACCGGACCGTTTCCGCATGCTACGCTTGCCGGAAGAAACTCGCCCGCGCGGCGTCGATTTATTTCGGATGCGCGGATTATTCCGAATGGCTTGTGGACCGCAGGAGGAAGCAATGAGAGCGACGAACGGGTCCCGCGGTTGGACGACTTGGGTACACGCCGGCCCGGCTTGGTTCGTGTGGGCGTGGTGCGTCGCCGTATCCGGCGACGCGTTCGCACAATCGACCGACATCGACGGCTTGACGGAACCGTATCGCACGGTGGAGGTCGCTGCGACCGAGCCCGGGCTGATCACGAAGCTGCTCGTGCAGGAGGGTGACGTGGTCCGGCAGGGCCAGCCGCTCGCGACGCTCGACAGCGACGTGTTCGCGGCGATGCTGGCCATTGCGAAACAGGCGATGGATTCGCAAGGCAATCTGAAGTCGGCGCTGGCCGACGTGCAACTCAAGAAAGACCGACTTGCCAAATTTGAGGAACTCCGCGCGAAGGATCATGCCCGCGAGGAGGAACTGGAGCGTGCCCGCGCCGAATTGGCGATCGCCGACGCTCGCCTGCTCGGCGTGCGCGAGGATCTGGAAGTTCGCCGACTCGAATTCGAGAAGTTCAAGGTGCAACTCGACCGCCGCACCGTGCGTTCGCCGCTGGACGGCGTCGTCACGCGCGCCCACAAGGACGAAGGCGAGTACCTCGCGCCGAACGATCCGGTCATTTTTACCGTCGTGCAATTGAATCCGTTGCTCGCCACGTTCTCCGTCCCGGCCGGACGGACCAAAGAGTGGCAGACCGGTCAGAAGATCCGCGTGCGGCTCGCCGATCAGCCGAGCGGCGTCGAGGGCACCGTCGAGTTCATCTCGCCCGTGACCGACGCCGAAAGCGGCACGGTGCGCGTCAAGGTCCGGCTCGACAATGCCGCGGGCAATCTGCGCAGCGGCGAACGCTGCTCACTCGAACCGACCGGTAAGGTCACGCCGCCGCTTGCCTCCGGCGCGACGACGACGCCTGCCGTCAAGTCCGCGCCCGGCACAGCGAAATCCGCCGCGGCACCCGGTGCGACGACCGCAAAACGAGGATCCAGCCGGTGACCGCCAGCCTGCTCGTTCAATCTTGGCCCGCGCTCAAAGGCGCGACTGCCAAGTCCGCCGACTCGCGTGATCTCGCCCAACTACAGCAAAAACTGCTGCGGGCCGTGACAGGCCACCGCGTCAAGCACGACGCCGTCGCCGCGCTGGCTCGTGTCGTCGCCGATTCCACCGAATTGCTCGCTCTATTTCTATTGGAGCGCGACGCGACCAATCGTCTGGCGCCGCCACGGATGGTGTACGGCGACGCCGGATCGCCAGCGCAGCCGAATCCCGCACAACTCGCCGCGCTGTGCGACGAGGCGTGCGCTCAAGCGCAGCTCGTGATGCGCGACGTGGACGGGCTGGGCGGGCTGTTCGCCGTGGCCGTGCCCGTGCATCTGCGACAGCGGGCGCCCGAAGCGCTCGTCGCCGTCTTCGCCGCGCCCGTCCGAGCGCCGGACCGCCTGTCGGTCATTCTTCAGTTGGTCGCCGTTCATATGACGCTGTGGCACGGCATTTACTCGCCGCGCGACGCCACCGCGGCGACGGAGCCGGATCACGCGGCGGCCCTGCTGCAACTTGTGCGACGCCTCGACGCCTCGTCGAGCCTGCGCGACGGATGCTCGGCGCTCGCGAACGACCTGGCGAGCCATCATGGCTGGCAACGTGTCGTCGTGGCGCTGTGCCGCGGCAAGAACGCTCCGTGCCGGCTCGAGGCCATATCGGGAGTCTCGGACTTCGACCCGCACGGCGAGTACGCGCGGGCACTGGAAGCGGCGCTGAGCGAGACGGTGCTGCGCGACGCGCCCACCACGTGGCCGCCGCTCGGCGGTTCGCACGACCAGCCCGCGCTGACTCACCAAAAGCTGGCCGCGATCGCCCACGCGGAACCTGTCGCGAGCTTTGTCTTGAGGGACGACGCGGGTGAAGTGCTCGGTGCGTGGCTCTTTGTCGGTCCGCGCGATCATGCGGAATCGCATGGGCAATTTGATTTCATCGCAGCGGCGGCGCAGTGCGTCGGGCCGTGCCTGCGTTTGTTGCAGCGTGCCGAGCGCGGACCGATCGCGCGGGTTGTCGGGTCGCTGTTTAAGAAACGGCGGCTGCTGCACTGGAAGCCGTTGCTCGCCGGCGCGTGTGCCATCGCCGCGATCTTGGCGTTGCCGCGTCCGTACAAAGTCGCGTGCGCGTGTCGGGTCGAGCCGGTCACGCGCCGCTTCGTGGCCGCACCGTTCGAGGGCCGGCTCGAACGAGCGCTGGTCGCGTCCGGCGACGTCGTCTCGCAAGGCGACGTGCTCGCGCACATGGACGGCCGCGAAATCCGCTGGGAACTAGCCGGTCTTGAAGCGGAACTGAACTCGGCCGGCAAAAAACGCGACAGCGCGCTGGCCACGCACAACGCGGCCGCCGCGCAGCTCGCAAAACTCGACTTCGAGCGGCTCGAATTGAAAATGCGGCTGCTCGAACATCGCGCCGAAAACCTCGAAGTGCGCAGCCCGATCGCCGGCATAGTGACGAGCGGCGATCTCGAAAAGGCTGAAGGGGCTCCGGTCGCCACCGGCGCGACACTCTTTGAAATCGCCCCGCTCGATAAGATGGTCGCCGAAGTCGCCGTGCCGGAGCCGGAAATCGCGCAGGTTCGCGTGGGACAGCCGGTGCGCATCCGCCTCGACGCCTACCCGCGCCGCGAGTGGTCCGCCACGGTGTCGCGCATCGAGCCGCGTGCTGAAATCCGCGACCACGCCAACGTGTTCGTGGCCGAACTGACGATCGATAATCCCGACGGCACGTTGCGGCCCGGCATGAAGGGCCGCGCGGAGATCGCCGGCCCGCGGCACTCGCTCGCGTGGAACCTCTTCCACAAAGCGTGGGAATCGGTTGCCCTCGCGCTGGGATGGTGACGCGATGTCCACGAATCTCGCATCGCATCAATCCGCTTGCGACTTGCCTCAGGCCGCAAACGATCTCGCTCAATCCAAACTCGCGCTGCGCGGCGACGTCAACTTCTCGCCACGGTCGTCGGGTGGCGACAGCTTCTACATGATCGAGGACCCGCTGCACTCGCGGTTCTACCGGGTCGGCCGGAGCGAGTACGCGTTTCTATCGATGCTGGACGGCAACACCACGCTGAGCGACGCGTTGGAGCGAGCGAACGCAATTCTCGGCGCCGACTCGCTCGCCGTCTCCGACGCGGCGTCGATCGCCAAGTGGCTCGTCGATTCGGAACTCGTCGTGCTCGATCCGGCCCGCGCACGAACGTCCGAAACCGGCCCGCCGCGCGCACCGGCGTGGGCGCGATGGAACCCGCTTTACTTGCGACTGCCGCTCGTTCACCCTGACAGCCTGTTTCAGGCCGCGTTGCCGTGGCTGCGCTGGGTGCACTCGCCGCTGGCGCTCGTCGGCTGGCTGCTGGCCGCGCTCGCCGCCGTCTGGCAACTGGCGGCGAACTGGGACCACTTCGTCGCGGCGACGGAAGGCATGCTCGCGCCGAGCAACTGGCTGTGGCTGACAGTCTGCTGGTTCGTGCTCAAGCTCGCGCACGAGTTCGCGCACGGTCTCGCGTGCAAACATTACGGCGGTTCGGTGCGTGAGGCCGGCGTGATGCTGATGTTTTTCGCGCCCATGGCGTACGTGGACGTGACGACGAGTTGGCGGTTTCGCTCGAAGTGGCAACGCATTCGAATTGCGGCGGCCGGCATGCACGCTGAATTGTTTTTCGCGTCACTGGCCGCGCTGGTATGGAGTCGCACCGAGCCGGGCACGCTCAATCTGTTCTGCTTCAACGTGGTCATTATGGCGAGCCTGACGACTGTGCTGTTCAACGCCAACCCGCTCATGCGGTTCGACGGCTACTACATTTTGTCGGACCTGCTGGAGATTCCGAATTTGTATTCGAGCGGCCAGCACGCGGTGCGGTCCTGGTTGCGCCGCCACGTGCTCGGACTGCGGACGCCGCCGTTGCCGGCAGTCGCATCGCGGCAAAATGTGATTCGCATTTACGGCTGGCTGTCGCTGGCGTGGCGCGTGTCCGCGTGCGCCGGCATGCTCGTCGTTTCGACGACGCTGTTTCGCGGCGCGGGCGTCATCGTCACCGTGCTCGCGGCAACCGCATGGATCGGCGTTCCGGTGATTCGGTTCGCGCGCTACTTCATGCGCGGCTCGGTGACCGAGCAGCCGAACCGTTGGCGATTCTTGTGGACCACGAGCGTGTCCGCCGGCGCGCTCGCCGCGCTCTTATGCCTCGTGCCGTGGCCGTTCGCGACGCGAGCACCGGCCGTCGTCGAGTACTCGCCGCTCACCGTCGTGCGGACGGGCAGCGCGGGATTCGTGCGCGAAGTTTGCGTCGCCGGCGGGCAAGTCGTCGAAACGGGCGACGTGCTTGCAGTCCTCGACAACAAGGAACTCGAATTGGAATTGGCCGACTTGGACATCGCTATCCAGCAGTCGCGGATCAAGGCCCGCGGTCACGAGAATGGTCAGCACATGGCCGCGTTTCAGGCCGAATTGCAAAACGCCGAGTCGCTCGAACTCAAACGCCAGGAAAAACAGCTCCAGGTCGATCGACTCACCGTGCGCGCTCCGTCCGCGGGCAGGATCATCGGACGCAACCTGCCGGCCCTGGCCGGACGACATTTCAAACCCGGCAGCGAGATCTTTTCGATCGGCGCCGAAGCGTCCAAAGAACTGCAGGTCTCGTTCGGCCAGGACGATCTCGACGTCTTCGCCGCGAGTATCGACCAGCCGGTCACCGTGCGGCTCCGCGGCTCGGGCACTCTGCGCGCGACGCTCGTCAAAGTGCATCCACGCGCCAGCCAAGAGCCGCTGCACGCGGCGCTCTGCGCGTCGTCCGGCGGGCCGCTGCCGGTTCGCCAAACGAATCGAGACCGTCACGACAATTCCAATACCGACGCGAACGTCGAATTGCTCGAACCAAATTTCGCCGCCGTCGTCGCGCTCACGCCGACGCAAAGCGAACGCCTCCGCGCGGGACAACTCGGGACTGTCACCGTTCGAGAAAACGCTCCAACCATCGGCAGCCATTTGCAGCGACTCGTCGCACGCTGGGTCCGGACGCGCCTGCGCACGGCCGACGGCCGCTGAGCACTGCGTTCGATTATTCGTTGCGATT
>Ga0247727_10002460_pt1 | contig 42354 bp, 39 predicted proteins | sample WisWelCaveWW1625_FD_202498 | JGI IMG/M metagenome (GOLD analysis project Ga0247727, IMG submission 202498) | Biofilm microbial communities from Wishing Well Cave, Virginia, United States - WW16-25 | ecosystem: Environmental > Aquatic > Deep subsurface > Groundwater > Cave microbial mat | place...
GTTGGATGAATCGCTTTCGCCGTATCCTGATTCGTTGGGAGAAAAAAACTGCAAATTATGAAGCCTTCCTCCACCTCACCTGCGCCTACATCACTTTTCGCGCCGCTGGGGTTTCCGGATAGGCTCTAAGGTGCTGAATGCCGGTTAAAAACTTTCTCACATTTCAAACCGAGAATGAACGCGAATGCGCGCGAATAAGAATCAAAAGCGCTTTTTGAACATCAGAATGACTTGCGAGGAGGGGAATGCGAAACCTAGATTTCGTTCGGAGCAATTGTGATGAAGCCGCGTCCGAAATCTGCCTTGCGCGTGCGGCGGCTTTTTTGTAAGTTTTTTTGCCGCGTCACAAGCCGAGAGTTTTTCGCGGCAAAACGGGTCTTAGTCTATTGAATCCACTTAAAACATTTTAAAACATTTTTCTTTGGATTGAAAAAGAACATGAAACTTCAAGCTTTTCGGAAACTAGCGCCGTCCGCTACGTTGCTCATCTTCATCGCGTTTGTTTTGAGCTGCAATTTCGACCACAGCATCGATTACGATCACGGCATCGATCCGGTGCCTTACCGCATTCGCGGTGAAGTCGTATTCGTCAATCCGCCCGCGCCCAAATTTTTGGTGCGCGAGGTCGCTTTCGTTGCCGTGAAAAAACTTCCGCCGGAAAATTTCCTGACGGACGTGGTGTTCAGCGACCCCTTGCCGATAGACACCAGCTCGACACGCACCGAGCCTGATACCATCCGTTTTGATATTGTCGCGGATGCGGGGAGTTATGAAGCCGCGGGAGTTTTGTGGCGTCGCGTCGGCGGAGCTTGGGACATTGCGAATATTCTCGGCTTGTACACCGGCTCCGGGCAGATCACACCCAAGCGCATCGATTTGACGGCCGAACACCCGGTGGAGGACAGTGTGAGCATCATCGCAAATTGGGATTTGGCCAAACGCGACGCCATCATCGAAGGCGACATCACGTTCGAAGACGTGTGGCCCCCGAACACCGAAATCGTGGCCGTGGCTTTTTATCAGAATATTCCGACCTTGGATTTACATTACATCGGCTTTTTGAAGGGGCTGGACATCAACATAAAAAAATTCGTGCCCACGTATCATTATCGCACCGCGGTCAGCGGCGGAACATATCGTTTCATCGCGATGTTTTGGTTCGGTAAAGGCTCGAGCTTGGCGAGTATTCGCGCCATCGGTTTTCATCGCTGCCCCACGGATTCATTGCGGCCTAAGCAAGTCGTGGTTGCGCCCGGTGAAACGGCTTCGGACGTCGATTTCAACGTGCGCTTTTCTTCTTTGCCGGCCGGCGTGAACTTTCACAAGGACGGCCGCGATTGCAGCCCGTGAAATGACGGGTTAAGCGCGCAAGCTTATTTTTACGGATTTGCTGTAGCGCTTCATCATCGTATGATCATTTTCAAAACCACGGCCCAGCCGTGGTTGAACCCCAAGTGAGGAGAAACCCGCTTGAAGCCATTTCAGCTAGCCTCGTGTCTGCGAGGCTTTTTCATGCTCGCTATGCTGCTTTCTTTTCCTTCCGTTTTTTCTCAAACCAATCCCACGGGCGAAATTCAGGGTCAAGTTCTCGACGCGGAAACCGGCGAGGCTTTGCCCGGCGCGAGCGTGCAAGTGCTCGGCACTTTGCTCGGCGCCAATGCGGATCGCGAGGGCAAGTTCACCATCAAGAAACTCGCGCCGGGGTTTTATACGTTGCGCGCGACTTACATCGGCTATCACATCGGCCGCGCGACCGTGTTTGTGACCGAGGGTTCGATTGCGCGCGCGGATTTCAAATTAAAACCGACCCCGCTCGAAATGTCGCAAGTGATCGTCACCGCGAGCCGGCAAGTGGAAGAAATCAAAACCGCAACCGTGAGCGTGAGCGCGCTTTCGGGCGAGGCCGCGATGCGGCGCAATCCGCTGCGCATCGACGCGGCGCTCGAGAGCATTCCGGGCGTGAGCTTGGTGGGCGAGAGCGTGAACATACGAAATAGCACGGGCTACTCGCGCGGACTCGGCAGCCGTGTGCTCATTTTATTGGACGGCATTCCGGCGCTGCCGAGCGACTTCGGCAACATGAATTGGGACATTCTGCCGGTCACGGACGTCGAGCGCATTGAAGTGATCAAAGGCCCGGCTTCGGCGTTGTACGGCTCGTTCGCTTTGGGCGGCGTGATCAACGTCATCACCAAACCGCCCACGCCCGAAGGCTTGTTTGCGATTCGCACGAGCGCGGGCGTTTATGACGAGCCTTATGAAACGGAGTGGCATTGGACCGATCGCACGCTCAATTTCAGTCGCACGGATTTGAGCTACTCCCGGCAATTCGACAAACTGGGCCTGCGCGTTTCCTTGGGCCGGCATGAATCCACGGGCGACCGCGAGAATCGTGACTTTAAGCGCTGGAACGGCACGGCGAAGCTGATTTATGACTTCAATGACCGATCGACGCTGACGCTGTTCGGCGCATACGGGCCCGATCGCCGCGGCGAGTTCGTGTGGGGGGATTCTCGCAACCCCTTGAACGCGCCTACTCCATTCAAAGCTTATCGCCTCAAGCTCGATCCTTACACGCTCTATGCGCAATATCGCTTGCGGTCGAACGATTGGCTGGAGTTCAAATGGCGCGCTTCGCTCGTGCGACAATTGACCGGTAATCATTTCAAGGTGGTTGGTGATTTCGAGCCCGCGCAAGGGCCAAGCGCGGATTTCAATATTCACGCGCAACTCGACAGCACGATGAGCTTCACGGCCGGAGTGGAGTATAGGTATGATTACGCGGAGCAAAGCCAAATCGGCCGACACTTCGCGTATACACTTTCGCCCTACTTGCAGCAGGTTTGGCAGCCGCGCGCGAATTTGCGTTTCACCTTCGGGTTGCGTTACGATCACTATTATTTATTGCCCGGCGATTCGGTGCAAGTCAAAACCGTTTACAATCCGGAGAAAAAAAGATTCGAGACGAGAACGGCTCGAAATCATTTGCCCAAGGGGCTTGAAGAGCAGCACTTGAGCCCGCAGCTCGGCGCGAGCTATTCTTTATCCGCCGCAACCGTCTTTCATGCGGCTCTCGGGCGCGGCATTCGTATTCCGGTTTTGGGCGAAAGATTTTTGCAATTCGAGCAGCCACTTTTGTTGATACTCAATCCCTTCCTCGCAACCGAACGCTCGCTTTATTATGAAATCGGGATGCGGCAAAAGATCGGCGAGGTGGCGAGCCTCGAAGCTGCAGCCTTCTACACGCAATACGAGAATTTGATCGAGCCGGTGTCACGGACGAGTGGAGCGACTTTCCTTCAGCAATTGGTCAACATTCCCGAGGCTAAAATTCCCGGAGTGGAGTTGAGCGGGCGTTTTCGCTTTTTGGACGGTCATCTCGGTCTGCAGGGGTGGGTCATGTGGACGGATCCCGTAGTCGTGCGCGCGGGTGAAGACGAGGAGGTTCCCACCACTTTTAAAGACGGTGACCGTCTTCCTTATCGCCCGCGTTTCATCTCTTATATCTCGCCTTCGTTGCACTTCGGCCCATTCTCGCTCGAAGCAGATTATAGCTATGCTTCGATAGTCGAAGTGCAGCTCTTCTTCAACGATCAACGCGTGCCGAAGAAGCAGTTGGACGCGCGCGTGCTGTTTCGCTGGGCGAATCTCACAGCGCAGCTCGCCGTGCGCAACGTGCTGGAATATCATTACGCGCTGCCGGAGCGCAATCTCAACGAAGTGCGCAGCTTTTCAGCCGGGTTGATGTGGGAATATTGATTGAAAGGATGGAGTATGAAGCAATCACGGCCGTTGGATGCCTCGCCGGAAGTCGAGCGCATTCAGATCGAATGCTTTCGCAAGATGACGCCGACTCAGCGTTTGGAAATGGCAGCAGCGTTGACGCAAAGCTCTCGTAATTTACGCGCTGTCGGTGTGCGTTTGCGCCATACCGAATACAACGAGGAACAAGTGCGCATGGCCGTCATTCGCTTAACCATACCGGAAAAATTATTCCTGGCAGCTTACCCTCGAGCGCATGAGGTCGCGCCGTGATTCCCGAAGAGGTTCTAGCAACAGTCGTGGAGAAATTGGAAAGTTGCGGCGTTGTTTACATGATAGCAGGCTCATTTGCGGGCAATCTGCATGGCGTCCCTCGAACGACTCATGACGCCGATCTAGTGATCGGAATTTCAAAGAAGATTTCTTGCTGACTTTCGGGGGCTCCCTTGCTGGTTTGCTACGGCGGAAGACACGATTTTATCCAAGCTGGAGTGGTCGAAAATGGGGGAGTCCGAGCGGCAATTCAATTTCTTAAAGCCTCAAGGCAAAACCATTTTTCCGGCAAAACGATTCAACTGTTTTGAATCGTCTTGCCGGAAATAGTTTTTGCGTTGATGACGCGTTCAATTCACCGCGCTTTGCAGGAACGCTTCGAAGTCACGCACGCCCATCACCGAAGGCGGCTTGCTCTTTTTTCTCAACCCTAATTCGTGCGCGACGATGTCTCCCAGTTTTGCCAGAAAACCTCCCACCGCAGTTTTGTGAACGAGATAATTCACGCCGTGGCGGCAAGCCGCTTCACTCAACCAACGCTCATTGTGCGTTGTGAGCATCACCACGGGACGGCGCATGAACGCCGCGCGGACTCTTTTTAAAAGGGTGAGGCCGTCTAAATCCGGCAGGGAATAATCGAGAATGACGAGGTCGATCTTTTCGGTTTGCAAAATTTTCCAGCCGGCGAGCGCAGATTGGGCGAGACGAAGCGAGACGGCATATTTGCTCAAGGCATACGACAGCAATTCGAGATGGTCGTAGTCGTCTTCAATGACCAAAATTTTCGGAAGCGATTCCGGTTTGCGGAAGGCAGACATAGGTACTCTCTTTCCTGTTGGACTGATGCAGTTCATGAAGTTGTGCTGGTGATATGATCACGAGCGTACCAGCGTGAGCAATTCCCAAGAGGGGCTAAAAAATCAATTGAGCGGCGTGAACTCCTTTCTCAAAAAAATAAAAAGCTTTTGCGCAGGCGAATGCGCCTTTGGGCTACACGAAATTTATTTTGTGAATGAGACGAGGGGAGACTGCGCGTGGCTAAATAAAAAACTCATTACGCATCCCGGCTTGCTTTCTGCGCCTGCTTTGATTCTCGCGTCGTGTGGGATGCCGCAATGAGCTTGCAAGAGTGGGCGATAGTGGGATCGAACCACCGACCTCTGGTATGTGAGACCAGCGCTCTAACCAGCTGAGCTAATCGCCCTTGTGCTTTGCGATATTTCTTTTACCTTGAGGCCGCGAACGTTCAAAAAGAACGGGCGCATAATAGCAATCGAGGCTTCCAAAGTCAAGGAAAATGTCCGCGCATGACCGTCACATTTGCCGCCATTCATGAAGCTGCGCAGCGCTTGCAGGCTGTTGCGCATCGCACTCCGATGCTCACCTCTTCCCACCTCAACCATCTCACTGCGAATCATCTTTATTTCAAGTGTGAAAATTTCCAGCGCGTGGGCGCATTCAAATTTCGCGGGGCCTACAACGCAGTGGCGCAGCTTTCCGTGGAAGAGAAGAAGCGCGGTGTGGTGGCTTTTTCTTCCGGCAATCATGCGCAAGGCGTGGCGCTCGCTGCGGCGCTGCTCAACGTGCCCGCGAAGATCGTCATGCCGATTGATGCGCCGCCCGCGAAATTGGCGGCCACGCGTAGCTACGGTGCGGAGGTGGTTTTATACGACCGCTACCAGCAAGACCGCGCTGCAATTGCCAAAGAGATTCAAGCGCGCGAAGGCCGCGTGCTCATCCCGCCTTTCGATCATCCACACGTCATTGCCGGGCAAGGCACGGCTGCGTTGGAGTTTTATGAGCAAGCGCCGCAGCTTGAAGTCTTGCTCGCGCCGGTTGGCGGCGGCGGATTGATTTCCGGCTGCGCGATTGCGCTGCACCATCTTTCGCCAAACGCGGAAGTTTTTGGCGCGGAAGCCGAGTCTGCGAATGACACGTTTCTTTCTCTGCAACACAATGAGCGCGTGACGATTCCTGTGCCCAAGACGATTGCCGACGGCATGCAAGTCACGAGTCCGGGCGAAATGACGTTTCAAATCATGCGCGAGCGCCTTGCCGGCGTATTGTTGGTTACGGAAGAAGAGATCAAACGCGCGATGCTGCTCGTGCTCGAACGCATGAAAATTTTGATCGAGCCGACGGCTGCGGCGCCTGTGGCTGCGGCGTTGAAGAACGAAAGAGGCTGGCGCGGCCGGCACATCGGCATCATCGTGAGCGGCGGCAATGTGGGATGGGATACGCTCAAATCATGTTTGGAAACGGCGAGGCCGTCATGAATCTTCGTCAATAAGAATTCGACGCCGATAAAACAGAGGAGAAAAGAATGAAGAAACTCGTTGATGGCATACATCGCTTTCAATCCGGCGTCTTTGGCGAGCAGAAAGACCTGTTCGCGCGCCTCTCCATGGGACAAGAGCCGGACGCGCTCTTTATTACGTGCTCGGACAGCAGAGTCAGCCCCACGCTCATTACCCAAACCGTTCCCGGCGATTTATTCATTCTTCGCAACGCCGGCAACATTGTCCCGCCGTACGGTCCGATTCACGGCGGAGAAGCCGCCACAATCGAGTATGCGATTGAAGCGCTGGCCGTGAAAGACATCATCATCTGCGGCCATACCCATTGCGGTGCGATGAAGGCCGTTCTTGACCCGCCGAGTCTGGACCATCTGCCTGCGACGAAGGCTTGGCTGACTTATGCCGAAGCCACCCGCCGGGTGATGAAGACGCACTATAAAGACCTGCCGGAGGATGAAAAGCTCGAGATCTGCATAGAAGAGAACGTGCTCGTTCAAATCGAAAACCTGCGCACGCATCCCTCGGTGTTGGCGGCGATAACGCGCGGCGCATTGCGGCTTCATGCCTGGGTTTACGAGCTCGAGAGCGGCAACGTGTCGGCCTTTGTCGACGATGCCGGCCAATATCTCCCGATTGCAGAAGCGGGTCACGGCGTCGCCGAGCGCGTGGATCGGCTCTCGCCAATCCGTCAAATTTAACCGGATAGGCAATGTAGTTATAATGCGAATGACTCTCTAATCCACATTCTCATTAAACCTTTCGGAGGAGGAAGCACATGCAGAAGTATCTCGTGGAATTCATCGGCACGTTTTTTCTTGTGCTGGTGATCGGTCTCAGCGTGATTGAGCCGGGCGGCGCGGGCGCGATGGCGCCGCTGGCGATCGGCGCAACGCTGATGGTGATGGTTTACGCCGGCGGCCATATTTCCGGCGGGCACTACAACCCGGCCGTCACGCTCGCGGTTTTCATGCGCGGCAGCTGTGCGGCAAAGGATGTTGCGCCGTACATGATCGCGCAAGTGCTCGGCGGTGTCATCGCCGCGCTCCTCGTCGGCTTTAACAAGAGCGGCGCGACTGTCGTTGCGGCAACGCCCGAAGTTCTCAAAGCGTTGTTGAACGAAGCGCTCTTCACTTTCGCGCTGTGTTACGTTGTGCTCAACACCGCCACTTCTTCCAAGAACGCGGGCAACAGTTACTACGGCCTCGCCATTGGCTTCACGGTCGTGGCCGGCGCATACGCGGGCGGCGCGATTTCCGGCGGCGCATATAATCCCGCAGTGGCGTGCGGCATTACGGTGATGGGCTCGAGCGCGGTGGGCAATATTTGGATTTTCTTGGTGGGCAATTTCGCGGGCGGCGCGCTCGCAGCGATGGTTTACAAAATGGTTAATCCGGGTGAGAAGTAAAGAGAGGTCTGACTCAAAGCGGCTTATCTTACAACGCGGGTGAGCCGCTCCAAAAAACTTTCTGTAAGCGGATGGAACGGATCAAGGATAAATCTCAGGTGCTTTATCCGCTGTATTCGTAAAATCCGCTTACAGAAAAATCTTTGCTTTTAAAGCAGCGGGTTCACGTTTAATAGGATAAGATTTCCTTGTTATTTTCGCGGGGAGTAAATCACGAGCGTTGCGGTTTTGCCCTGGCCCTCATTCGAGATGATCAACGTGCCGTCATTTGCAATCGCCAAACCTTCCGGCTGCGGGTGCAGAGATTTCTTTAGTTCCGACACGCCTAAAATTTTTCCTTCCGGATTGATCTCCGCAATCGCCAAACCGTTATAAGCCAGCACGAAAAAATTGCCGGTTATCGGATGCCGCTCAATCGCAGAGGGGTTGAATTCCTTTTTGCCGGTTTGCGCGAGAATATCTTTCACCGACAACACGAAGCGCGGCTTGGGATCGAGCTTGTAGGTTTTCAATGAGAAGGCATAAATCGCTTTGTCCTTCCCCAAGCCCTTTCCGCCGTCGCCTTTGCACGCGAGCAACAGGCAATCGGTTTTGGGATCATATGCCAGCCCCTCCACGTCATTCTTCACCGTCAACGAAGTTTTGAAGACGTCATACTTCACACTCTTTCCGGCCGGCCCTTCGCGAAAGCGATGCAGCACGCCGCTGCTATTGACGAGGAAGAGCGTGTCCTGCTTGGCCGCAGCAATGCCTTCGAAATCGCCGGTGAGGGTAAACATGCCGAGCGAAAAATGTTTGATCTCTTTGCCGGTTTTATAATCGATTTCATAAATCGTTCCGGCCTCGTCGTTGTGGCAAAACAAGCGGCCGCCGGAAGTCAAACTCAAACCGGAAATTTCTCCCAACGCTCCCGGCAATGCCACGACTTTCGGTTGTCCGCCGGCAAAATCATAGCCGCGAATCGTGCCGGTATTTTGCGGTGCGGAGCAGGCTGTCGTTGCGAGAAAATGCACGTGGAGATACGGCGTGCTCAATAGAGAAGCAGATACAAAGAGGATTATGTGTTTCATTGTAGGCTACTCTTTTCAATGAATGTTCCTGCAACGGCTTGGCCGTTGCATTAAAAATCCCTGAGTTCTCACGATACGCAAGACTTTATAAACCTCGGCCAAGCCGAGGTTGGAACAGTTTCAGGTGGACGCTATTTTGTCGCGCCGCCGGAATCTTTCAACAATTCGCGAATGCCGCCGAGCGCGCCGAGAACGCCGGTTGCTTCATAGGGCACGTAGATGACTTTGTTGCCGCTGCCCTGCACCATTTCTTTGTATGCTTCGATATACTTCACGGCGAGAAGATATTGCGCAGGGTCGGCTTTGCCGGCGCGCAATGACTCGGCCACTGCACGAATGGCTTCGGCTTCAGCGTCCGCCACGCGTTGAATCGCGTTGGCTTGGCCTTCCGCGCGCAGAATCTCGGCTTGCTTCTGGCCCTCGGCCTCCGAGATTTGCGATTGCCGCTTGCCTTCGGCTTGCAGAATCGCGGATTGTTTTTGACCCTCGGCCTCCAAAATCGTCGCGCGTTTATCGCGTTCCGCGCGCATTTGCTTTTCCATCGCGATACGCACGTCCGGCGGCGGCACGATGTCTTGCAGCTCCACACGATTCACTTTCACGCCCCACTTGTCCGTGGCTTCATCGAGCAAGAGGCGGAGCTTGCGATTGATGGTATCGCGGCTGGTCAAGGTTTGATCGAGCGACAACTCGCCGATGATGTTGCGCAACGTGGTTTGCGTCAGCTTTTCAATGGCGTCGGGCAGGTTGGAAATTTCATAAACCGCTTTGGTGGGATCGGTGATTTGAAAATAGAGCAGCGCATTGATTTCGATTTGCACATTGTCTTGCGTGATCACGTTCTGGCGCGGAAAATCATAAACCGTTTCGCGCAGATCGATGCGATCCACGAAGAGTTGCACGATATAAGGCTGCCCGCCGGGATCCTGCTTCACATAGCGCCACATGATCTTGCGGGGCTTGTCGATGAACGGCCAGATGACGTTCACGCCGCTCGTGAGCGTGGTATGATACTTTCCCAAACGCTCGATAATGACCACTTCTGCTTGCGGCACGATGCGCAAGCCGCGCACGACCATGAGAATGATGAGAATCAAAAGCGTCAGTGCGATAACCTGTACCGGATCCATTGCTCCTCCTTGTGATGGATTTCTGGTTGCTCGTTGCCGCTTGTTTGAGCCTTGAGGCCGGCTTCTGCTATTTCAGCAACCAGCACCGAGCAACCAGCATTCAGCCTACAAAAATGAAGCGTTACCGTTCGGCCCGACGATGAGCTTATTGCCTTCCACACGCAAAACCCGCACGTGACTGCCTGAAGGCAAAACGGAATCACCTTCGCTGCGGCTCGACCAAATCTCGCCTTCCACTTTGACTGTGCCTTGCCAGGCCGTGACTTCTTCTTGCGCGACACCGATCATGCCGGCGAGGCGTTCGACGTTCGTGCGCGCTGCCGGATTATTACGATTCAAAAGAAACTTCATCAAAATCGGCCGCACGGAAATAAAGACAACGAACGTCGCGCCGGAAAAGACCAGTAACTGCACGGTCACACTGAAATCCAACGCCGCAGCTACGGCTGCCGCAAAACAGCCGAATGAAAAGCATGAAAGCACAAAACCCGGAAGAAAAATTTCCGCGATGCCGCAGAGCAATCCGGCGATGAGCCAGAACAACCAGCCATCCATACTTCAAGCCTTTCTCTAATGGTATTCCGGAAAAACTATTACGACCGTGAAGATTTTGTAGCGCAGGCATCCTGCCTGCTGGGTTGCAGACTGGGAGTCTGCGCTACGAATGCTTGGCGTTTCTCCTTGCGGGCGTAAGAGCGCCGTGAATAGAAAGAACCTGGAAACAAACGCGCTGCCGATGAACGGCTCGCGTAATATCTTTCGGCGAAAATACTGCGAGCGGGCTTTCATGCGTAAAGGAATAATTTTTGGAGGGACGAACAAGTGCAAACTCACGGTCGAATCAAGCCGAGCAGCTCGGCGATAAACCTGAGGGCATTTTGATTGAGGAAGATATTGGAGAAAAGAAGAATGATGAACATGATGGTGAATTTGCGGTCGAGCTCGACTTTAATGTTTTTCATTTCTTGCCGCAACGCTTTGACTTCGCCCTCAAATCTTTCCCACAACGCTTTGATCTCGCCCTCCAATCTTACTATGTCGGCTTTGGTGGCAAGCTCTTTTGTCAACTCGTCTTTTAGCTCGAACTTCTTTTGTGTAATGAGAAAATCGGCCTTGTTCTCGATCCGCTGAAGGGTTTCCTCCGTTTTCTTGTTGGTCGTCTCGAACGCCTCATCCAAAGCCTTGACGATTTCTCTGGTCTCTTCTTCGCCCAATCTCTTTTGAAGACGTTGATAGGTTTCTGGAGACAGCAGCAAAGCCATGGATATTTTCCCGGTTATGCTTTTAGATGATACCGCTTCTTCATTGCACGCAGCATAAGCAAGTTTTCGAGAAAAACCAAGCCGATTTTCTTATGCCCAAAAGTGTTTTGCCGCTGATCGTTGTGCCCTATAAAAAGACATGCGGCACGGGCAAGTCCGCCATCGTGCGCAAACCCGGCGCGGCGTGAAGAACTTTCGGAACCGTGTTGACCAGCGCGCCGATCGTGCCGGTGTCGCCGAACACACCGCCTTCGATACGCATGTTGACGGGTGGATCGCCGATGATATCCACGCCGTCATAACTTTCCTTCGCGCCGACGTACATCATCCAATCGAAGACCAATGCGTCCTTGCCCGCGATTTTGCAGCGCAGGGTTTGATGAATGCCGGTGACTTGGCCTTTTTCTACGGTAAGAAAACGTGTCTTCACGCGCTTCGTGGCGAGCACCGGCTGCAGTGTTCCCTTGTACGATTCAATTTTCCAGCCCAACGTCTGCGCCACGATTTGCGCGGATTCGCGCAGGCCGATGTGTCCAAAGCCGCCGGCCGCGAGGCGTTTCTTGAACTCCGCGCGCGTCATCCCCGCGCCGATTTTTTGTTGAAAGGGCAAACGCCGAGGGCTCGCGTCGCCGATGCGGGAAATTTTAATCGCTTTGACGTTCGTGCAAACGCCAGTGAGACATAGCGGCAACACGTCCATCGTGAAGCCGGGGTTCACGCCCGTGGCCACGACAGCGACGTTGTGCTGCTTGGCGAGGTTGTCAATACGCGCGCAAAATTCCAAATCGCGCTCGAAAGGATAAAACAACTCTTCGCTGGAAGAGACGACGTGCGCGCCGTTGCGAATGATCTCGGCAAGTTGAGTTTCAATCTTATCAAGAAAAGAACTCGTGGTGTGTACGACGACTTGCGGACGCCACTCCGCGAGCGCGGCTTGCGCGTCGCTGCGCACGCTCGCGCCGATAGGAGTTTTCAAGCCGCAAACTTCACCGACATCGCGGCCGCTTTTGGCAGGGTCAATATCAATCGCGCCGACCAATTCCACGCGGGATTTTTGCAGCAAGACTTTCACACACGCCTGTCCAATCGGGCCAAGCCCGAACTGCGCCACACGAATTTTCATACGCGCTTTCCGGTTTGATTATTAAAAGAGAAATCTCCACGTTTAAAGCGAAAACTTTTGTGTAAGCGGATAAAGCATCTAGGTTTTATCCGCTTACAGAAAGCTTTTGGGTTGCGGCTCTTCCACGTCCGGTCTTTGTCGATTAAAATTCGGCGAGCAAAATAACGATCTCGGCGGGCAAATGCAAGTGAGCAGGCGACAATGTCGTTTCCCTAGCAGTGTTTCGTAGCCCCGGCCCCTTGTGGGCCGCTGTTCGTGTTAACATTCTCAATGCCTGAATCATAGGCTCGCTTGAGCCGGTGATTCAAAAACTTGTGGGCCGCTGTTCGTGCTGACATTTTCAGTGCCCCACAAGGGGGCAGGGCTACAAAGGAAACGGCTTTGGGGCAGGCGAGATTGGAAGATTTTTGGAAGGGCGCACTAATCTTCAAATAAGCACCGCGCGCAGAGGCAAATATTCCTCTGCGCGCGGGGGCTTTATAGGGAGCGGCTTATTGATAACGCGGGCGAATATTGATTCGGTTTTGCTTTGGCGGCAGCCTCTTCTTCAACCGGCAACCCGCGCGATACGCCGTTCGTGCTCTCGGGGGTAGATTTTTTCTTGCTGCGCGGCTCGATGAGAATGACCTTGCTCTCGCCTTCCGGGCGCGGCGCCCAGCGTTTCAACTTGCCCTGCCAATCGCCGTCTTCGTCGCGATTGAACTCGACGAACGTCTTGGTCAAGTCATCGCGCGCGACGCCGCTTTCATATTCGAAGATCAAAACCCACGTGCCGGAGTTGATATACTCGACGTTCTCCGTTTTCCAAAGCTCCGATTCCGGGCTATGGGTATGGCCGCACACGGCGTAATGTTTTCGCCCGTTTTCAGCCGCAAAATTTTCCGTCATGCGTTTGCGAACTTCAACAAGAGAAAAATGCGGGCTGAGCTTCTTTGCCGCGTTGCGCAGCAGCAACACCAATCCCATCACTGCCAAAGCGGAGAAGCCGAGGACAAGATAATCCAGATGCCAGGCTTTTGAAATGAGCACCCATGCGAGATAACCCACGGGCAGCAACAGGCTCAACAGATTCAACGCACCCAAGCCGATAAGCTTGCTCGCGCCTTTCTTGCCTATGAGACGGCAAATCGTTTTCAACAGAGTGCCGGTGAGTTTGAAGGCTTCCACGGTTTTGTTGTGGAGCAAGTGCGTCACCACACGCGTATTGGGCCGCACGTTGTCGAGATAGGGCACCACGAACTCGATTTTATTGACGAGATACCGGTTGAACAACGAGCCCGCGGGCATAAAAACTTCCTGGGTTTTCGGATCGAGCCATTCCGCGCGCGTCGCGGTGTGCCATTCGAAGCGATGGCCATGCTCGATACGAATCGCGCGATCGAGCTCGATGCCGTCGCGATGGAATTGCAGCAGCTTCGCGCTGCCCGCAATGTTCGCCAGTTTCGCGTGCAGCCACGCTTGCACAAGCTCTTGCTCCATCTCCGGGTCGTGATTGCCGACGAGCATCACAATCGGAAAGCCGGCTTTGAGCCAATCTGCCAAAGCTTGAAAGACTTCACGATGGCCCTCGTAAACGGTTTTCATGCGATAGATCGATTTGAAATCTTGCGTGCGCAAGCCGTAACGGGTTTCGCTGCGCAGCGCGCGGCCGGTCTTGCTGAAAAACCAAAAACGCCGCCGCCACCGCGACGGTATCAAGATATACTTGCGCCAGCTTTTGTCAAATTCGCTGAAGTCTGCGAGCATCTCGGCGTGTTTGCGGTGGTGAAGCTCTTCGGCTGGAATATTTTCTAGCTCTTCCTGCCAAGCGAGCAAGTCCGTTTCGCCTTGCGGCACGCGCACGATGCGCGGGAAATCGATGAAATCGCCGTTGATCACCAACAAAGTGCGCGTGCCGGCTTTCGCAGCCTGCTCGCGCTTCTGCTTCAAAAAAGCCGCAAAAGCTTCGTCCGCCGTAAAATTTTCCAACCGGTGCAGGTACAAACTTTCCGGCAAACGGCCTTCGCACAAGTGCAGGTCGCTGACGACGAGCGCTTGTGTGACTGGCCTGCCGCCAAAATCCGAGATGCGTAGCGGCGCGTAAAACGTGGGACTAAGCGCCCCGTTAGTTTTTTCCATGATGGACACTCTCTATGAATAAAGTTAAAATGCTTCACACTGACGGCGCCAACTTGAAACGCGACAACAAGCGCAAGCCGGCCAAAGTGATGAGCGGATACAAACCATCGAGCAAAGACCAGCCGAGCACGTAGGCAAAATTGCCTTGAAAGATGAAGAAGAAATGCCCGTGTTCCCACGTGCCGAGCAGCAGTTGCTCGGCATATTTCACGATCAAGCTGAACGTGGCAAACGCGAGACATTGCAACACGAGCGGCTGGCTGTCGCGCACGCTCAAATAAAGATACGTGAGGCAGGTGCCGATCCACAAAAAGCAGTGCATGAAATTGTTGATCCACGGCAGAAAGCTCATGATGCCGATTTTGTAGAAAGCATAGTTGCCGCTGAAAACCAAAACGGCCCAGCCGAGCGCGATGGTGATGAACAGCCTCTTGTCGCTGTGCGAAAGCCCGCGCTTGTTGAAGCGAATAATGGCGAACAGCGCGGCGTAGAGCGCGAGCACGCCTAAAATGCGAAGCGGGGTGAGTGTGAACATGTTTCTTTTCCTTTGCGATAATGTTCAGCCACGACTTGGCGGTGGCTTAAAAACTTTTTCGAAGCGGGTCTCTCTTCGTTGCAAGATCAAGCTACTATTGTATTACCCGGAAAAACTATCACAACCACAGAGTTTTTGAATTGTCAATTGATAATTAACAATTGTCAATTGACAATTTGGTTGTGACTGAAAATCGCGCAATGAGCTTCTTGTTCAAACGACATCATTTGATGCGCGAAGCCGCGTAGTGCGCCAATGCCATCACTGTCAATTGCGGATTCACCGTGGTGCTGCTCGGAAAAACGCTGGCATCGCACACGTACAGATTATCGTAGCCGTGTACGCGGAAATTGGGATCGACCACGCCGCGTTGCGGGTCCCGGCTCATGCCGTTGCCGCCTTGCGGATGCCCCGTGCCCAACGTAACGTAACTCGGATCCCTCGTGATCTTATCCAACTGCGCCAAGTCTTCTGGTTGAGTGAAAACCTCGTAGCCCGCGGTGTTTGCCATCACGCGCTTTGCGCCGGCTTTGAACAACAACTCGCCGAGCATTTTGAGGCCTTCGGCCAGTGTGCCCAAATCTTCGGAGTCGGGCACGTACTTGATGTCCGCGCCGCCGGTGAGCGCGCGCTTCACTTCCGCGTTGCCCTTCGTGCCCACCAGCACGCCGACCGCCATCATGTGATCGTAACGCCGCATGTTCTCGAAGTGATCTTCGAACCAGCCCGGCATGTTGAGCGCCTGCACCACCGGCGGATTCCACCACGTTTCGAACACGAAGCCGGCCCACGGGTTGGGAATGCCGTAATGTGAAATCTGCAAACCGTCATACGCGTGCAGCGCGTCTTCAAACTCCGCGGTGAGATACGAGCCCATGTTGAAGCAGAGATTTTTTCCCACCGGCAAATTTTTGCCGAGCTTGCTGCGCATGAGCAAATAGCTCGAAGCGATGGCGCCGGCAGCGACGACGAAAGTCTTGGCGCGGATTTTCAGCTTCGTGCCGTCGGGCCGCTGCGCTTCAACTTCTGTGATGCGCCCTTCGTGTTCGCGCAAACGCAACACTTCGCACTCCGACATAATCTTTACGCGGTCTTTGAACTCGCGTTGCGCGCGGGGCAGCGTGACTTCCAACATGGAAAGCTTGCGGCCGAATGCGCAGCCGATGTTGCAATAGCCGCAGCCCAGGCAATCTCTCAAATTGGCTTCAACCACGTCGACGATCAAACGCTGTCCCGAAGGATCGAGCTTTCTCGCGCCTTCCACAAACTGTTTGCCGGAAGGATTGAGCTGCATGCAACCGTGCTCGCGATCGTTCTGCCGAATGATCCCGAGAAACTTGCGCACTTCCGCGTCGCTTTGTTTGAGCGCCCCAAGATCGAGGCCCGCGTCGTGAATGTCCGCATCATTCCACTTTTGCAGAACCGCATCCGGCGGAGAAAAGCTCACCGCGTTATTCACCACGGAGCCGCCGCCCACGCAACTGCCTTGCAAGATCGTGAAACCGAAATCCTGCGTTTGTTGAAAAATGCCGTCCGCATAAAGCTTGCCCACCATGTCGGCCTCGTTTTCAGAGAAATAGCGCGGCTCCACGTACTTGCCGCGTTCCAGCAGCAACACTTCGCGTCCGGCTTTGGCCAGATCATAGGTGAGCAACGCGCCCGCAACGCCGCTGCCGATGATGCACACGTCCGTGTCCAGCGTTTCGAGGCGCACTTCATGGGAAGGTACGACCTTTAAAGGATGAATCGCGGGTTGTGGAAGCGTCATGCGCTGAGAGCGCGAACGCTGCGAGAACGGCACATAACCCACGTCCGCGAAAGTGCGCTCATCGTTGTAGTAGCCCACATAAGTAAGCTGCTTGGCGATGCGAATCATTTGCGAAACGAATTGCTGGAGGACCTTGGGCAAAAGGCGGATTTCACCGTCGGGATAAAAATGTTTTTTGAGATGGCGCAAACGCAGCTCAGCATCCAATTCCGCGAGCGGCGCTTTGAAATACAACCGAGGGTGAAAATAGAGCAGCACGAGCACGGCGCGATAAACCCAGCGCCGGCGCGCGCGAATCTTGCTCACGTAATAATCCAAGTTCGCGGCGATCTCTTCGGGCTGCACGTGCTCGTTCTCTCCGTGAACCAGCACGTCGGCCAGCGCAATCAAAGTGCGATACTCGATGCCGCCGAGAAATTTCAAATCATAGCGGCGCGCGAGCGCGGCGCGATATAAGTAGATCAACATAACCACGATCACAAGATCGAGCGCGAGCGCGCCCAGCATGATCGCGTGCAAGCTCAACGTGAATGCGCCGATCGTCACCGGCACGTGCGTGCTCTTGAACAGCATGAAGACCAACAGCACGAGCGCGGAAACCACGTGGCCGAAGATCACAAGATTGGTTATGGAAACGTTCGCGCGCAAATCTTTGGCGACATATAAGCACAGCAGCGCGAACAATCCGACTTTCACGGCGGAGTTTGAAACGAAGGGCAGCTCGATGAAGAAGCTGCGAGAAGCCGGCAGCAACGCGCCGAGCTCATAACCGAGCGCGGCAATTCCGAAAACCACGCCGAGCGCGAGGAGCACGCGGCGCAGCCAAGTTTCCGCGCCCGTGAGCGTTGCTTTCGGTTCCGGCATCGGCGTGCTGCGCCGCGTTCTGAAATAGAAAATGCCGACGATCGTTGCGAGCACGAAATCCAGCGCAATCGCGCCCCATAAAATCGCGCCGAGGGTTGAAGTCCATTTGCCTAAGGGCACGCTCGCCGAAGTGTCGAGGCGAAAAAGAAAGACGAGCATGGCGATAATCGAAAGCGCGTGCGCGCCGATGAAAACCGGCAGCAAGTTTCTCCGCGTGCGAACGTCGCCCGCGGCATACATGCAGATGAGCATGAGCGTGTAAACTTTCACCACCGAATTCGAGACGAAGGGCAGTTGCTTGAAAAATTCTTTGAACGGCCCGATAAACGGGCCAAGTCCGTACAGCAGCGTGGCGAAAAAGAAAACGCAGGTCAAAACGTTGAGCAACAGACGCAGTTGCTTCTGCGCCGGATCGAGCTGCTCCGGTTTCTTGACGAGACGCAAAAAATCACGCTTGCGCTCTTTTGAGTAGTGACGCATATAAAGTCTCCAAGGTGATACTGCTTTAAGATTATTTTGTGCTTCCTGATTTAAAGGACACGCATGGCGGGAAATTACGCTCACATTTTTTGCGGGCAAAATAGGGATCGAGAGGCGGATTTCGTTATCTTGAGAGGGGGGAAATAAAAACGCCATTTGTTCGGCTACGCCGAACAAATGGCGTTTGCTTATTACTCCGAGCGAAATATAGGTTACACTTTCCCTACCTCCAGACCTCGTCAGATTCGTTTTTAGAATTGTTGTTTGAGCCGCATTTGACAAGGGTTTGAAGCGAAAAGCGTGAATAATTGGACAAAATCGGTTTAAAAACTATATGTTCACCGCGAATGGTTGTCTGAGACCTTCTTTGAGTGTTGCCATCGCGACAGGAAATCGTATTGCTCGAGAAGTTGATCGGAACAAATTTAAAAATGATCACGAGCAGAAAATGAAAACTCCCGTTTTTAGCACCCAAGCACGATTTTTCTGCCATTATTCTTCAGCCATGACTATCACTCAGGCTGTCCTTAACAGCAGTCGATTTTCCGTTTGTCCAGAAAATCTGCAGTTTTCGATTCGATTCTAACGAGGCCTGACCTCACATGTCATTCAGAAAGAATCTTTTTACGCGCTGGAGATGCTGCCGCGTGCTTAAAAAGATTCCTCCTGAATGACAACAATAGAAGCGGGCCATGTAACCTATTTTGTGCTCGGAGTAGTAATTCTACATCATCACTTTTGACCTATGCCCACGAAGGACACGGAAAACTCGAAAAGCTTTTTATGTTCCAAAACATCTTTATTTTGAAAGAACCCCTCTTTCGCACGCTTTATGTGTCAAGCGGCTTGCCAAATTTCACCAGCACGTGCCAAAGCATTTTAAGCTCTTGAAGAACACGCTCATCATAAATCCGCAATGCCAGTACAGGTCAATATCAAACACTTTACAGATTCTCTCTAATGATGTGCCTGTATCGGTTCCTTTGAAAGACGGATCAGCGACTAGGATATCTACGTCATCTCTCAAATGGATCGCACCATGAACTTGGGCCTCGATGTAATAATCCAAATTGCGATCGGGTAACCGCGGAGAGGGATCATCAAAAGGCTTACCTATACTGCTCTTCAAATGATCGATCAATTTCTTGGGACGGATGCTCGTTATACCGAGGGCGAAATCCCTTTCAAACGATTCAGCTAATAGAGCAGCGAGAATGTCGTCGAAGGCGTCCAGCGTTCCTTTTTCGGGAGGATTTCTATGTGAATCCATGTAGGAGAACGTGGAGCGGCGTAAAACTTCCGGTTTCAGTAGAAAGTAACAAGAACCAAAGCGCGGACATGGGCCATCCGGTAGGAGCATCAAGTCCAAGGCGCCATACTTCGGACGATCCGAAGCTGCGACACTGCGGTAGGCTCCCCCGAACAGATCGTTTTCCCATAAGTCTCGCGGACCCCTTCTTCAGGCGACAGTTTCCCGTTAGAGAGAAAGGTTTCAAACTGATTCTTATAGAGCCCGTCGGAGAGAAGAGACTCAGCGACTGTATTCATGTTCTGATCCAATCTATCCGGGTGAAAATGCAGTCCTACTCGCGCATGATTGCTGATTGCCGAAATGGCCTGCTCAAAGTCGGACTGAGGTATATCTGACATCACCAGAATGTGATCTATTAAGGCTCGAGCCGCTGCTACTCGTGATGAAGCATATTGCCTGATGTAATCAAGCGCAGCTATCTGAGAATTGTTGGGGGTCATACATTGGTAGCCGTAGCGGAGGTATCATCCCAGAGCACAGAATGCCATTCTTCCGATTCTTTCGGATGGACATAACGCTCAAGTTAAGCGGCGGGGGATCGCAGAAGAAAACTTCGCATTGCCGCGCCGGTCGAGCGCGCACGCCAGTTCGCACCGCCACAGCTCCCCCCGTCCGCCTTGAACTTGAGGTTAGAAAGCTTGCGTTACCGTTCGCGTCACGATTGCTGCTTGCCCGTTTGCGACCGCGCTCTTCGATACGGCACCGCTTCCCAGGCAAAGACTTTTAAGCTGGAACACGAAATATATGCGAACTTATTTGCGGTCGGAGGGAGTCACGAACACGCGCTGTTAAATTCTCCGAAGGATTTTCCCGCGCGCTCGCTTATCGCTCGATCCAGCACGCCACTCCTATGCGCGTCCTTCTAACTGGGATTCGGCGACCGAAAAAATCGACAAATCCGACACGAACGTGTCGCTGAAGTTGACCCGTGCTTTCACAAGCAGTGCCTTGCAAATCTTGCAAAGCAATTCTTGAATCGTGCGAATGGCCGCGCGCGCTTGCTCAAGCAGCTTGGACGGTTGCGGAGAAGGTAGAGTGTCGCGCAAGCCTTGGAACATGGTTGCCTCGTTCAGTATTCGAGTCAACAGGTCTTCTGACTAGACCAACGGGCGGCCGGTATTCGTAGGCGGAAAAGCTCGGAGGGAGGAAACGCGCTGATCTTGCGGCGCGTATATGTGGAAGAATATTTCAAAAGTCAAGCGCGAAGTTTTGTGGAAGATTGTGTATCGCCCGAGCGCAGCGGAACCTCCAAAAAAGTTTAATCCGCTTGCTGATTTCTTGAGCAAGCGGATTAAACGAATTGCGCGGATAAAATCCTGCTTCAGATTTGCGGCTTATTTCATCAACAAAAGCTTGCCCTGCGCGGTGAATTTGCCGGCTTTGAAAACAGACAGGTAGACTCCGCTCGCAACGGGTGCGCCGCCACCATCCTTGCCCTCCCATATCACGTCGTACCTTCCTCGCTGATACGTGCCATTGGCTAAGCGTCGCACGAGTTGGCCCGCAGAGTTGTAAATCACCAAGCTCACCTCGCTCGCTTCGGGCACGGCAAAGCGAATCGTCGTAGTTGGGTTGAAGGGGTTGGGATAGTTTTGCTCCAGCGCATAGTTCGTGACCGGAGGCTCATTGTCAGCAACCTCGCTCGAATCCTCTTCTTCAATGCCTTCTGAAAATTTCGACAACGGCAATGCGCTCGCTGCGGCGTGCGGACCGAAGCTCGCGTCGCGCTCGACCGTGATTTTGTCCGCGTAGATCGCGCCGCGGAAGTGCGCGTTCATTCCCAGAAAAACTTCCGCGTGCGGCGCGAGCATCGTGCCTTGCGCGTGGCTGCCTCTGAATATCACCACCGGCGCGTTCTGCAAAGTCGTGAAGCTCACGCTGCGGCTCGCGCTCTCAGTTGCGGGCAGAATTTCAACGCGCGTTCTTCTTCCAAATTCCAACAACGTGGCGGCGTGGATGCGAGCCGGGCCGTTCGCGACATTAATCTTGAGCTTCGCATCCAATCTTGTTGTCAAGGTCTCGAAGAAATAATCGCCGCTGCGCAAGCGCAGTCTTGCATTCTCGCCGACAATCACATGGCCATATGAGCCGGGCGCCAACTCGCGGCTGCGACCATTCGGAATGAAATGATCATTGCCGCCTGCCGTGAAAGTGGGCGCAGTGATATTGATCGTGGGCACCGTCGCGCCGCTGATGGCCGTGCCGAGAATCTGCGCGCTCGGCGCAAGTGTGATTACGCCGCCCGCAGTGACGTCTCCTGCAATCGTGTTTTCTTTATCAACACGAACGTCGCCTACTGCAGTCACATTGCCGGTGAAGGTCGTGGGCGCGCCGGGCTTGAAATGAATATTGTGATTGGAGTGAATGTCGCCTCTGCTGCTGCTGAATTGATTGCGGCGAATTTCAATCGACTGCTGCGCGAGCAATGCCAATTCTTTTACGGTGATCGTTACGGTATCGGTGTCCGCGCAGCCTTTGCTATCCGTCACGGTCACGACATAAGCCGTTGTCGCGTCCGGCGTCGCATTCGGATTTTCGGAAGTGTGATCGTCCAAGCCGGTTTGCGGCGACCATTCGAAAGTGAATGGCGCCGTGCCTCCGCTCGCCGTGGGATTGCCGCCGAGTTGAATCGTTTGATAGAGAGCTATCGTGCGATCCGCTCCGGCATTCGCTATCGGCTTCGGATTCACTGTGACCGTGACTTCCGCAGTGTCTTTGCAGCCCGTAGCATCGATCACGATCACCGCGTACGTCGTCGTGGTCGCGGGCGAGGCTTTGGGATTCGCAATGGCCGCGTCGCTCAATCCCACAATAGGCGACCAACTAAAGATGTAGGGCGTGAGGCCGTCGCTCGCAGTCGGGTTGCCGCCGATTTGCGCGGAATCGCCAAAACAAATTTCAACGTCATCACCGGCATTTGCGGTCACAGTGCAGCGCACATAAATTGCCAAGCCGTCGTGGTCGGAGGTGCGCAGCGTGGTGGAATAATCGTTCTCATATTGCGCGGCCGCATCGGCATTGCCGCGCGCGTATTGCGTGCCACTCACCGCAGGCTGCAAATGCTGCGAGATGAGCACGTGATCCAAAACTTGCGCGCTGCCTTCATTGATGAACGAGTATTGCTCGCTCGCGGGCAAATCGAGCACGAGATTGATCAAATTCGGCTCGACGATTTCAACGCCGGGGAAAAGCGCCTCGCTCGCATTTGCCGGATCGCCAAGTATTTGGCCGAGGACATCGACGTAGCCATCGGTGAATTGAAACGCATTGAAATCGCCGCACACGACGAGATTGATATTCACATTGTCCGTTTGCAGGCTTTGCACCATATTGGAAACCGAGACCGCTTGCTCGTGACGCTTCTGCCGCACGCGCGGTCCGCTCACGGGATCATCGATGTCGGTCAAAGAACGTTGGTGTAAATTTAAAACCGTGATCGGAATGCCGCCGGGCAACGTGGCTTCGAGTTGCAGCGGCGGGCGGTCGTGCAGCAAAGTATTGTCGAAGGTAAAAATCTCGCTCGCGCCCAATTGCGTAACACCACTCACTTGCACTTCGCTGCGCACGAGATAACCGACGTCGATGCCCGAAACGTCATTGCCTTCGAACAAATACGGCGTGTAATCGAGCGTCACATCATCCGCGTGCAGCTTGTCCGCCAAGTCTTGCAGCGCGTTGAGGTTCTCCACCTCCTGCGCCGTGAGAATCTCGGGCGCGAGCAACACTTCGCGAATGTAACGCGAAAGCTTGTTGAGAAGATCTTGATACTGCGCCGGTGAAGGCACAGGCTCGCCAAGTCCGTCATTCACGTCGTCAAAGAAACGGTGCACGTTGAGCGTGGCGATCATGGTTTCGCCGGTGTTGCGGGGCCGCACGCTGCGCGGCAAAGTGAGAGCGTTGAAGCCGTATTGCGTCGGCCACAATTCATAATCGCCGAACTCGAAGCCGAGCACGCCGCTCGCGGTGAAAGTGGAACCGGCCGGGACGATCGCATTCGCAAGGCCCAACTGATCGGGATCGATCTCAAAAATTTCCGCGTTCGCATCCCACACCGGCAAACCGCTCATGCCGGGGAACGCAATGCCCGGTTCGCGAACCGGGCGAACGCCGCTCGCGACGATCAACATCTCCGCGAAATCGTCGTTGCTGAAGGATTGATTCGAGGCGGCAACCACGCCGTTCGCGATCACCACCAACATGCCTTCGAAGCGTTCGAACTCGGTGGCAGATTGCGGCTGCGTTGGCGAAGGCGTGAACGCATCGAGTTGGATTGCGGTCGGCAACGCATTGCCCGAGGAGATGATCGTAACCACCGGCGCGCTGGGCGTGTTCGTGAACTCGGTGAAGTCGAAAAACTCCGTCACTGTGCCGGTCACATCAACCATATCACCAACAATCACGGTGGGCGTTGCTCCCATGAACACGAAAATGCCGTTGGAAGTTTGCGCGTTGCCGTCGCTGTGCGCGTCCGGCGTTTGAATAAAGAAGCCGTCGCTGCGCAATGCGGTCACGATATTATTTTCCGTGGTCACGGTTTGGCCCGCAAAGGCCGAAGTCAAACCCGCGCCTTGAATCTCGAAAATTTCTTTGGTGACGTCGATTGAAGAACAACCCGGGAATTGCGCGCCGTCGATCTTCGTGCCCGGTGAAAATCTTCTGCCCGCTGCGCCGGTTGCGGCCAAATGTTGAATGAGCGGATCGGCGCCGGTGAGATCTGGATCGCGCGTGAGTGATTGATCGCTGTTGCCTTCGGAGCCATAGGTATATGCGACGATGGTTGTGCTGCCGTTTTTCAATGTCACGGTGTCGCCGGTGTTGTTCAAACCAAGCTGGCCGCTGCTCGCGACTTGCACGGTGCCCGCGCCGAATGTGCCCGAGGGCGTGCCGCCGGCGAAAATCACAGCCGAGCATTGATCGTTAATCACCGTGCCCGAAGGAAAAGTATGGCGCACACCGATGGCATCGGAAAGCGTCCATCCCGAAATATCCACCGGCGCGCCGGACACATTCACGATCTCGACGAACTCATCTTGCGTGGTGTTCACAATGCCGTCGCCATTCGCATCGCCGAGCGTGGCGTGCGGATCGGCATGAATCTCGTTGATCACCCAACCGCCGGCGGGCGCGGCGATGGTCGTGAAATCAAACACAAAATTTGCGGCCATGTAATCGGGCGGATCGTCCGCATCTGCGTCCGTCACGTTCGCCGCAAAGATCATAACGGTGATCGTCTCGTTGTTTTGAAAATCGGGGCTGGGATCGAGCGTGAAACTTTGCGGACTGCCGCTCACGGTCGCCGCGTATGTCGTGCTGGAGGAGCCGCTGATCGCAAACCAATTGCCCGTGACATTCACGGCTTCATTAAAGTTGATGGTGAGGCTCGCATCGACGTTGATATTCGTCGCATTATCCGCCGGCGTCGTGCTCGCAACGAAAGGCGCGGTATCAACACCTAAAAAAGTTTGTCCCGTATTGCACGCGCCAAAAGTATTCGGAGCCGAGGTGTTCCAAATAAAGTCTTCGTAAAATTGTCCCGTGCCGTTGAGCTGCAAAGAATTTCCAATCGGGTCGCTGCCGCCTTCGAGCACGCCGATGTCCGTGCTCGTCATGCCGTTCGCCGGACCACCGACTGCCGTGAACGAACCTTCGTAACTCAAAAACTGCACGGCAACGCTGGAAGGATTGACCAAAGCAATACCGTCCGGCGGGCCGTTTTGAATGCCGTTAGAAGGATAACTCAACACGATCGTGCCGAAGCCGTTGCAGTGATTCGGAATGATGCCGCTCAACGCATCGGTGTCATACACCCCGCCGCCCGCGCCGTTGTAGAGCACGATGCTCCAGCCCGTGAGGTCGGTTCCGGCCGGGCCCGCGACTTCGATGGCCTCGCCCGTGTCCGTGCCGCTGTTGTCGTAGTGGATTTCGTTGATGAAGACGGAGGTTTGCGGGAAAGCGGCGTTGCTTCCGCCGCCCAGAAAAAGGCTGAAGAGCAAGCTTAAAAAAAGCTTGGTCGTGCTCGTTCTCGCGTAGTCGAGGTTCTTACCGCGAAAGATTATTGCGAGGATCCGCATGGTTTGTCCCCTTTCGACAAAATGAGCCACACAAAATGAATTTTCACGAGGAGGTCGAAGGTATTCCCTCGGCACGAAGAGACAGCCAAAGATGGTTGTGCGAGGTGGGTCGAATCCGAGAGAGATTACTCCGAGCGAAATATAGGTTACACTTTCCCGGCCTCACATGTCATTCAGAAAGAATCTTTTTACGCGCTGGAGATGCTGCCCAGTGCTTAAAAAGATTCCTCCTGAATGACAACAATAGAAGCGCGCCGTGTAACCTATTTTGTGCTCGGAGTAGTAACAGTCCGCGCCAATTTACAATGCCGAGTCTGTACGTTCTAAAAATAAAAAGTGCGGAGAAAGCGAGGAATTTCTCCTTGACATTCCGCGCATGCGTGACTACATTCGCCGCCATAATTTTTCAGGTATCGCACTAGCGCCGGCGAATTTTTGATTACTCACAGTCGTGTGCAAATAATTTTGCCCATCCCTTCGATCCGTGTCCTAAGCTGTTGCCTCGCCGCGCTCTATCTTTTGAGTTGTTCCGCCGATTCCGAGAAAACGATACCCGTCCCTCAACCCCCTCCTGCAACTGCGACCCAGGAAGGCAGCGCGAGCAGTGAGATTTTCGGCAGCGTTTTTTTTGAAGGAGAAACGCTGCCGGCGCGCACGTGGCCGATGAGTAGTGATCCGGCTTGCCGGCACGAAGGTCAAAGCGTGATGCAATCCGAAGAGATGATAGTCAATGCCAACGCAACACTCCGCAACGTTTTCGTTTATATATCCAGCAGTTTTGGCGCGCGCCAATTCCCGGTTCCAAAAGATTCCGTTTTTTTAAATCAACGCGATTGCCGTTATCTGCCGCACGTCTTCGGCATGCAAGCCGGGCAACCGCTCATCTTGTTGAATAGCGACAGCACCTTTCATAATGTGTTCGCCGCAGCTCAAGTGAACCGGCCTTTCAACCTCGGCATGACGTTGTCGGTGAGAAAATTGATACGCACGTTCGAGCGGCCTGAAGTGATGGTGCCGTTTCGTTGCAACGTGCATCCCTGGATGGCTTCATATGCGGGCGTGCTCGATCATCCTTTCTATGCCGTGACTGGTGAAGATGGAAAGTTTCGTTTGGGAAAGTTGCCCGGCGGAGAATATGAAGTCACGGTTTGGCACGAACGGCTTGGGGTGAGGAAGCAAACCGTGCGCGTGCAGGAATCCGAAAGCAAAGAAGCCTCTTTTAAATTCGATCTCGAATAGCTCTGCTATTGGCTTTGAAAACCGGAACCATAAAACTTTACTAAACTTCTACAGCGGATTTTCAGACAAGCTGAAAACCGCAGCCCTTTGGGCTGCACAAAAAACTTCAGGCAGAATGATTCAACGGCAGAATCATTCTGCCGAAAAATTATTCTGCCAAAAACTTTCAGAATTTTATTCTGACTTTGAATGCCTTATGGCTAAACGTTTAGTAAAGTTACTTTTTTGAGTTCGATACTCTATTTCCGCTTCATCACCTCAACCGGAGGAAACACGAATGCTCGATTGGCTTCCCGAGAATCTCTCAACCTATGGCGGCGAGATCGATTATTTCTTCTACGTGATCTATTACATCACCACGGCCGTGTTCCTTTTGGTCGCGGGCGCGATGATCTACTTTCTCGTCAAATATCGCCATCGCGAAGGCCGCGCCGCAGTTTATTCCCATGGGAACCAAACGCTCGAAGTGGTGTGGACTTCGGCCACCACGATCGCGATGGTCACGCTCGCGTTGGTGAGCAAACCGTTGTGGAGCAAAATCAAGCAAGAGCTGCCGCCCTCGAATTACAAAGTGCAAGTCACGGGCAAGCAATTCAATTGGGAAGTGCTCTATCCCGGACCCGATGGACAATTCAACACCTCCGATGATTATCAAATCGACAACGAAGTTCATGTGCCGGTCAATCAAGCCGTGCAGTTATCGCTCAAATCTAAAGACGTGATTCACAGCTTCTTCGTTCCCGTGCTGCGCTTGAAGCAAGACATGGTTCCCGGCCATGAGATTGCGGCGTGGTTCGAAGCGACGAAAGCGGGGGAATACGAAATTCCCTGCGCCGAGCTTTGCGGCTTCGGCCACTCCGGTATGCTCGGCAAATTGTTCGTGCATGAACAAGCCGATTACGACAATTGGGTTAGCGCAACTTGGCCCGCACCCGAACCGGCTCCCGCTGACACCTCTGCTGCCATGCCCCAAGAAAATCCGCAGCCGTAGCGCAGACTTCGTCAGTCCGCAAAGCTAAGCAGGCAAGATACCTGCGCTACGAGTTCTTCGCGATTGCGATGGTTCTTTCAAGATAATTTATAACTCCGAGGATAACACATGAGTGAGATGACGCACGTTCAAGAAGCGCACACCGAACACGCACACGGCGGCTTTATCAGCACGTATATCTTTTCGCTCGATCACAAAATGATCGCGAAGCAGTTCCTGATTTTGGGGCTGGTGATGTTGATTGTCGGCGGCGCATTGGCGCTGCTGTTTCGCTGGCAATTGGCGTATCCGAACGAGCCGCTGCCGCTCATCGGCGCCTCCAAACATTTTATCGAGACCGGCGAGGCGCAAACGAGCATGGATAAAACCTGGGAAGAGTGGCTTTCGAAAGACGAGGCCGAGCAAAACTGGCTCACGAAGAACATGCCTGCCGGCGCGGTCTCTCCGGCGTTTTATAATTCACTCTTCACCATGCACGCCACGATCATGATCTTCTTCGTGGTCATGCCGATTCTCGTGGGTTGCTTCGGCAATTTTCTCATCCCGCTCATGATCGGCACGCGCGATATGGCGTTCCCGGTTTTGAACATGCTCTCGTTTTGGACCGCGATCGTCTCCGGCATTATCATGATGGTCGGCTTCTTCGTGCCCGGCGGGCATGCTGCCGCCGGCTGGACCGCGTACACACCGTTGAGCGCTGATCCGCAATGGAGCGGCGTGGATCTCGGACAAAGTTTGTGGTGCCTCAGCTTGATCGTGGTCGGTATTTCTTCGCTCATGGGCTCGATCAATTACATCACCACCATCATCAACATGCGCGCGCCCGGCATGACGTTCTTCCGCATGCCGCTGGTGGTTTGGTCGTTGTTCATCGTCGCGATCTTGTTGCTGCTGGCGTTGCCGGTGCTCACTTCCGCGCTCGCCATGCTCTTGTTCGATCGCTGGGCCGGCACCACGTTTTTCAATCCGGCGGGCGGCGGCGAGCCTTTGCTGTGGCAACATCTCTTCTGGTTCTTCGGCCATCCCGAAGTTTACGTTCTCATTCTTCCTGCAATGGGCATCGCTTCCGAGCTTCTGCCGGTGTTCTCGCGCAAGCCGATCTTCGGATACAAAGCCATGGTTTACGCGATGATTGCAATCGCATTCCTCGGCTGGATCGTGTGGGGCCATCATATGTTTCAAAGCGGCATGAATCCCGCGCTCGGCACCACATTCATGATCTCGACTATGGCCATCGGCATTCCCTCAGCCATCAAAACTTTCAACTGGCTCGGCACATTGTGGGGCGGCAACATTCGCTTCACAGTGCCCATGCTCAATGCGCTCGCGTTCGTCGCGCTCTTCGTCATCGGCGGATTGAGCGGCATTTACATGGCTTCCACGCCGGTCGATATTTTCATTCACGACACGTACTTCATCGTCGCGCACATTCACTACGTCGTGTTCGGCGGCAGCATCTTCGGCATCTTCGCGGGCATCTATTATTGGTTCCCGAAAATGTTCGGCCGCACCATGAACCAAACGCTCGGCAAGATTCATTTTTGGATCACGTTCGTGGCCATGAACTTGACGTTCTTCCCCATGCACATTCTCGGCGTCGGCGGCCACATGCGCCGCATCGCGAATCCCATGCAATACGAGTTCCTGCACGATCTGCAATGGATGAACGTATTGATCACGCACAGCGCGTTCGTGCTCGGCTTCGCGCAGCTTCTCTTCGCGTGGAATTTCATCCACAGCATCATTCGCGGCAAGAAGGCGGAAGACAATCCCTGGAATGCGAACACGGTGGAATGGACCGCGCCCACGCCGCCGCCGCACGGCAATTTTCTTGCGATCCCGACGGTTCATCACGGGCCGTATGAATACAGCGTGCCCGGCGAAGCGCAAGATTGGACGCCGCAGACGCAACGCTCGGATAAAATCGCGGCGGCGCACTGATCTAGTTATTGTCATTCAGGAGGAATCCTTTTAAGCACAAGCATGGTGGTTTGCCTTAAAAAGATTCCTCCTGAATGACAGCCCAAGGAGAATGTCGCATATGCAGCAATTCCCCCTCTCCCAACGCAACACGCGCACGGCCCTGCTCCTGCTCGGCGTGCTCGGCTTTCTCGTCGCCTTCACGATTGTGTCGGTCATAGTTTTGAATTGAACGCGTTGTGCAGCTTTTTTAAAAGAGCGCTGGCAGAAAAATGAAGGGCAGAAAAATTTTATAGCTCATGGTCGCACCTTATGAAAGTTGACGATCAAAACCGGTGATCAAACGAGCCTTTCAGGTCCATGTCATTCAGGAGGAAACTTTTTGAGCACTGGAGTTGGTGCCCAGAGCGAAAAAGGGTTCCTTCTGAATGACATATCTAGAGGGCGGTTACCGAATTTGAAAATCAAAACTCATTAGAGCATTTTTCTGCCCTCCATTTTTCTGTCTTAGCTATTGAATCGTTTTGCATTTTTGCCTTAAGGAATTCGTTGTGTTGATTGAAGAGCAACTCGAACGGCCTCAAATAAAAAAAAGAGTGCTGGAACCTTGGGGAGGCGAGCCGCCGCCCGAGTTGCCGGATTTGCCTTTCGGGCCGGAGGGCAACGGTCGCGATGATAATGCCGAGCCCGAGCCGCGCATCAACAATGCGCTGCTTGGAATGATGCTCTTCCTCGGCACGGACTTGATGTTTTTTGTCGCATTGATCGGCGCGTTCTTCGTGTTTCGCTTTGGCGGCACTGATTGGCCGCCGCCCGGCCAGCCGCGTTTGCCCCTCGCCATCACCGGCGTGAATACGATCATTCTGCTCGCGAGCGGCTTCACGATGTTTCGCGCGATGCAGATGATTCGCGCGGGCAAAGTCGGCGGCTTCGTGAATCACTTGATGATCACCGCCGCGCTCAGCCTCACGTTTCTGCTCATACAAGGCTCGGAATGGCTGCGCCTTGTGGGCTTCGGCTTAACGATGTCCTCGAGCGTGTACGGCTCCATTTTTTACACGCTCATTGGCTGCCACGCGCTGCACGTGCTCGGCGCGGTGCTCTGGCTTGTGGTGATCAACTTCAAAGCGCGGCAAAATGGTTACACCGCAGAGCATCATATCGGCGCGCAGCTCTGCGCGATGTATTGGTTCCTCGTCGTCGGGCTGTGGCCGGTGTTGTATGTAGTGGTGTATTTGAATTGATTCCTCTGTTTTCAAACTCCCGTTTGGGAACGAGAAGCAAGTATGACGTGTCAAGCTAGGAGAATGTTATCATGACCAATACGCAAGCAACTGCCGAGGTGTTTTGGACGGCCTTTCGCGCCTTAAAGAAAAAGGAGAGAGGGGCGGTGGTGGAAAGGCTAGTGGGCGATAAAGATTTCATGGAAGACTTGTTCGATCTTGTGATTCTCGAGCAACGCAAACGAGAGCCTTCGCGCCCTTTGGAAGAATACCTCGCGGATAGAAGGAAAAGGCGCACTTGAAATCATACGTGGTTCGGCTCAAAAGGTCTGCTGAGAAGGAATTGAAGCGTCTTCCTACGGATATTCATGATCGCACCGTCGAGCAATTGGCTGCTTTAAAGGAGGAGCCTCGACCGCTTGGGGCAAAAAAACTTCGTGGGCGCGAGGGGTATCGTATTCGAGTTGGGGATTATCGCATTCTTTATGTTGTCGATGACACAAAATTTGAAATCGAAGTTTATTCCATTGGTCATCGTCGAGAAGTGTATCGCGGGTAGCGATAATTAGCAAGTAAGAGTGATCTTGGTTTTCAAAAAGAACGAAAGCTACCATGCCCAAAAAAGCTCTGACAATAGCATTCGTGTTCTGCGCATTGGTGTTATTAACCCCCTTCGCCGCGCAAGCCTGTCCTAGTTGCGCGAGCGCATTGAACAGTTCGCTGGGACGCGCATTCAATTTGAGCGTGTTGTTCATGATGGCCATGCCCTTCACCGTCTTCGGCGCGTTCGTGGTTGGTTTCATCCTGCTCCATCGCCATGCGCAAAAAAATTCCTCTCGCATAAAAACCACCTCTTCTCATTCTGAACCAAACAAGGAGGCCCGATCTTGAGCCAAGTTGCAGCAGTGTCGCACGCCGTTGATCCGGCGGAATCGCCGCTTACTCCGGAAAGCTGGGGCAAGCTCGGCATGTGGGTGTTTCTCGCGGGCGACGCCATGTCGTTCGGCGCGTTGCTCGCCGGTTATGGCGCCATTCGCGCGGGCAGCGCGAATTGGCCCGATCCCACGCACGTGCTCGGCATCAATCTCACCGCGTTCATGACGTTTCTGCTCATCTGCAGCAGCGTCACGATGGTCAAAGCGCTCTCGGCCATCAAGCGCGGCAACGTGAAGAGCATGCGCAATTTTCTGCTGCTCACCATTCTTGGCGGCGTCATCTTCCTGGGCTTGCAAGCCTATGAATGGACGCACCTCATGCACGAAAAACAGGTTTTGTTCACGACCTATGAGGGCACGCGGCATTTGTTCGGCGCCACATTTTACGCCATCACCGGTTTTCACGGCGCGCACGTCACCGGCGGCGTGATCTATCTCACCATCGTGATGTTGCGCGGCATGGCCGGGAAATACTCTGCGAACAATTATAACGGCGTCGAGATTCTCGGTTTGTATTGGCACTTCGTCGACTTGATCTGGATTCTGGTCTTCACGTTCATTTATCTCATTCCCAACGCGCCCAAACCATAACTTTACTAAACTTTGAAAGTTTAGTAAAGTTTTCGTAGAAGAGTGAGGAGAAAACATGTCTGCTACGCATCAAGAACCGAATTACATAAAAATTTTTTATGCGCTGTTCGTGCTCACGGTTTTAGAAGTCGGCGCGGCGTATATGAATGCCGTCTTCCCCGGCTTTCCGCTGATGTTGTTGGGTTTAATCTTGATCGGGCTCGCAGTGGTCAAGGCCGCGCTCGTCGGGATGTACTTCATGCATCTCAAATTTGAAAAGCGCGCCCTCGGCATTATCGCGCTGACGCCGATGATTCTTTGCACGCTGCTCATCATCGCGCTCCTGCCCGACTTGACCGGCAGCACACGCAAGCCGGAGCCGCCTGCGGTAGCCGAGCAGGTTGAACAGCAGTAGTTTGAACTCGTAGATTGTTGATCGTGGATCGTCGATAGTAGTTCGTGAAATTGAGTTCGCAACGATTCACGATCAACCATCAACGATCCACGCATTGCAAAGCATGTTTAGAATTCGAACGCACATGAGAACGACATCGTCGCAAAACAACAAGTGGCTCCACCGCTTTGCATGGCTAGTGGTTGGAGCCACGTTTATTTTGATCTTCATCGGCGGCCTCGTCACGAGCACAGAGTCGGGCCTAGCCGTGCCCGATTGGCCCACGACCTACGGCCAATTCATGTTCTCGTTTCCGCTCTCGCAAATGGTCGGCGGCATTTTTTATGAGCACGGCCATCGTATGGTCGCTTCGATCGTCGGCATGTTGATGGTGATTCTCGCGGCTTGGCTGTGGTGGAAAGAGCCGCGCCCATGGGTGCGCACTCTCGGCTGGCTCGCGTTGCTCGCCGTCATCGTACAAGGCATCCTCGGCGGCTTGACGGTGCTGTTCCTTTTGCCTACGCCCATTTCTGTTGCGCACGGCGCGCTCGCGCAACTATTTTTTTGTGTAACGATCGGCCTCGCGCTCTTCACTTCCGCGGAATGGGGGAAGACGCGCGCGCAACTTGACGATGAGCACAAGCCGTTGTTGCGTAACTTGACGACGATAACCGTCGCGCTGGTCTTTGTGCAACTCCTCCTCGGCGCAATCATGCGCCACACGAAATCCGGACTCGCGATTCCGGATTTTCCATTGGCCTTCGGCAAAATCATTCCGCCTTTTGAATCGGCACATGTTGCCGTTCACTTTGCGCATCGCGTCGGTGCGCTCATCGTCTCAGGTTTTATCGTTTGGACGGTTAGCCGAATTTTCCGATATTACCGCAACGAACCACTGCTACGAAGGCCTGCGATATTATTGAGCTGCGCGCTCGTTTCGCAATTAACGCTCGGAGCATTTATCATTTGGTCGCAAAAGGCCGTGCTCATTACCACGACGCACGTCGCCACCGGCGCATTGATTTTGGGAACGAGCCTGACGCTCGCGTTGCGGACGCGGCAGGTGTTTCAGGCGACGAGCATTCAACAAGCTGCAATAATCGGCGGCATGGAAGAGGTTGTGGCGAGGAATTAATTGCGAGTTCATTATGGCAAGATCAAAAGACGATGAAATTATTACCAAGCTCGATCAGATTTTAAAAGTGTTGAGCATTCAGGTCGGCGCGGATCAGGGCTTAACCGAACGCGCTAGGTTGCTAAAGTTAGCCGGATTAGACAATCAAACTATCGCCGAGGCGCTGAATATTTCCGTACAGGCGGTAAGAGCGCTTACCGCAAATGCGAGGACGAAACCGTCCAAGAGGAGATAACGATCATGGAAATGCTCAATGAACGAAGCGAGCGTTTGCTGGTGCTTCTTCTTCTGCAAAACTTGAAGCAGGCATCTTTAAAAGAAAAGATCATCCAATTGAACCTGGCCGGTTTTTCCAACATCGAGATCGCCGAGTTCCTGCAAACGACGCCGGCTATTGTCGGAAGAGAGCTGTCATTATCAAAAGATTTTGGCAAGCAAAAAAAACGGAAATCTTAATATGCCCGCCGGGGTCGATTTTCGCACTTCTACATTCGATCACAATAAGGTCGATGCTAGCGGGAGATATCTCGGTCGCCGATCCTATCCGAAGCTTTACGCGATTGAAAATCTATTTCGCGTCGTTATTCACTCCGTGCTTTCGGCTCAGGTGCATGCAAATTGGTGGGAGGTTGTGGTCGATAAAAACATTCGCGGCAAGGCGGAACGGTTTCAACAAAATTATGCAAAGAAATCGTGGCGCAGCAAACCGGGACGTCATGGCATTTACTACATCGACCTGAAAGACTTGAATGAAATATTACGTGTCAATGCCGCCTTCTTTGATCCACTTGTTCCAGATTTGAATAAATGGATTCTGGGAATCGAAGAAATCCGATTGCCGCGCAATAGCGTTGCGCACATGAATTTTCCGAGTCCACCAGATATGAAACTCATAGACGGTTTTTATCGCGATTGCTTAAACTTGATCGCCGAACTGCGAGCCAGAATCGCGATAGAAATTCCATAGCAAATGCAATTGGTAAGAAGAATGATGCCTTTCTCAAAATTCTCTGACTACCTCGCGCTCACCAAACCGCGCGTGACGTTGATGGTGCTCATCACCATGATGTTCGGCTTTTATCTCGGCGCGCAGGGCGAGATGAATTGGCTCCTGCTCGTACACGCGCTCTTCGGCACGGCGCTAGTTGCCGGCGGCACGAGCGCGCTGAATCAATATCTCGAACGCGACCTCGACGCGAAAATGCAGCGCACGAAAAATCGCCCGTTGCCCACCGGACGCCTCACACCCAACTCGGCATTGGCTTTCGGCGTGCTCGTTTCGATCTACGGCCTCGCGCATTTGCTGCTATTCGTGAATCTTCTGACTGCGCTGCTGGCTGCGCTCACACTGGCGAGTTATATTTTTCTCTACACGCCGTTGAAAACGCGCAGCGCCATCTCAACCGTTGTCGGCGCGGTCCCCGGCGCGTTGCCGCCAATGGGCGGATGGGCCGCAGCGCGCGGCGAGCTTGGCATCGAAGCCTGGGTGCTATTCGCGATTCTCTTCATTTGGCAACTCCCGCACTTTCTCGCCATCGCGTGGATTTATCGCGAAGATTATGCGCGCGGCGGATTTCCCATGCTGCCCGTTGTCGATCCGGAAGGCGGGAGCGTTGGACGGCAAATTCTCACCAACTGTCTCGCGCTATTGCCCGTGAGCTTGCTCCCAACTTTGGTGGGAATGGCGGGCTCAACTTATTTCTTTGGCGCGCTGGGATTGAGCTTGATCTTCTTTCTCTACGGCGTCGGCGTGATTGTTTATCGCTCGAACCTCTCGGCGCAGCGTCTCATGCGCATGTCGCTGCTCTATCTGCCCGCTTTGCTCGGACTTATGGCGTTCGATAAAACCCCTTTCTAATCCTAAAAGGAGGAATTATGGGAATCACTTACGTTAAAGTCAAAGTCGGCAATCTTGCGGATCCAACTCAAGCCCTAGAAGAAAATTTTTTGGTTGATTCCGGAGCCGTCTATTCATTGGTGCCGCGTTCCGATTTGGAGCAGCTCGGTATCGTTCCGCATTCCACGCGCTCGTTTTTGCTTGCCAACGGCGAGCAAATTGATCGCGAGGTCGGCACCGCACTGTTCGAATACCAAGGTCGGCGCGGAGATTCGCTGGTAATTTTTGGCGAAGAAGGCGACAGCCCTTTGCTCGGCGCAACGACTCTCGAAGGGTTCGGTTTCGTGCTCGATCCCTTTCGCCGTGAATTGAAACCTTTGCCCATGCTCTTGGTGTAATGTTACGTTTGATATTGTGGTAAGAACGAGATGAAAGAAAAAATCTTCAACCGTTTGCTTTGGGGATTGCTCGCCGCCACGCTTCTCATTGTCCTCGGTGTTTCCGCTCGCAATTGGTTCCGCCCGAAGGTTGAACCGCTTCCCATGCTCGCCACCGTTCCCGAATTTTCGTTTACGGAAAGCAGCGGCGAGCCTTTCGGCTTGCAACAATTGCGCGGGTACATTTGGCTCGCGGATTTCATCTTCACCAATTGCGCGGGCACTTGCCCGATTATGACGACGCAAATGACCGAGTTGCAATCCGCTTTTGCAGAAGAAAAGTTGGAAGTGCGCCTGGTTTCTTTTACCGTGGACCCGGAGAGAGACACGCCCGAAGTGTTGAGCCGTTTTGCGGAGGGTTATGGGGCTGCGCGCGACCGCTGGTTTTTCATCACCGGCCCCGGCGAGCAAATGCAAAATTTGGCAAAGGAAGGTTTTATGCTTGCGGCGGCAACCGGGGGCGCGGACGTGAAAGAAGCGATCATTCACAGCAATCGTTTCGTGCTGGTCGATCGCGAAGGCCGCATTCGCAAATACTACGATGGCACGGAAACCGGCATCGCCAAGCAAATCATACAGGACATCAAAGTTCTGATTGCGGAGGAGCCTTCTTGATTCCGCTCACCATGTTGCCCACGCTCAATGCGATACTCAATGCCACGAGCGGAATTTTTCTGTTCGCCGGCTATCGCTTCATTCGCAGAAAGCGCATCAAGCAACACAAGTTTTGCATGCTCGCTGCGGTTACGACCTCGATTCTGTTTTTCATCAGCTACCTCTATTATCACTATCACGCCGGCTCCAAGCCTTTCACGGGCCAGGGCCCCATTCGCACGATCTATTTCATCATCCTCATTTCCCATACCATCTTGGCAGTCATCAATGTGCCCTTCGTGATCATTACGCTCACGCGCGCGCTCAAAGAAAAATTCGACCAACATGCCCGCATTGCGCGGTGGACTTTCCCGCTCTGGATGTACGTGTCGATCACGGGCGTGATCGTTTATTTGATGCTCTATCACTTCTAAATTGGAGTGTTGGATTGATGGAGTAGTGGATTATTGGATAACCCAAACTCCATCAATCCAAAACTCCATTACTCCAACAATCCAATCGACTTTATTTGGGCATGAGATGTTCGGGCACTTGAATCGCAACTACCTCACCGCGCACGCAAACGGTGCCATTCGCAGAAAGCGTGATCGCGACGATGACTTTCCGGCCCTTGATCTCTTTAATCGTGCCGCGCAATTCTAACGGAACGCCGAGCGGCGTGGGCTTCAAATAATCGACGCGCAACGAGCCGGTCAAGAAACGTAGCGGCGGCGCAGTATCCATGGCGCGGCCTTCGGCGCGATAAGCTACGGCTGATGCGGTTCCGGTGCCGTGACAATCGATGAGCGACGCAAGCAGCCCGCCATAAACATAGCCCGGAATCGCGGTGTGTTGCGGCTTCGGCAGGAACGCGCAAACGGACTCTTCGCCGTCCCAGTAGCTTTTGATATGAAGGCCGTGTTCATTCAAGCGGCCGCAGCCATAACAATGCGCCAAGTCCTCGGGATAATAATCTTGAAATGCTTTGTCCGGCATATGCTCAACCCTTTCCTGTTTTATGATCAAAGAACTCACAGCGGCAGAACAGCTTGAGGAAATTTTGCAAACCAGCAAACAGCGTCCGGTTCTGCTCTTCAAGCACTCGACCTCTTGTCTCACTTCCGCAAGCGCGTGGCGCGAATTTCAACGCTTTGCCGAAGCCGAATCCCGCCCGGAATATTGGCGTTTGCTCGTCATCGAAAGGCGCGCGCTGGCTCGACTCGTGGCGCAACAAACCGCAGTGCGCCATGAATCGCCGCAAACGCTGCTGCTCTACAACGGCAAAACGATTTGGCATGAGTCGCACAGGCGCATCTCATTCAAAGCTTTGCAAAAAAGCTTGGAGATGATTCCTTCCGCAATCGCGTAATGCCGTGTGAGTTTGCTGGTAAGGTGGGAGCTTGGGGAAAGAGTCGTGCTGCTCTTCGTGCTCGCTGGAAAAAAACTGCTGCTGATCAAGCACGACTCCCCGGCGATTTCATGAAGGAGGGTGAGTGATCGAAAAATTCAAAGCTTGCAAGGATCGCGGCGACTCCGGTTTACGCCACTTCCGTGATGATCTTCTCTGACGGAGTGTAAGCCAGCACGCTGAGAATGCGGCTCTGCTCTTCCACCGAAAGATTGCCTTCCAAAATATCCCACACCCGATCCTGCCGGTCCGCGTCTTCCATGCCGTTGAAATCTTTCGACACCAAGTATCCGCTGATGTGACGCCCGTCTTTTTCCAATTCGAATTTCAAAGCATCGGCCTCGGGAAATTCATCATTCAACACCGTTTTCACGCGCCGCATGAAGCCGTCCCAATCCACGATATCGCCCGTGCCGAATTGCGTGGCTTTCAGATGGTGTAGCCTCCCGATGATGTCTTCCCAGGTAGAATCGTCGGGCAATTGCGCGACGACTTGCAATGCTTGTTTTTTGGGCGTATCCAAATCAACCTCCTCAAAATAAGTTAAAGTTTAAATTGTTTGCTCGTTTCAGCGCCGCTGCATTCCAAAAACACGCAGAGAATTTAACCCTCTGCCGGACAAATGCAAGCAAAAAGCTGGTAAAAATCTTCTTGCCTTTGCCCGATCACCGAGCTTAATTTCCGAGCAGCCCAATGCGAGCACAATCACTACGAGGCCGAGCATGACCACTCTCAACGAGCGTCACCTGATTTACGATTGGAACGTTCACGAAAGCGATTGGCGACCGAGCCAGCCCCTGGAGTTTGACGACGAGACTTTGCGCGACGGCTTGCAATCGCCTTCGGTGGCCGATCCGCACATTGGCGACAAGCTTAGCATGCTGCACCTCATACACGAGTTGGGCATTCCCTCCGCTAATATCGGCCTGCCCGGCGCCGGGCCGCGTGCGCGTGCAGACGTGCTCGCGCTCGCACAAGAGATCGTGAATAGTAGGTTGAAGATTTTTCCGAATTGCGCCGCGCGCACGGTCGAAGCCGACATCATTCCCATCGTCGAAACCGCGCAACAAACCGGCATTGCGATTGAAGCCGCGACGTTCCTCGGCTCGAGCCCGATTCGTCTTTATGCCGAATCATGGGAAGTCGATTTCTTGCGCCGCGCCGTTGAGCAGGCCGTGACTTTCGTGATCAAGCAAGGCTTGCCTTCGATGTTCGTGACCGAGGACACGATTCGCTCGCATCCCGACACGGTGCGCTTGCTTTATGCGACCGCCGTGCAATGCGGCGCGAAACGCGTGGTCGTATGCGATACTGTCGGCCATGCCACGCCGAACGGCGTGCGCGCGCTCATTAAATTCGTGCGCAGCGTCGTGCATGCCATCGATCCACATGTGAAAGTCGATTGGCACGGCCACAAAGATCGCGGGCTTTCGGTGATTAACACGCTCGCCGCCATCGAAGCGGGCGCGGATCGCGTGCATGGAACCATACTCGGCATCGGCGAGCGCGTGGGCAACACGCCGCTCGACCTCGTGCTCGTGAATTGCAAATTGCTCGGCTGGATCGATAATGATCTCACGCGCCTGCAAGCCTATTGCGAGCTGGTCTCGCAAAAATGCGAGGTGCCGATTCCCGTGAATTATCCCGTGTTTGGGCGCGATGCGTTTCGCACGGGCACGGGGGTGCATGCGGCAGCGATCATCAAAGCCAAGAGCAAAGGCGAAGACTGGCTCGCCGATCGCGTGTATTCGGGCGTGCCGGCGGGTTGGTTCGGGCGCACGCAAGAAATCGAAGTGGGACACATGAGCGGCGAATCGAACGTGATCTATTGGCTCAAAACGCACGGCTTCGAGCCGGAGCGCGCGCTCATCGACGCGATCTTCACGAAAGCGAAGTCGATCAACCGCAATCTCACCGAACTTGAAATTCGCGAGGCCATCTCATCCGTCGCACACTAAAGATTTATTTCTCGGGCGCGATCAGCGCGGGCCGCGAGCGGCAGCCTTTGTACGCTCGCATGGTTGAGTTCATGCAAGCGCGCGGCATGATCGAGGCCTGCGACGCGATGATTGCCGAAGTCAGCCGGCCGTCGTTGGGCGTGGGCTATGAAATCGCGACCGCTCTGCAACTGCGCCGGCCGGTTTTGTGTTTGTGTGATAAAGAAGTTTTTCTCACACGCATGCTCACCGGCAATACCGCTCCGAATTTGAAAATCATTTTCTATTCGCACGAAGCCGAATGGCAACGCGCCATCGCGGCTTTGAGTGATCACCTCAGCAAGGATTGATTCGTTGAAAAGGATTTTTTTTCGCATTGCAAGCCTGCTCGCGCTCACCGCCTGCATCTCTCCTCAACCGAAGCTCTATCAAACCGACACGCGTTCAAAGGCGGCAACGTCGGACACGACCAGTGTCGCAGCGAAAACGCCGCCGCCTGCGCCCATTCAAACCGTACCTGTTCTTCCCGCTCAAAACAAAACCGAGCAAGAACTGCTCGCGCAATTTATAGAAGGTGAAATCGAGATCCACATTTTGGTGAGTGTCGGCGAAAGCTATCCGGCTTTGGGCAAACGTATTTTACACCATCCCGAAGATTGGCATCTCCTGCCTTTGCCCTCTTCGAGCACGAGCGCGAGTTACATCAAAGTGCCGTTTGCTTTTTTGAACTACGCTTACATGAAACGCGCGTTGCTGCTCGTTTTCCCCAAAGACGCGGAGACGGACAGCAGTTGGACGCACGCGGTCACGTATGCAAACGAAACCTGGGCAACGACCGCCAATATTTTTTCCGCTGAAGTCGATTACGTGGATTTGCTCCTGCAAGAAAACGGCTTTGAGGAGGAAGACGACGTGCGCCTCGGGCAGGTTATCAAAATTCCCGACCGCTTTTTGTGTGAATCGTTGCGCCGCTTTCCGCTCGTGGTAACGCCCGAAATCAAGCCCGCACCGCAAGAATCTGAACCTTCCAGACCCGTAAAACCGCCGCACTCGCAAGACCCGGAATTGCGGCTCGTCACTAGAGCGGGCAAGACGTTTGGAGTTTATCGTTTGAAGCGCGGCGAAGCGTTGTATAGCGCAGTGGTCGTGCGCTTCACGGGCCGCGTGGATGCGGAGGAAGTCAATCAAATCGCCAAAGAGCTGATGGCGAGCAACGGCATCGCGGATGCGAGCAGGATTGCGGTGGGAACTGAAATCAAAATTCCGTTGGCTCTGATTGACGAAGCTTTGTTGGGAGAAGAGTCGGCGGCAGCCGTGCCTGCTCCCACGCCACGACGCGGGCGATCCTTGCACGTGATTTTGGATGCGGGACACGGCGGCAATGATCCAGGCACGATGACGCGCAGCCTGCGCGAAGATGAAATTGCGTATGATTTGATGCGCCGCATTCAAACCGGCTTGACGAGCAAAGGCGTGCAGGTTCATCCGCTCGTTTCAACGAACGGTCGCGTAACGATGAGCAACGGCCACGCACGCAACAGCCGGCACGAATACGTGAACGTCACGCCGGCGTATTATCTCAAAGACGGCCGCATCGGGCTGAATCTGCGCATCTATCTCGTGGACACGATTTATCGCAAGTTGCTGCGCGAAGGCGTGGCCGCCGAGAATATTCTGTTCATGAGCATTCATCTCGATCATCTGCACCCCTCCGTGGGCGGAACGATGATTTACATTCCCGGCGCGAAAGAGCGCGCGGCTAAATTCAAAGCGAGCGAAGAAATTTTTGACAAGTACCAAGAAAGCCGCGACCGCATGATTCATTTTCCCACGAAAGAAAACCGCCAAGCCGAAAACGCGAGTTGGGCCTTCAGTCAAGCGATGATTGCCTCTCTGCGCAAGGCCAAGCTGCCCGTGCATGCCTACAAGCCGGTGCGCAAATACGTTTATCGCGGCGGAAAGAAGTGGACGCCGGGCATCATTCGCTACAATCGCGTGCCGACTGCGGTGTTGATTGAAGCCGCAAATTTTTCGAACCCCGGCGATCAAAAACGCATTCGCACCACGCAATTCCGCCAGCAATTGGCGGATACGATCGTGCGTGCGATTGTGGCGGGAAAGTGATTCTGATGGCTTTCAGCTTTCAGCTCTCGGCTTTCAGTCTTTTGCTTTTAGCTAATAGCTGAAAGCTGAAGGCTAATCGCTGAAAGCGTAAAAAGCTCATGCCTTATTTCAACGCGATCTTCTTCGACATCGGCAGCACG
>Ga0247727_10002461_pt1 | contig 42342 bp, 39 predicted proteins | sample WisWelCaveWW1625_FD_202498 | JGI IMG/M metagenome (GOLD analysis project Ga0247727, IMG submission 202498) | Biofilm microbial communities from Wishing Well Cave, Virginia, United States - WW16-25 | ecosystem: Environmental > Aquatic > Deep subsurface > Groundwater > Cave microbial mat | place...
CATCGGCCATGCGGGCGATAATCTCGGCGGTGCCGATACGGTCGTGCTATCGTCGGCGATCACGCCCGACAATCCCGAGCTCGTCGCCGCGCAGCAGCGTAGCCTGGAGATTCTTCATCGGTCTGCTCTGCTGGAAAAGTTAATTGGTAACGATCGCCTGGTCGCCGTAACCGGCACGCACGGCAAGAGCACCACGACGGCGATGGTCGCGCGCGTGCTGATCCAGGCCGGGCTTGATCCCAACGTCATCGTCGGCGCGGAGAGCTACGACTTCGACGGCAACTGGCGCGTCGGCACCGGCGGGTGGTTCGTCGCCGAAGCCGACGAGTCCGACGGAAGTTTCCTGCGCTGCGCGCCCGCGGTGGCCGTCGTGACCAACCTCGAGTGCGAGCACATGGACCACTTCGGCAGTGAGGCGCAATTGCTCGCTGAGTTCCAACAGTTCATCGGCAACGTCATGACGGGCGGAGCGGTGGTGCTGTGCAGCGACAGCCCGAAGCTGCGCCGGCTCGCGCGGCGCGACGACGTTCGTACGTACACGTACGGATTGGGCGACGAGGCGGAGTGGCGCGTGACCGGTTACGAAGCCGACGCGCGCGGCTCCCTGTTCACCGTGGAACGCGCGGGGCTTACAGTCGCCTGGATAAAGTTGCAAGTCCCCGGTCCGCACAATGCGCTGAATGCCACGGCCGCGATGCTGGCCGCGCACGCGGCCGGTGTCGAGTTGCAACCGGCCAGCGAAGCGCTCAAGCAGTTCCGCGGAATTCGCCGACGGATGGAAGTCGTCGGCACGGTCGGCGGCGCGACCGTGGTGGATGACTACGCGCATCACCCCTCGGAAGTGGCAGCGACGCTGCGCGCTGCCCGCGAGCGGTGGCCGCACCTGGTCGCGGTGTTCCAGCCTCACCGTTACACCCGCACGCGCGATCTCGCCGACGAGTTCGGCCACGCGTTTGGCGCCGCCGACGAAGTCATCATCACCGAGGTGTACCCAGCAAACGAACCCCCGCTGCCCGGCGTGAGCGGCGAGCTGATCGCACAAGCCATTGCCCGGCACGAGCCCGGCGCCTCGCTGGCCTATCTGCCAACGAAAGCCGCCGTCTTGAGGCGCGTGCGCGAAATCGCCCGCCCGGGCGGCGCGGTGCTGATGATGGGCGCGGGTGACGTGACGGCGTGGGCGCGCGAGTTGGTGGGTCGTGAGTGGTGAGTTGTGACTGATGAATTGCGGAAACTAACGCTGGGAATCGGCACGGTTCGGTTCGACGAGCCGATGGCCAACCACACGACCTTGCGCGTCGGCGGGCCGGCGGACGTTTTCGTCGAGCCGAACAACCTGGACGAGTTGCGCCGCGCGCTCGCCCTTGCGCGCGAGCATGACCAATCCGTGACCATTATCGGCGGAGGCAGCAATCTGCTAATTACGGAGGCGGGGGTGCGTGGTCTGGTGGTGCGGCTAGGCCATGGATTCGAAACGCTGAGGTTCGATGAGGGTACGGTGTCCGCGGGGGCCGCGACTTCGCTCACTCGCCTGGTGCGTGAGTGCGCGCGGAACGGCCTGGCCGGGCTGGAATTTGCGATCGGCATTCCGGGCACGGTGGGAGGCGCAGTATTCGGCAACGCGGGCGCGGGCGGCGGTGAAGTCGGCGCGAGCGCGGAGCGCGTCCGCTGCGTCACGCTCGCAGGCGATCTCCGGGACTTCACCCGCGAAGAGGCCGGCTTCCGCTACCGAGGCAGCGCGCTCGGCGATGGCGTGGTCGTCGAAGTCACGTTTCCGCAAACGCGCGGCGACGCGGAGACATTGAGTCAACACATTCGTGAATCGCTGGCGCGACGCAAAGCCACCCAGCCCATCGACAAAATGAACGCGGGATGCATCTTCAAGAACACACCGCTGGGGCCGGCCGGCAAACTCATCGAACAGATGGGCGGCAAGGGGATGCGCGTGGGCGCGGCGGTGGTGTCGGCGCTGCATGCGAATTTCATCTTGAATGAAGGCGGCGCGTCCGCCGCCGAGGTGCTGGAACTCATCGCTCAAGTGCGCGCGCGGTTCCGCGAACACTACGGCTGCGAAGTGGAAACCGAGATTCGCCAGCTCGGCGAAGAAAGGGAGGCAGGTCATGAGTGATCGCAAGCGGGTGGTGGTCTTGATGGGCGGCGATTCCGGCGAGCGCGCGGTGTCGATGGACTCCGGCCGCGCGGTGGCGCAGGCGATCGACGGCACCCGGTTCGACGTGACGTGTGTAGCCTGGAACGGCGCCCTGCCTTCGCAGGGAAATCGCGGCGAACGCCTCGGCGAGCTTCCGCTCTTGCACGTCGGCTCGAGCCAACTACTCGACACGCTGATGAAGCTGCAGCCCGACGTGACCTTCATCGCATTGCATGGCGGCTCCGGCGAGAACGGCAATTTGCAAGCGATGCTGGAGAAGGTCGGCTTGCGCTACACCGGCTCGGGCCCGGTCGCCAGCGCATTGGGGATGGATAAGGTGGCGAGCAAGCAACTCTTCGAGCGGCTCGGACTGGTCACGCCGCGCTGGCTGGGATTGCCGAAGACCGACCTCGACGAACTCGGCCCGCAGCGCCTGCGCGAAGCCGTCGTCCGCGAATTGGGCCTGCCAGTGATCGTTAAGCCGGTCGCCGCCGGCTCCACGCTGGGCGTGACCATCATCCGCGAGGCCGAGGCGATGGAGGCGGCGGTGACAACGGCGCTGGAGTTCGACACCCGGGTGCTGATCGAAGAACTGATCGTCGGCGTCGAACTTACGGCGGGAGTGATGACGCGGGGCGACCAGGTCGAGGTCCTGCCGCTGATCGAGATCGTCCCGAAATCGGCGGCTGGCTTTTATGACTACGACGCGAAGTACACGCCAGGACATTCCGATCACGTCATCCCGCCTCGTCTGAACGAGGCAACGCAACAGCGCGTGCGCGAGGTCGCCGCCGCCGCCTGCTGTGCGCTGGGTTGTCGCGGGGTGGCGCGCGCCGATTTCATGGTGAGCGGCGAGGGTGCGCCGTATCTACTGGAAGTCAACACCGTTCCCGGCATGACCGCGACCAGCCTGGTGCCCGATGCGGCGCGCGCGGCCGGGATCGATTTTTCTGCGCTGGTGCATCGCATCATTGCCGACGCGCTGTCAGAATGAGATAACCGTCGCCGGAGTCGCAGCCATGGATCGCAGCCGTCCACCCCTTTATCTGGTCGATGACCCCCAACAGGTTTTCGCCATTCGCCGCCGCATGAAGCAGCGGCAAGTGGAAACCTGGAACCGCATGTGGGTGGTGGCGCTTGTCGCGCTGTTGGGGTTGGGCCTGTTCACCTCCCCGCTGTTTTCCGTGCGAAGCCTCCGCATTTCCGGTGCTGCTAAAGTAGATGATGCGGTGGTGCGGCGCGCCGCGCGCTACCTCATCGGCGCCAATTTCCTGCGGGCACGGTTCGACCGGCTGGAAAGCGCGCTACGCGATTTGCCAGCGGTGCGGACCGTTCAGGTGGCGCGCGGACCGGTGTGGCCGTTCAGTCCCCGGACGACGCTGTCCATTCGCATCGTTGAGCGCACGCCGCTGTTTGCGGTGCAACCGGACATTGGCGCGTTGCTGGTGGATGAAACCGGCCGAGCATTCCTGGTCGAGCCGGCGCCACTGGTGCCCGTGGTCTACCTCGATGACGCTCAGCTCAAACTGGGCGGCCAGTTGACCAAATCCCAACTGGACCCCGTGCTGATGGTGCTACGCGAACTCGCCAGGGCGAAGTTGCCACCGGTGGCTGCGATCACGATCACGCGGGAGGGATTTGCCTCGCTCGCCTTGCGCGACGGCACGACCGTCAAGCTGGGCGACGAGGAGTGGGCGCACAAGCTGCGTTACTTGCCGGTGGCGCTGAACTACCTCCGCCACAAGAGTCGCGCCGCGGAGTATATTGATTTGACGACGCTGCGCGCGCCCGTGTGGAAACCGGTCGGCGCGGCGACCGATTAAGCGAGTCCGTCGTGGCCAACGAAGGCGTTTCTCCCGACAGTTTGCCCGTTGCTTCCCTGCCCCCCGCCAAGTCGTCGGGAGTGAGAACGCACGCGCAGTTTTCGTTTGCGCTGGGACTCTTCGCGCTGGGCGGACTGCTGGCCCTGCAGGTCAACACGCAACGGGCGATTCGCGCCGGTGACAACCCCACCATGGGCCGTCCGGATCGCTGGTATCAAGAGCAGATTCGGATGCGCGATCAGCGACTGGCCACGCTGGAATCACGCAGCCTCGAGTTGTCGAAACGGCTGGAACAGTTCGAGCAGGCCAGCGGTAAGTCCAGTCAACAGAGCAAAGTGCTGCAAAGTGAACTGAACGCAGCGCGAATGTTGGCCGGGTTGGTTGCCGTGGAGGGCGCGGGAGTGGTGGTGACGTTGTCCGACAACAAGAAGAAGCTGGCGGATGACCTCGATTTCGGGCTGGTGCACGACGAGGACCTGCTCAAGTTGGCCAACGAGTTGTTCAACGCCGGTGCTGAGGCCGTCGCAGTTAATGGCATTCGACTGTTGGCCGGATGGGACATTCGTTGCGCGGGCAACACCATCCGGGTCAGCGGACAGCGAGTCACCAGTCCGTGCAAGGTCGAGGCGATCGGCGATCCGCAGCTCATCTCGGGCGCTTTGCTACTTCCCGGTGGGATTGTCGATAGCCTGCGCGGCACTTATGGGTTACTGGTGCATGTGCGCGTGGCCCCCAAGCTAACGCTTTCCGCTGGTGATGCCGAGCCGCTCAAGCATGCACGACCGACCAAAGGCCCGACCGGCGGAGGCAACAACTGATGCTCATTCCATTCATTGCGTTGCTGGTGGGCTTTCTGCTGGTCTTCACGCATTCGGATTGGGTAGTGGAGCCGGCCTCTGCCACTTACCTGGCCGCGGCGATTCTGGCTGGACTGGACACCGTGATCGGCGGCGTGCGGGCGAAGTTGGAGGACAAGTTCGACGACACTATTTTCCTGAGTGGGTTCTTCGTCAACGGTTTGCTGGCGGCGAGCCTGGTGTACCTCGGCGAGGTGCTGGGCGTCGAGCAGATCATCGTCGCCCCGGTGGTGGCCTTCGGAACCACGATGTTCCGCAATTGCGCCATCATCCGCCGCTTGCTGCTGGGCGAATGGTTGCATCGCGCGCCGGCCGTTACGACTCAATAACGCGTTCCGAGCCGCGAACGTCACAGAGCGGTTTATGCCGGGCATGCAAAAACCGCTCTGTGACCTTCGCGGCTCGGAATGCTTGCGGTCACGGGCTACACAAACGAGCAATCTGCTTGCAAGGCCTCGGCGAGCCGCGCATGATACTCATCCAGCGGAATCGACTTTCCGCCGAACTGCGCCATCAGGCCGGTGACCATCTGTGTGTCGAGCAAGCGATAGTCACGCGCTTGCAGTCGTTCGACCAGTTGCACCAGCGCCACCTTGGCCGCGTCGCGCTCGCGATGGAACATCGACTCGCCGAAGAACGCGCCGCGCATCGTCACGCCGTACAGCCCGCCGACCAGCCGTCCCTCGCGCCAGCTCTCCACCGACTGCGCATGGCCGAGCGCGTGCAGGTTGACGTAGCTCCGGACGATGGTCTCGGAAATCCAGGTATCGTCGCGTTCGGCGCAAGCACGGATGACGGCTTCAAACGCGGTGTTCACGCGCAGCTCGAACCGTCCGCTGCGGACGGTCTGCCGCAGTCGTTGGGAAACATGAAAATCAGCGAAGTCAAGCACCCCGCGCGGGTCAGCCGTGAACCACTCGATCGGCCCGTCCCTTCCGTCCGCCATCGGAAACACGCCCTCGCAGTACGCGCGTAGCAGTTGCTCGGGTGGGATGAGGGCCGGGCGGCGCATGACGATGAGCATGGCACGTCCGCGCTTGCCAATGCGAGGCGTTCGAGGTAACCTTCGGCTCATGCGACGCGGACTCCTAACCCTCCTCTTCGTCGTCGCGCTCAACCTGCGCGCGGACGAACGGCACTGGTCGTTCCACCCACCGGCGCGACCGCGGGTGCCACCGGTTCGAGGCACGGCCTGGGTGCGCAATCCGATCGACGCTTTCATGCTCGCGAAGCTCGAAGCGGCAGGCCAATCACCAGCGGCCGAGGCAGATCGCCGAACACTGATCAGACGATTGACGTTCGACCTCAACGGCCTTCCTCCGACCTCGTGGGAGGTCGAGGCGTTCGTGAACGACACCTCGCTTAACGCCTACGAACGCGTGGTTGCCCGGCTGCTGGCGTCGCCGCGTTACGGCGAGCGGTGGGCGCAGCACTGGCTCGATGTGGTCCGCTTCGCCGAGACCAACGGTTACGAACTCGACGGCGACCGGCCGCAGGCGTGGCGCTACCGCGACTGGGTGGTGCGCGCGCTCAACCATGACAAAGCGTACGACCGCTTTCTGGTCGAGCAGATCGCCGGCGACGAAGTCGACCCCAACGACTTCGAGTTGCGCGTGGCCACTGGTTTCTTGCGGGCGGGGCCGCGCCACGTCGTGGGAGGAAATCTCGATCCGCGAGAACTTCGACAGGAATGGCTCACCGAAGCCGTGCAGGGACTCGGCTCAGCCGTGCTCGGACTGACGGTGCAATGCGCGCGCTGCCACGACCACAAGTTCGATCCGATACCGCAGGCCGATTTCTACCGCCTGCAGGCGTTCTTCGCGGGAACGACCGAGGTGGATTTCAGCCGGCCCACCGCCGCCGAACAGGCGACATTCGATAACGCGACGAAGACGCTGAAGTCACGGCTCAAACCGATTCAGGATGACCTCGCCGTCATCGAGAAGCCCTACCGCGAAAAACTGCGACAGCAAAAGTACGAACGACTGGACCTCGAGTTCCGGCAAGCGTTCGACACCCCTGCCACCCAGCGCACTCCGCAACAACACCAGTTGGCGAAAGATGCTCAGCGGTTGATGGCAGTGTCGTGGGATGAAGTCGTCGCAGTGCTCACCCCGCACGACAAGGAGAAGCGGGCCGGTCTCCGCAACCAGTTACATGCGCTGGAGCGGCAAGCGCCCGTGCCATTGCCGGCCGCGCCCGGCGTCGGCGAGACGCTCACACCGCGTCCGGTCACGCATGTGCTGGTGCGGGGCGAGTACACCAAATTGGGCGAGCGGGTGGAGCCGGGGATCGTCGCCTGCCTCGGGCCGATTGCGCTCGACCAGGCGAGCAACGGGACGGTCCAGACCCGGCTGCGACTCGCCGATTGGCTCGCGCAACCAGGCCATCCACTAACCAGCCGCGTCATGGTCAATCGCCTTTGGCAGCACCATTTCGGCAAGGGGTTGGTTGCCACGCCCAATGACTTCGGGAGAAACGGCCGCCCCCCCTCCCATCCCGAACTACTCGACTGGCTGGCGACCGAATTCGTCGACCAGGGCTGGAGGCTCAAACCGCTGCACTGGCTGATGGTGACCAGTTCGGCGTATCGACAGCAGCAGCCTCCACGCCGCCTCGACGCCGAAGCGCTGCGCGATGCGATGCTGGCGGTGGCGGGAACACTGAATGACGAGATCGGCGGGCCAGCGGTGCGCGTGCCGCTGGAGCCCGAAGTGTATGACCAGATCTTCACCGAGGGCGAACCCGACAACCTGTGGCCGGTTACCCCCGACCCGCGCCAGCACCTGCGCCGCAGCCTATACCTGCTGCACAAGCGCAACGTCAAGCTGCCAATGCTGGCGGTATTCGACCAGCCAGATTTGATGAGTTCTTGCGCGGCGCGCGGGCAAAGCGTCCACGCCTTGCAAGCGCTAACGCTACTGAATAGCGACTTCGTGCAGCAGCAGTCCACGGCGTTCGCCCGAAGAATGCTGCGAATCAACCCGGCGGAACGCATTGATCAATTGCACCAAATCGCTTTCGGCCGCGCTGCAAGCTCGCACGAGCGCGAGGCGACTCAACGTTTTCTCCGCGAGCAATCCAGCTTGCATCGCCGCGCTCGCTCGTCCGAGGCCGAGCTGGCGGCCTGGAGCGACCTGTGCCTGGCGACGCTGAACCGCAACGCGTTCGCCTACCTGCGCTGAGGCTTTGACATCGTACAGAGCAACCGCTACACTCACGCGGCAATGATGGACCCTCACGCGCCGATGAATCTCACGTGGCAGGTTCACCTCGCGCGGCAGCAGCCGCAGCGTGCCGCGGCGACCGCGGGCATCATTCTGTTGGCTACGCTGATGGTCTGCGCCGTGATGGGCAACCTGTTCTGGGCACTGTTGGTGCTGGTTGGTCTGTTCGGGTCGCTGCACGATTTCTTCCTGCCCATGCGCTACGCGCTAACCGAGCGCGGGGTCGAAGCGAAGGGACTGGTTGCCCACAACTTGCTGGAATGGGAACGAGTGCAGCGCTTTTATGTCCTGGACGATGGCATCAAAGTCAGCCCGCTGGCCGGGCCCTCGCGGCTCGAAGCCTACCGCGGCGTGTTTCTGCGATGCGAAGGCGAAATGCGCAAACGTGTGCTGGATACGGTTCAGATGAAACTGGCCGAACGAGAAACCGCGTGACTGAACCTCCCCTTGATCGTGATGAACTCATCGATACGGTGGCTCGGCGCGTCGTGGGCGCCGGACTGGAAGTGCCGGCGGTGTTCTTCCTGGAAATGAACAAACCGCTCGCGTTCATCAGCGGGCAGGCGCTGTTGATTGGCGCGCCGGTGTTGGCGCCGTTCTTCGGACTGCATCGCACGAACGACTTCGCCGGGCTGATGAGTGACCGCCAAAATGTCGAGCGCTTGCTGCGTCGAATCGAAGAACTTTCGTCCGATCCGACCGCTCGCACCGGCGAACCGCCGGCTCAGGCTATGCGGGATCTGACTTCACCGAAAGGGTGATCCGTGGAGGAACTGCAGCATCCAACCCTGGTGATGACGATCATCCTGCTGATGATCGTCGGGATGATTCTGGGCAACATCGCCCGCGCACGGGGTGGCGCCAAGCTGTTCATTCGTCGCATCACGGGCATCGACGCCATCGAAGAGGCGGTGGGCCGCGCTACCGAGATGGGCCGACCGATTTCGTTCTCGACTGGCCTTAGCCGCATCGAGGTCCGCACGTTGCAAGCGATTGCCGTTATGGGCCACGTCGCCCAGCTCGCGGCGCGGTTGGGCACGCGCTTATTGGGCCCGATTTTCAACGCCCAGGTGTTGACGATTGCGGAAGAAGTGGTTCGCGAGGCCTACGCCAAAGAGGGCCGCGCCGATGCCTATAACCCCAACGACGTGCGCTTCATCAGCGACAGCCAGTTTGCCTATGCCGCCGGCGTCGTCGGCATGATGATTCGGGAAAACGTCGCCGCCAATTTGATGTTCGGACGCTTCCAGGCCGAAGCGCTCATTATTTCCGAAACCGGCCAGAGCCTGAAGGCATTGCAGGTGGCCGGCACCGACGAACCGACGCAGATTCCGTTTTTCATTACGGCTTGCGACTACGTTATCATCGGCGAGGAGTTCTACGCCACCAGTGCCTATCTTACGCGCGAGCCCACCGCCCTCGGCAGTTTGGTCGGCCAGGACTGGAGCAAGTTGATTCTCTTTGTGCTGATTTTTTTCGGCACGATCTGGGTTTCGTTCGCCGGCACCAAGGGCTTCTGGCTGATTGCCCAACTGACGGGTGGATGACGCATGGCACTGTTGGAGTGGTTGCAGAACAGCGTCTTCATCCCGCTCAAGGGGTCGGCCAACTGGGCCGCCATCGGCGGTGTCGTGGTGTTGAGCGCAATCGTGCTCGTCATGCTGAGCAACCTGCCGCCGCCCGCCCGCAAGCGCGTGATCGCCACCTTGACCTTCCTGGCCGGAGGCTTTTATGTGTTCGAGTTCATGTTGCCGGCCTACGCGACCTACACGCCCGGTGGCAAAGAAATGGTCGGGAACCCGCTCACACCGTGGAAGGCGCCGATCGGCGAGGGCGTGCAGATCATCGGAACCTTCGCGGTCTTCCTGGGCATGATGAATCTTACGCTGGTGAATGGTCGCGCGGTCGCGCGTCGCGCGCCGGGCTGGGGCAACAACCTGGTCCTGATCGTGTCGCTGTATGCCACGCTCGCGGTTGGCCTTTGGAAGTTCCACGCCCCGGATTTTCCCCAGGGCTTCGCGAAAATCGCCTTCGAGAATTCGGGCAAGAACCTGACCCTGGCGGAGACGGCCTGGGAGCTTGTGTTCAACGGCATCTACGCACCGCTCGACGCTACGATGTTCTCGTTGCTCGCATTCTTCATCACCTCGGCGGCCTTCCGCGCCTTCCGCATCCGCTCGGTGGAAGCGACGTTGCTGATGACCACTGCCTTCATTGTGATGATCGGCCTGGCGCCGTTCGGGCGCACGGTCACCGAGTTGATCCTCCCGGTCGACGGGCCGCTTGCCTCCTTTCAAGCCGACAACCTGAAGGACTGGGTGATGAAATACCTCAACACGCCAATGAAGCGCGGGATTCTCATCGGCTATCAGGTGGGCGCGCTGGCGATGGCCCTTCGCATCTGGCTCAACCTGGAAAAAGGGTCGTATTTCGATTCGGCGTAGGAGCAGCGCGTGGAGTTCCTGGTTCGTTTGCAAAAGATCGACCGCCGCGTCATTTACGCGCTGGTCTTCGTGCTGGTGACAGCGCCGATCTTTGTCGGCTACGTACCGCCCCTTAACGTTGGGCCCGAAGCGCAGAAGTATTACGACAACATCGAGAAGCTGCCGAAAGACAAGGTGGTATTCATCACCGCGGACTTCGGCGCCGGCACCAGCGGCGAGAATCGGCCGCAATGCCGCGCGGTGATGGAGCATCTCATGCGCCGCAAGCTTAAGTTCATCGTGCTGAGCTTCGATCCGCAGGGCGCCGATTACGCCAACGATCTCGTGTCGGACCTGGCCCGGCAATATCCGGCGTACAAGAAGTACGGTGAGACCTGGGTCAATTTCGGATTCAAATACACGACCGAGGACACGTTTCCCGGCACGCTGCAAACCCTCGGCGCCGGCTTTCGCAGCCTGTTGAAAGGCGACCGCAAGGGTCAGAGCCTCGATGACATCCCGATGATGAAGGGACTCAACGAGTGGTCGCAAGTCAGCGCGCTCTGCGAGTTCACCGGCTCTGACAGCTACGAATACCTCGTGCGTTACCTGTGCGGTCCGAAGAAAATGATGATGCTCACCGGTTGCACGGGCATCATCAGCCCGGCCATCTATCCTTATCTCGACACCGGACAGATGCAAGGACTACTCAACGGGATGCGGGGCGCCGCCGAGTATGAAAAGCTGCTCGGCCACTGGGGCGAGCCGGGCAAGTTGCAGCGGGGCGGCAAGGGCATGAACTCGCAATCGGTGGGAGCCTTGCTGATCATCCTGTTGATCGTGATGGGCAACCTCAGCATGATTGCAGAGAAGCGACTGGCCGAGCGGGAGACCGCCGCATGACGATTGAGAAGCTGATTCAAACCAGCGCCGCGCTCTGCACGCTCGGCATCTTTTCGGTGCTGTACCGCGAGAACCGTTTCTTCCGATTCTGCGAGCACCTGTTCATCGGCGTCGGCACTGGATACTTCATGGTGCTGGCCTGGCAGGACAACCTGTACAAGAGCTGGTGGATGGCGATGACCGTGGGCGGCTCCGACGATAAGGGCGGTCACTGGTGGTGGATGTTTGCGCCGATGATCGCGTCGCTCTACTTCACCATCTTTAGCCGCCGCCACGCCTGGATGAGCCGTCTGCTAATGGGTACTTTGCTGGGCGCCGCCGCCGGCCAGGTCTTAAAAGCGTTTACCGTCGAGGTGTTCCCACAGGTCGCCGCTACCTTCAGGCCGATCGGGCCCCAGGCATCGCCCGGGGACCCGTGGTCTGTGTGGTTGCCGATCAGCCTCAACAACTTCCTTTTTGTCGCCATCGTGATCAGCGTGATGACCTACTTCTTCTTCTCGTTTGAACACAAGAATCCCGCCATCAAGAACGGCGCACGAATGGGGCGCTGGATGCTGATGCTCGGGTTCGGCGCGATGTTCGGCAACACCATCATGGCGCGCTTCGCCCTGTTCATCGGTCGCGTAACCTTCCTCTTTTCCGACTGGCTGGGCTGGGCGAAGTAGCCTCACAGGAACCCAATGCCCATCAACTCCATCATCGCTTCCGACTGCGGCTCCACCACGACCAAAGCCATCCTGATCGAGCGGCGCGAGGGCGAATACCGGCTCATCACGCGCGGAGAAGCGCCGACCACGGTCGAGGCGCCGTTCGATGATGTGACCATCGGCGTCATCTCCGCCGTGCGCGAAGTGGAAGAGTTGGCCGGCCGGAGAATCGTCAGCGACGACAGCACGATCATCCTGCCCGCGCAAGACGCGAACACCGGGGTGGACCTGTACGTCTCCACCTCGAGCGCCGGCGGCGGCTTGCAGATGTCGGTCACCGGCGTCGTGAAGAACCTGACGGCCGAAAGCGCCGAGCGCGCGGCACTGGGCGCGGGCGCGATTGTGATGGACACCGTCGCCATCGACGACGGGCGCAAGGAGTTCGAGCGCATCGAGCGCATCCGCAACCTGCGGCCCGACATGGTGCTGCTGGCCGGTGGCACCGACGGCGGCGCTATCAACCAGGTGGTCGAAGTCGCCGAGATGCTGCTGGCCGCCGACCCCAAGCCGCGCCTGGGGATCGGCTATCGGCTGCCGATCGTCTACGCCGGCAACAAGGACGCGCGCGCCGAAGTCGAGAAGCTGCTCGCCAAATCGTTCGATCTCAAGATCGTCGATAACATCCGCCCGACCATGGAAGCCGAAGATCTGCACCCGGCGCGCGAGGCGATTCACGAGCTGTTCCTGCACCACGTCATGCAGCAGGCGCCGGGCTACCACAAGCTCATCTCGTGGACCAGCGCCGACGTGATGGCGACGCCGAACGCGTTCGGCAAGATGATTCAAACCGTGGCCGAGACCCGTGGCAACGTGCTGGCCGTCGACATCGGCGGCGCGACCACCGACGTGTTCACGGTGTTCGGCGGCCACTTCCACCGCACGGTGAGCGCGAATCTGGGCATGAGCTACAGCGTGTGCAACGTGCTGGCCGAGGCCGGCACCGCCAACATCATGCGCTGGCTGCCGTTCGAGCTCGACGAAACCGAAGTGCGCAACCGCATGCGCAACAAAATGATCCGGCCGACCACGATTCCGCAAACGCTGCAAGACTTGCAACTGGAACAGGCCATCGCGCGCGAGGCGCTGCGGCTGGCGCTGCTGCACCACCTGTCGCTGGCGGTCACGCTGCGCGGCACCGTCACCGACGAAGACCTGTCGAAGCGCCTGGCGCAAACCGCCACCGGCGAATCGATCGTCAGCCTGATGACGCTCGACCTGGTCATCGGCTCGGGCGGCGTGCTGAGCCACGCGCCCAACCGCGCCCAGGCCGCGTTGATGATGCTCGATGCGTTCCAGCCCGAAGGCGTGACCGAGTTGGCCGTGGACAGCATCTTCATGATCCCACAGCTCGGCGTGCTGTCGCAGGTGCTGCCCGAGGCCGCGATGCAAGTCTTCGAGCGCGACTGCCTGGTGCCGATTGCGGCCAGCATCGCGCCGGTCGGCGTCGCCAAAGCGGGCGAGCGGGTGATGACGCTGACGATTTCCGGCGGGTTGACGTTGAAACCAACCGAAATCAAGTTCGGAGAGTTGCGCAAGTATCCATTGGCCGTAGGCGAAAAGGCGAAAGTGAAGCTCGTCCCCGCGCGCGGATTCGACGTCGGCGAAGGTCCGGGCAAGGAGCGCGAAGTCGATATCCAGGGCGGCACCACCGGCGTTATCATCGACGCCCGCGGCCGCCCGCTGCAACTCCCAGCCGACCCCGCCGCTCGCACTGCGAAGATGCAGGAGTGGCTGCGCGCGCTGGGAATTGCGGTGGGGAAGTAGTCCAGCCGCTTCCGCTGCGTCATCGAAGCTTCAATTTAGCCACCCGGTTACCGGTTCGGCTTCAGGATACGTTGCAAATCGCTAAACAAGCTCTCGTTCGCCTCCCGGCAAGACTTGCAGATTGCCAACCGGCTATCAGTTATCCACAGTTGAAGCTTCGAGACTACCAACCGGCTACCCGTCCAGCGTTCCCGAAGCTTAGGCACCACCAACCGGCTACCCGTCCGACGTTCGGGAAGCTTCGACACCGCCAACCGGCCACTCGTTTGACGATCTGCAAGCTTGCCGGAGGGCAAACACGAACCCCGTTTGGCAATTTTGAAGCTTCGCCGACGCCAACCGGCTACCAGTTATCCACAGTTGAAGCTTGCGCGGAGCCAACCGGCTACCCGTTTGCCTTCACCGAAGCTTCAACTGTGGATAAGTGGCGGAGTTATGCATAGAAGGAGGGTTGGGGGACTCAGATGGGGAGTTGCCTATTGGTTGGCTATCAATTTAACGTCGTTCTCGCAGATGAACTCAACGCTGACCCCGTTCCTCTCCAAATCGTCACGCAGATTCCACCATTTACGGTCAACTGCTTGAAGGATCGGCGGGCAACCAGCATGCGCCAAAGCCACAGCAACAAACTTACGGTCCGAGGGATCGAAGCCGCTCAGTGCCGGGTCATTCGGAAACTCGTCAAAGCTGTTAGCAATCGTCAGTGACGGTGTGATGGCAACTTGCTTACACCTCTGCGGGTTTGCATAGTTCGTCAACACCCATTTCAAGAAGCTGCTACCTGGTCCGGGCTGCCCAGTCTGACTTAGATTGTTCTTGTACTCGCGAATGATAAGCCAGCCGCTGTCAATGATAAGGCGTTCGTCGCCTGCTTCGAATCGAACCAAACGCTTCGCACAAGTCGCAACGCAAGTCGGCGAGGCTTGGCCTGACTTTCCATTTGCAACGACAGGTACGTTGGTATCAACAACGATGTCGGGCATTACTTTGTGTAGCTTCCTGCCGCTTCATTGCGGCTGCGGTCATGGCTGCCAGTTCGCCAAGTTCATCGCCGAAAAAACCAATCGGCCAATTCGTGATATTGCCGTCTTCATCAACATTCAGCCGGTCGGCAATCGAAGCGCTATCGGTCGTGCGGCAGAAGTAAAGTGCGGTCATGTCGGCAGTAATCGCCGCTTCCGCAATCCTTCTCTGTAGTCGTCTGAGCAAATGCTCGCTGTGACTTTCCACGATGACCTGAACGTTTCGCTCTTTCACAACATCGATGAGAACATCTGCTAAGTCCGCCTGCACTGAGGGATGGAGGTGAATCTCGGGCTGCTCAAGAATGATGGTTGACTTCTCTGGCGCGTAGTAACACAGCACCAGCACGGGCAGGATTTGCGAGACACCGAATCCGACATCAGTGATCAGCACTTCCGTGCTTGTCCGCATCTTCTTCACACGCACTTCGTATTCCTGCCGATTTTTGGCGATCGGCATCAACTTAAATGACTGGATTAGGTCCATCTTGCTCAGCCATTCAGCGATGCGCTGTTCAATCGGCTTGTAGCGCCGTCGTTTACCCACTCCCCTTCCGCTCTTCATTTCTTCGGCACGGGCGGCCAGCAGTGCTGCAACTGCGTGTTCACCGCGTCGACCAACATCCGTCGGACGTTCTCCGGCCCAGACATAACGGGGGCGAGGATATTCGCGCAACGGCCCGAGATAGGACATTTGGGAGAACAGGTTCTCAAGTGCAAGCGTAAAGTCAGGAAGGAAACCGGTGTTCTGATAGTAGCCAGTTGCCTCATCGGGAAACCCGTAACACTTGACGGGAGCTGGCAAAGGCCATGGCCGGCCTTGAATCCGTTTCGGATCATATCCTTTACTCACCAAGTCATAGCGATCCTTTCCCGGGTTGCCCTTATCGTGTTGCCGCTTCAGGCCGAAACACCGTCCGCTAAACTCATACTTGAACGAGTCAACAGTCGTCCGTTGTTGATCGACGTGAATGCGTGTGCTAAATGACAAGGAGTCAATCTTGAACAGTTCGTGCTCTTCGCTCGCAGGGTCGGTGATTTCCAGGGGTTGCGGCAGGCCCCAATCAACGGACAGTTGCACCGAACCGACGCGATGACCGTATATCAGGTCAAACGGTGTGCCAAGTTGGATGAGTGAACTATTGTCGCCTGTGTTGACAACGCGTTTGCGGTCTGCGGATTCTACGGTTTGCTTGAGCAGAAGCAATGTCTGGATCAGGCTCGTTTTGCCCGAACTGTTCGTGCCGAAAAAGCCGGTCAAAGGCGCAAGTTGCAGTACCTTGGTGTCCTTCCAGGACTTGAACCGCCGCGCATGTAACCGGGTGATCATCGGTGCATCACCGTGCTTGCTGTCCGGTTGAAGTGGAAGCTTTCCATGGGTCTCGACTTGCGCATTCTCGTCGCCTCCGTTAAACTCGCGTCAAAGTATAACGCACGCCCACCAATCCCCGGAGGTCGTTTCCATGCCAACCCAAGCCTCGCTCGAAGCGCGCAACATCGGTCAGTTGATTGTGGCGGTGGATGCCACGCGCGCGGCGGGTGATCTGTTCAAGTTGCCGGCCCTGCCGCATCTCCGGTTTCTTCCGCCAGCGGCTCCGTAAACGCGCCCATCGCGCGAAATTTCTGGTAACGCTGTTCTACCAGTTCGTCGCCGTTTAGCAGGCGCAGCGGCTCGAGGTGATTACGCAGCGCCACGCGGATGTTCTCGGCGGTTTGCGCGGGGTTGCGGTGCGCACCGCCGAGCGGTTCGGGGATGATGTCGTCGGCGATGCCGAGCTTCATCGCGTCTTGCGCGGTGATCTTCAGCGCCTCGGCCGCGTCGGCCGCTTTGCTGGCGTCGCGCCAGAGAATCGAGGCGCAGCCTTCGGGCGAGATGACCGTGTAGTAGGCGTGCTCCAGCATCAGGATACGATCGCCCAGCGCAATGGCAATGGCGCCGCCGCTGGCGCCTTCGCCGATAAAGACCACGATGATCGGCACACGCAACTGCGACATCGTCATTTGATTTTGCGCGATGGCTTCGCTGATGCCGCGCTCTTCGGCCTGGATGAGACAGGCCGCGCCCGGCGTGTCGACAAAGGTGATAATCGGCTTGCCGAATTTCGCGGCCAGCTTCATCACGCGTTCGGCCTTGCGCAAACCTTCGGGCATCGGCATGCCGAAGTTGCGCCGCTGGCGCTCCTTCACTTCGCGCGCCTTCTGGTATCCGACGACGGCTACCGAGCGGCCGTCGAACTTCGCCAGTCCCGCGACCACGGCGCCGTCGTCGCCGAACCTGCGGTCGCCGTGCAGCTCCATGAAGTCGGTGAAGAGGGTGTTGACGTAATCGAGCGTGTACGGTCGCTTCGGGTGTCGCGCGAGTTGCACCCGGTCCCAGGGCGTGAGGGTCTTGAAGGTCTGCTCCAGCAGTTGCTGGTGCGCGGCGCGCAATTCTTCAATCTTGTCGGTGAAGTCGAGATGCTCGGCTTTGTTGAGTTCCTCGACTTCCGCGATTTTGTCTTCGAGCTCTACCAGGTCTTTCTCCAACGGAATCCAGCGGCTCAGCATGGTGGTCCCTACTCGGCGAAGAACGCCAGCAACTGCGTCAGGATGGTGGGAAGTTCCTTGCGGTGGACGACCTGGTCGACCATCCCGTGCGCAAGCTGGAATTCAGCACTCTGAAAGTCTTTCGGCAGCTTGATGCGCAGAGCCTGCTCGATCACGCGCGCCCCGGTGAAACCGATGTAGGCGCCTGGCTCGGCGAGGATGACATCGCCCAGTGAAGCGAAGCTGGCCTGCACCCCGGCGGTAGAAGGGTCGGTCAGCACCACCACGTAGGGCAGCCCGGCCCGGGCCAGCCGACCGACTGCGGCGGAGGTCTTCGCCATCTGCATCAGGCTCAACGCCGCTTCCTGCATGCGCGCACCGCCCGACGAGGAAATAGCCACGACCGGAATGCCCCGGTCGAGGGCACGCTCGAACAGGCGCGTCATTTTCTCGCCGACCACCGAACCCATGCTACCACCCATGAATCCGAAGTTGCTGATCGACAACGCCGTAATGTAGCCGCCGATGCGCCCCTCGCCGGTCAGCAGCGCGTCGGTCATGCCGGTGGACTTCTGGGCTTTGGCGAGCTTGGCTTCGTATTCGGGAAAGTTGAGCGGGTTTTGCGCCGTCAGGTCGGGGTCGTATTCGAGAAACGAGTCGCGATCGACGGTCATTTCCAGCCGTTCTTGCGCGGTGAGCCGGGCGTGGTGGCCGCAGCGCGCGCAGACCTTGCAGTCGCGCAAGTATTCGGGCGAGTACATCATGTGGCGGCATTGCCCGCAACGCGTCCACAAATCGTCGGGAATCTGGTCGCGGCGGTTGCGTACGTCGCCGTCGGCCAGCATTTCACGGATTGCCATTGACCGCTCCTGATCAGCGGGATTGCGAAACCGGGCAACGGATGGGCAGATGGGCGCGCGGCGTCCGCCTGCCGATCGGTTGCGCGTTTTCGACCGCGCCCGTTGTAGGTTAACCTGTGCCCTGGTCGAAGGGCAGGGCGCGCCACATGCGCCGATGACATGGTACTCCGCGAACCCCCGATGAGCCTCCACGACGAACGAAAAAGAATTGACATAATCGACGGCGAGATTATTCGCCTGCTGAACGAACGCGCCCTCTGTGCCCAGGCCGCCGCGCGCGAAAAGGCCAAACTCGGCCTGCCGGTGTACGACCCCACGCGCGAGCAGGTGGTGGTCGACCGGATCCTGGCCTCCAACCAGGGACCGTTGCGAGGCGACACGATGGCGCTGCTCTATCGGGAGGTCATCTCCGCCTGTCGCGCGCTGGAGCACGAGTTGCGCGTGGCCTATCTCGGACCGGAGGGCTCGTTCACACACCTCGCCTGTCATGAGCATTTCGGTCATGCGATCACCACGATTCCCGCGGCGACGATTCCCGACGTTTTCATCGAAGTCGAAAAGGACGCTGCCGATTATGGCCTGGTGCCGATCGAGAATTCGACCGAAGGCGTGGAAAGCCACACACTCGACATGTTCGTAAACTCGACCGTGCAGATGTGCGCGGAGACCAATCTGGAGATCACGCAGAACCTGCTGGGGAAATGCGCGCTGGCGGAGGTGCGGACGGTCTACTCGCATCCCAACGCGCTGGGCCAGTGCCAGAGCTGGCTGCGCACGCATCTCCCGTTGGCGACGACGGTGCCGGTGAGCAGCACCTCTCGCGGGGCGGAACTGGCCTCGCGAGAAGACGCGGCGTCGGCGATCGGCAACCTGCTGGCCGGTCGGCTCTACGGTCTCAATGTGCTGGCCGCGCGCATCGAGGACAATCCCAACAACCGCACGCGCTTTCTCGTCATTGGCAAGGTGCAGAATCCGCCGACCGGAAAGGACAAGACCAGCCTCGTCTTCTCGCTGGTTCATCGCCCGGGCGCACTATTCGACGCGCTGGAGAATCTAAAGAAGCACGAAATCAATATGTCGATGATCCAGTCGCGACCCAATCGTCTGCAGCCGTGGGAATACTTTTTCTTCGTGGACTGCTTTGGCCATCAGCAGGAGGCCAAAGTCATGGCCGCGCTCGATGGCCTGCGTCCGCATTGCCACCTGCTCCGCGTGCTGGGCTCGTACCCCGAGGGCGAATAAGCCGTTCGACTGACATTCATGAGGTGTCCGGAATGACGTTGAAACATCTGGTTCGTTTGGTCTCGTTCGGCCTGTTGGCCGTTCCGCTGGTGGCACGTGTGTCCGGTGCCGAGAGGAAGCCGGCGCCGCTTGCCACCGGCCCGAAGGTGAGCTACTTCAAAGAAGTGCTACCCCTGTTCCAGGCCAACTGTCAGGGTTGCCACCAGCCGGCGAAGCTCAGCGGCGGGTATCTGATGACCGAGTTCAAGTCGTTGTTCGCCGGAGGCGGGTCGAAGAAGCCGGCCATCGTGCCGGGCGCGGCGGAGAAGAGCAACCTGGTCAAGTTGATCACGCCGCAAGGCGATAAAGCCGCCATGCCGCAGGGAAAACCGCCGCTCCGGGCCGAAGAGATTGCGCTGGTCGCGCGCTGGATTGCACAGGGTGCGAAGGACGACACCGCCGCGTTCGCCCGGGCACGCTTCGACGCCGAGCATCCGCCGGTCTACACCCGGCCACCGGTCATCACCTCGCTTGATTACGCGCCGGACGGCAAGACCATTGCGGTCTCCGGCTTCAACGAAGTGCTGGTGGTCGACGCGACCGACGGGAAGCTGGTTGGCCGCCTCATCGGCAAGTCCGAGCGGATTCAATCGTTGAAGTTCTCGCCGAACGGCAAGCTGCTGGTGGCGGTGGGCGGGCAACCCGGCCGGGCCGGGGAAGTGCAGGTCTGGGAAGTGGCCGCGCGCAAGCAACTGCTCGCGCACACGGTGGGCGCCGACACGCTGTACGGCGTTTCATGGTCGCCCGATAGCACGCAGGTGGCGTTCGGCTGTCCCGACAATGTCGTGCGCGCCATCGCTGTTGCTGACGGCCAGCAGACGCTATTCATGGGTTCGCACAATGATTGGCCGCTGGCGACGATCTGGTCGGTGGACGGCTCGCACGTGGTTTCGGTCGGTCGCGACATGACGACCAAGCTCACCGAAGTCGCCACGCAACGGTTCGTGGATAATGTTTCCTCCATCACGCCCGGGGCATTGAAGGGCGGCCTCCAGGCGGTGGCGCGACACCCGTCGCGCGACGAGATCGTTCTCGGCGGGGCCGACGGCGCGCCTAAGGTCTATCGCATGTTTCGTCAGGTCGCGCGGGCGATTGGTGACGACTCCAACCTCATCAAGAACTTCCCGGCGCTGAAGGGCCGCGTGTTCGGCGTCGCCGTCAGCAAGGACGGCAAGCGCATCGCCGCCGTTAGCAGCCTCGATGGCAAAGGCGAAGTGGCGGTGTTCGGTTACGAGTTCGACACCAACCTCTCCGACCGCATCAAGGCCATCATGGCCAAAGTGGCGAGTTCCCGCTCGGCGGCCGAAGCGCAAGAACTGGAGAAGTTCCACACCGAGGGCGTCAAGCAGTTTGCCAAAATCACGGTAGACGCGGGCAGCCAGTACTGCGTGGCGTTTGCGCCCGACGGGAAGACCCTCGCCGCCGCCGGCGCCGACGGTTCGATTCGCGTGCTCGACACCGAAACCCTGCAACCGGTTAGTTCCTTTTCGCCGGCGCCGGTGACCACGGTCGCGCCGGTGAAAGTGGCCGGCGGCGGCGGCGTAAAAGCGACGAAGACCAGTCAGCTTCCCGGTTCGACAACAAGCCTGAAAGTCGTCGCGCTCGAAGTGCAACCAAAAGCCGTCCAGCTCGCCAGTAAGTTTGATTACACGCAACTCATCGTCACCGCAAAACTCGCCTCGGGTGACCGGGTGGACGTGACGCAAAAAATCGCGGCCACCTTCAGCGCGCCGGTGGCACAGGTCAACGACCGCGGGTTCGTTACGCCGATCGCCGACGGCACCGCGACCCTGAAAGTCACATTCGGCGGGAAGACCGCCACCATGCCCGTGGCCGTGCGCGGCGCGAAGGCGGCGGCGAAGGTGAACTTCACCCGCGACGTAAATCCGATTCTCTCACGCATGGGCTGCAACGCAGGTACCTGCCACGGCTCGCAGCAGGGCAAGCAGGGCTTCAAACTCTCGCTGCGTGGTTACGACCCGATCGAAGACGTCCGCGCGCTCACCGACGATCTGGAGCAGCGCCGCGTCAACGTGGCCTCGCCCGACGACAGCCTGATGCTGCTCAAGGCCACCGGCCAGGTGCCGCACGTCGGCGCGCAAGTGTTCCGCAAGGACGATCCGTACTACTTCATCATTCGCCACTGGATTGCCGACGGCGCGAAGCTCGACCTCAGCGTGCCCCGCGTGGCGCGCATCGCCGTTACGCCCACCGATCCGGTCATCCAGACCCTCGGTGCGAAGCAGCAGATTCGGGTGCTGGCGACCTACACCGACGGCGCCATGCGCGACGTGACGCGCGAGGCGTTCATCGAGAGCGGCAACACGGAGGTAGCCACCGCCGACCGCGATGGCCGCATGACTTCCGTGCGGCGCGGCGAGGCGCCGGTGCTCGCGCGCTATGAAGGCGCCTACGCGGCGGCGACGGTCACCGTGATGGGCGACCGCAGCGGTTTCGTCTGGCAGCAGCCCGAGAGCTGGGGCCGCGTGGATGAGTTGGTCGCGCGCAAGTGGCAACGCATGAAAATTCAGCCGAGCAACCTCGCCACCGACGCCGAGTTCCTGCGCCGCGTGTATCTGGACTTAACCGGGCTGCCGCCGACGGCCGACGGCGTGCGAGCGTTCATGGCGGATGCCCGGTCGGCGCGCGCCAAGCGCGACGAGGTCGTCGACAAGTTGGTCGGCAGCAAGGAATACGTCGAGTTCTGGACCAACAAGTGGGCCGACCTGCTCCAGGTCAACCGCAAGTTCCTGGACGTGGACGGCGCGCGCGCCTTCCGCCAATGGATTCGCACTGAGATCGAACAGAACACTCCCTACGATCAGCTCGCGCGCAAGGTCATCACCGCGAAGGGCAGCAACCGCGAAAACCCCGCGGCGGCGTACTACAAAATCCTGCGCCAACCCGACGCGCTGATGGAGAACACCACGCACCTATTCCTCGGCGTGCGCTTCAATTGCAACAAGTGCCACGACCACCCGTTCGAGCGGTGGACGCAGAATCAGTACTACGAACTGAGCGCGTTCTTCGCGCAGGTGGCGCTGAAGGACGACCCGATGAGCGGCGGGCGACGGGTCGGCGGCACCGCGGTGGAAGGCAGCAAAGCACTCTACGAAGAGGTCTACGACAACGCCACCGGCGAAATGCCACATCAGCGCACCGGCCAGCCGGCGACGGTGCAGTTTCCCTTTGAGTCGAAGCACGCCGCCGACGAGAAGGCAACACGCCGAGAACGGCTCGCGGCCTGGCTCACCTCCACCGATAACCAATACTTTGCGAAGAGCTACGTCAATCGGCTGTGGGGCTATTTGTTCGGCCTCGGCATCATCGAGCCGATCGACGACATTCGCGCCGGCAATCCGGCCACCAACCCCGAGTTGCTCGACTACCTCACCCAGGAGTTCCTGAAGAGCGGCTTCGACGCGCGCGCGATGCTCAAGCTCATCACCAAGTCGCGCACCTACCAGCTCGCGGTCGCTGTGAACAAGTGGAACCAGGAAGACAAGCTCAACTTTTCTCACGCCCTCGCGCGACGTTTGCCCGCCGAGGTGCTGTACGATGCGCTGCACACCGTGACCGGCGCGCCGAGTAAGTTTCCCGGTCTGCCAGCCGGCACCCGGGCGGCAGAACTGCCGGACTCCGGCGTCGAGCTGCCCAGTGGCTTTCTGACGACCTTTGGTCGTCCCGTGCGCGAGAGCGCTTGCGAGTGCGAGCGCACCAGCGGCCTGCAACTCGGCCCGGTGATGGCGCTGGTGAGCGGCCCGGTCATCGCCGACGCCATTGCCGACGCCAACAACGCGGTGAGCAAGCTCGTCGCCTCCGAGCCCGACGATCGGAAAGTCATCAACGAATTGTTCCTGCGGGTGTTGAACCGCCCGGCCACCGACAAAGAGATCTCCATTACGCTGACCGCGATGGGCCGGATCGAGGAAGATCACACCAGGCTCATCGCCGCGCGCGACCAGCGCGAGCGCGAGTGGGCGTCACAAACGCCGCAACTCGAAAAGCAACGCGCCGAAGCGATCGCCAAAGCCCAGCAGGAACTGGAGGCGTTCAAGCAACAGCAAGCGCCGATCCTGGCGCAGCGCGAAGTGGAGAAGGCCGCGCGCACAGTGCAACTCGAAACCGAGTTGAAGCTGTTCGAGGCGCAGCGCCTGCCGGCCAAACTCGTCGAATTGAAAGCGACGGCGGCGGGCAGCGCGCCGTGGATGAAGCTTGATCCCAAGAATCTGCGCGCCACCGCCAACGTCACGTTGACGCGACAGGACGACCTCTCCGTGCTGGCCGGTGGGCCGAACCTCAAATCGGTTTACACCGTCGTCACCGACACCGACCTGAAGGACATTCAAGCTGTGCGGCTGGAGGTCATTGCCGACGGTCGCTTCCCGGCGAGCGGCCCCGGCCGAGCGGGCGACGGCAACTTCGTGCTGACCGAGTTCGAGTTGCGCGCCGCGCCGAAGTCCAATCCCGCGGCAGCCAGGCGCATCATGCTCCGCAATGCGAAGGCCTCCTTCAGCCAGCAGGAATTTCCGGTCGAGCGAGCGATCGACCTCGACGTGTCCGGCGCCGGCGGCTGGGGGTTGTCGCCGACCACGGGCGCCACCCACTGGGCGACATTCGAGACCGCCGAACCCGTGGGCTTTGACGGCGGCACGGTGCTGACCTTCACGCTCAACCACAACTTCAACGGCAACATGTATCAGCTCGGCCGCTTTCGCTTGTCGGTAACAACCAAAGCCAATCCCGGCCTCAGCGTGGCTGAAGAATACGCAACGATCGTCGCCGCCGCCCAGCCGACCGCCCAGCAAACCGAAACGCTTCGCAAGTATTTCAGACGGGTCGATGGTGACTGGCGCAATCGCATCACGGCGCTCAACCAGAGTCGCGCGCCGTTGCCGAAGGATGCGAAGCTGCAAGAGCACGAAGACGCGCTCGCCTACGCCATCCGTGTCATCGTCGTCGACGGGCTGCTGCTTCAACACCGCGCCGACGCCGAGGCCAGCACCCGCCAACTTCAGAACAAACGCCTCACCGCCATGCAAGACCTGACCTGGGCGCTGATCAACACGCCGTCGTTCTTGTTCAATCGATAATCACGGCCAAAAATATCAAGCCCGCAATTCGCGGGTCGCGAGTCGCGGGCTTGATGCATAAACGACTTCGTGAAGATCAAAGGCTTAGACGATCTTCTTCGCCATGGACTTCTTCTTCTTCGCAGCCGGTTTCTTCGCGGCCGGCTTTTTGGCGGCCGGCTTCTTGGCAGCAGTCTTTGCTTTGGTGGCCATGATCCCTCCTTCCGTTGGAACTCCGTCGTTGCGTTGATTCTACATGCTTGGCCGGACTCAAGTCAAGAGAAAACGTGGTCAACTCGAAACTTTTTTTTCTCGGGTAGCGTTTCCCCCGCTTGCGGTTGACGGAACCGCCGGCAGCAAGATACGATATCGAACGATCCCAGCGCAAGGAGCAGGAAGATGCCACGCAAGCACGTTCACTTTGGTTGGCTTCCGGATTTGCCGGACCATCGTGACCATCACTACGCCGCGCCCGCGCACCATGTGCGCAGACCTCCCCAGCATGTCGACTTGCGCCCACTGTGTCCGGCGGTGTACACCCAGGGCAAGCTCGGAAGCTGCACCGCCAATGCCATCGCGGCCGCGATTGAGTTTGATCAGATGAAGCAAGGGCTATCGCATTTGTTCACTCCCTCCCGCCTTTTCATCTATTACAACGAACGGGTCATGGAACGTCGCGTGGAGGTGGACAGCGGTGCGCAAATTCGGGAAGGGATCAAAAGCGTCTGGCGCAGAGGCGCCTGTCCGGAGTCGATATGGCCGTACGACATCGCGAAGTTTCGGCGCAAGCCACCGCAGAAGTGCTACCAATCAGCTGTGCACCATCGCGCGGTCGCGTATCAGCGCGTGCCGCAGACCCTTGCGCAACTGAAGGGTTGCCTCGCGCATGGTTATCCCTTTCTCTTTGGTATCGCCGCCTACGCGAGCATCAAGAGCCCACAGGTGAGGAAAACCGGACACGTGCCCATGCCCGCGCGCCATGAAGACGTGCTGGGGGGACACGCCATGCTGGCCGTCGGTTACGACGATCGGCGCGAATGGTTTATCGTCCGCAACTCCTGGGGTCCCCGCTGGGGGATGAAAGGGTATTGCACCTTGCCGTATCCCTATGTCGTTAACCACCACCTCTCCGAGGACTTCTGGATGATTCGCATCGTTCAGTAGTCCCCGGCAGTGAGTGCGCAGCGCCTTCAGTTCACCCTTGTCGGTTGGTCCGGTGGAAGTCATCGCCCACCTCGTGCGCGCCGACGGCAGCGAGCAGGACAGCGACGCGGTGGTGGTGTAGGCTGCACCCCCGGCGTCGCTACCGCTGGCGCCAGCGGTCGAGCGCGACGGCGGCGACGATGACCGCGCCGATGATAATCTGCTCGACGTACTCCTGCAGGTCCATCTGCTGCGCGCCGTTGCGCAGGAAGGCCATGATGAGCGCGCCGATCAGCGAGCCGAGCACCGAGCCTTGTCCGCCGCTCAGGCTGCCGCCGCCGATGACGACCGCGGCGATGACGTTAAGCTCTTCACCCGCCGCAGTGGTCGGGTCGCCCTGACTCAGGCGCGTGAACTGGCACACGCCCGCCAGTCCGAAGAACAGCCCTGCCAGCGAGTAAATGCCCACCTTGAGCGCATCGACTCGCAGACCGGACAGGCGCGCGCCGGCCTCATTCGAGCCGACCGCGAACACGCTACGTCCGAACGCCGTGCAACGCAGCACCACGGCCAGCAGCGCAGCCAGCATGATCGTCACCCAAACTCCCGGCGACACGATGAGCCACGCCGGTGTCGGCTGTGTGGTGGTGAGTTGATTGAGCCAGGTCTCGTCGCAGTTGACCGGCGCCATGTTGGCCAGCCATTTCGTCGCGCCGCGCACGATGCCGAGTGTGCCGAGGGTAATGATGAACGGCGTCAAACGCAAGCGTGTAATGAGCACGCTGTTCATCGCTCCAATCAGCCCACCCGCGCCGATCGCCGCCAGCGCGGCCAGCATCGGCGGATGATGCGCCGCGATGAGTTTCGCGACCACGACGCTCGTGAAGGCAATGGTCGATCCGACCGACAGATCGATGCCGCCGCTTACGATGATGAGCGTCATCCCCAGCGCGCCGAGCCCGACGATGACGGTTTGGTTGGCGACGATGCGAAAGTTTTCGCCGGTGAGAAAGCGCTCGCGCACCGCCGGCTGCCATGAAAAGAGCGCCAGCACCAGCGCGAGGCCGCAGAACGGCGCCAGCAGATTGACGAGGCGCGCGCGCGTCACTGCTTACGCGACCGGCGGATGCAACAGCGCTTCGATGCGCGGCTCGTTCATATTCTCGGGGGTGGCGAGGTGGACCCCCGTGTCGATCACGGGCTTCACCGGTTGCCGGTCGATGATCTGCACCAGCGTGCGCACGGCCTGGTAGCTCATGTTGAACGGGTCTTGCAACACGAGGCCGTGAATGTGCTTCGCCGTGAGGCCGTCGATGAGGGGCTTGCTGGCGTCGAAGCCGACGAACTTCACCTTGCCGAGCAGCCCGGCGTCTTTGAGCGCGCGCAGCATCCCGACGGTGGCCGACTCGTTGGGCGTGAAGATGCCGTCCACCTGTTTGCCGAAACGGTTGAGCAGATTCTGCGAGGTCTTCATCGCCGACTCGGCGGTCGCGCCAGCGTACTTGTCCGACGAGACGACTTTGACGCCGGGGAACTTCGCGATACCGGCCAGGAAGCCACGCTCGCGGTGGTCGGTGCTCGCCGAGCCAACGTTGTAGCGCAGCAGAATGACGTTGCCCTTGCCCCGGAGCAGTTCGCCGAGCCGCTTCGCGCCCAGCGCGCCGCCCTTCGCGTTGTCGGTCGCAATGAATGACGAGTGCCGCTTACTGGCCAGGTCGGAATCGAAGATGACTACGGGAATGCCAGCCTTGACGGCCTCTTCGACCGGTCGCACCAGGGCTTTGTCGTCGAGCGGCGCCAGCGCGATGCCATCCACCTTCTGAGTGCGAAACGTTTCGACGATGGCGATCTGTTCGGTGCGATCGTCTTCGCGTAGCGGCCCCTTCCACAGCAGTTCGACTTCCCGGCCCTGCGCCTTCAACTCAGCCTGTGCCTTCAACGCGCCCGCGTGGATTGTCTTCCAGAACTCATGCGTGGTGCCCTTCGGGATGACGGCGAGGCGCAGCTTCTTTCCCGGCGACCTTCCGGCGAATGCGGATTTGGCAAAGGGGAAGGCGGCGAGCGCAACGATGGCTTGGCGACGATGCATGGCTTAGCGACTCCCATTAAGAGGCAAAGCTACATTCCCTGATCGGCAGCCCAGTCCTCCCGACCAGTGCCGAGGCCTCGCCGAGGTGGGCGACGTTCATGGCGAGGTGATCAGCAGCGCAGACGGCATCGCGAGCACCGCAAGCCTGCGGGGCCGGGCTGAGTCAGGGGGGGGCAATGAAAAAAAACATGTGTTGAAATGGCGATTTTTTTTTGAATGAGATAACGTGTGCAAGTGACCACTTGGTGGCGCAACAAACAAGCCAGCAAAGGCGTACTTCCCCTTGCGGACTTAGCCAGGATGGCGGCCTGCACTGACGATCAATTGGATTGGCTTTCCTCCCGCGCATGGACCGAACCGGAATGGTTGACTCAGCCGGTCCATCGTGCGCTGTTCGTGTTGTTTGATACGTTGTCCCCGAGCGAGCGCGTCGCCGCACTGGGCAAGGGCGGTTTGAACCTCAGCCGCTTGTCCAGCGAACAGTTGCGCTTGTTGATGACACGTTCCAACGGACTCGAACGAATTGGGCAGAAAGCAATCAAGCATCCTGATAAGGTGAAGATGTTTGTTCGCGAGACTATCGTCGGTAAGCAGCGGACAGTCAAATTCCTGTTCGACTGGGGTTCAAGCACTACACCGGTGATTCTGCGGCTCCTTCCTTGACTTGGTGTGGTAAGTGCGAATGAGAAGACGAAAAAGTCTCGAGGCTGACACCTGCCGTCGGTTACGCCGTGCACCGCCAGTCCTCCAGCACAGCGCGCGCGGCGTTCCAGCCGGGCATTCCGCTCACGCAGCCGCCGGGGTGCGACGATGAGCCGCACAGATAGAGGCCGCGCACCGGCGTGCGGGGCCCGAAGCGCCGCTCGAAGATCTGATCGGGCAGCAGCTCGCCGTGGAAAATGTGGCCGCCGGTCAGCCCGAACCGCGCTTCCAGGTCACGCGGCGTCAGCACCTGGCAATCGAGAATCGCGCGCGGCAGGTTGGGCGCGTATTCGGTCAGGATTTTGATGACGCGGTCGGCGTAGGCGAGCCGCAGCGTGTCGAGGTTGAACTCCTCGTCGAGCTCGTAGGGGAAGTACTGCGTGAACAGCGAGATGACGTGCTTGTTGTTGCACGCGACCGACGGGTCCGTGACTGACTGAAGCGTGCACTCGATCATCGGGTTGTCCGACGGCGCGCTGCGCCGCGCGTCGGCGAAGGCCTCGTCGAGGTAGTCCATCGAAGGGCAAAAATGGATGGTGCCAAGATACGGCGATTCTTGATTTGCGATTTGCGATTTGCGATTGAGGCAACTGAAGCGCGGCAATTCGTTGACGAGGAGATTGATCTTGCACGAGACGCCGTTCATGCGGATGGACTTGACGCGCGTTGCGAAGTCGTCGGACAGGTGAGACTCTCCGACGAGGCCGAGAAACGTGCGCTTCGCGTCGGCGTTCGACAGCACGAAGTCGGCGCGCAGTTCGGTTCCATCGGCGAGCGCGACGCCGGCGGCGCGGTCGTCCTCGATGAGAATTTTCTTCACTGCCGCGCCGCATCGCACCGTGCCGCCCGCTGCGTGCACTGCATCCGCCAGCGCTCGCGTCAGCGCGCCCATGCCGCCGCGCACAAAACCCCACAACGCGCGTTCGCCCAGCGCGCGGCCCATGTAGTGGTGCAATAGCACGTAGGCCGTGCCCGGCGTCGAGGGCCCGGCGAACGTGCCGATGAGTCCGTCGGTCGAGAGCACGGCCTTCAGTTCTTCGCTCTCGAAATACGCATCCAGCAGGTCGCGCACGCTGGCGGTGAACAGGCGTTCGAGGAACAGTTGCTCCGCTCGCTCGGGCGCCGAGCGGATGATCTCTTCCACCAGCGCCGGGTTCAGGAAAAACGGTTCCACCAATTCGGCGCACCGCTCCAGCGCCGAGCAAAAGTCGAAGTAACTCTCCACGTCGTCGGGGCAGAAGCGCTCCAACTCGGCGCGCGTGCGCTCGGCGTCGGGATAGAGGAACAGATGACGGTTTTCGGGGAAGAGCGCCAGCCCGGAGGGCTCGCGACCAATCAGCTCGAAACCAAACTGCCGAAGCTCCAGGTCCTCAATGATCTGCGGATGAAACAGGCTGCACACATACGCGCCGGTGTGCACGCCCATCCCCGCCCACTGCTTGCCCAGTTCGCTCGACAGGTCTTCGGTCACGCACGCCCCGCCGACAATCTCGCGCCGCTCGACCACGCACACGTTCAGGCCGGCGCGCGCCAGATAACCGGCCGCCACGAGCCCGTTATGCCCGGCGCCGATGACGAGGGCGTCGAAGTCGGTCACAACTTCAGCGACCGCATCAACTGTTTCGCCAGCGTCGGTGCGGCTTCGTCGTGCTTGAGGTAGCAGTACACGTCCACCTGCTGCGCGCGAATCCACTCGGCCCAGTTCTTTGTCTCGCCCTCATCGTACTCGCCTTTGCGCAGGCGCATGTAGACGAACGGGCCGGTCACTTCACGCACGGCCTCGCGTTCTTCGGCTTCGACCACGCCCCACGCGGCGTTGTGCGCGCGGAGCAACTCGTACACGTCGTCCGAAAACCAGGAGTCGTGACGGAACTCGAAGGCAAGCTTGCGGCCCGGAGCGAACTTGGCGAGGAAGTCGCCGAGGCGGCCGGTGTCCTTCTTCAGGTTCGGCGGCAGTTGCACGAGGATCGGGCCGAGCTTCTCCTTCAAAGCGGCGGCGGCGGTGAGGAACCAGCCCATCTCTTCGTCCACGTCTTTGAGCCGTTTGAGGTGCGTGATGCGTTGACTGAGTTTCAGTGTGAACTGAAACTCAGCCGGCACTTCGTCGTGCCACGCGCTCGTCGTCTTCGTGTTCGGAATTCGGTAAAAAGTGTTGTTGATTTCTGTGGTCGAAAAGTGTTGCGCGTAGAACGACAGGTAGTTCTTCGACGCGAACTTCTCCGGGTAGAAGATGCCGTGCCACTCCTTGTAGGCGAAGCCGGAGGTGCCGATGAGGATGCGGGTGTTCATTTTGCCGCCTTCGGCTTCAGGTTGCGCTGCATCCGCGCCCGCCCGCATTTCGGGCAGCGCCACTTCTTCTGTTTGTGGTGCGTGCCGCGGGTTTCGCGCATTTTGACTTTGCAGCGGAGGCAGACCATGGACTCACTCGACGTGAATGCCGACCGCGCGCTGGATGCCGCGCTCGATGGCGTGCATGATGGCGTCGTCGATCGTGCCGCCGAGTGGACCTTGTACGATTCGTTCCTTGCGCATGGTCACGAGTTGCTCACACTTTGCGGCCGATTCGCGACGGAGTCCACCCTGGCCAGCATCCACCGTGGCATGGGTAGGCAGATGCCGCGCCGAAGTCGACAGGGGAACGACGATCATGTCGTTGGCGCCACGATTGCGTTGGTCTACTGAGACGATGATCGCCGGCCGCGCGTAGCCTTCGTCCGGGAACTGGACAAGGTAGACTTCGCCTCTCCTTGGATGCGACGCCATTCTTCCTCCCATCCGGGGTCATGTCCCCAAATCTTCGCAATGTCGCGCCCCGCGCCCTCCACCCACCGCCGGTCTTCCTCGCGCTCCGCGTTGCTCATGGTTCGGTAGTACTCTTCGATTTCCCGGTCTTCCCGCTCACGATCACACTGACGCTTCCATTGGCGCAGCACGTCTTCAATGAAGGCGCTGCGCGAGCGCTGCCCATTGCTGACGTGCGCGTCCAGCGCCTCGAGTAGTTTCCCATCGAGTGTCACGGTGACTTTGGTTTTGGTTGCCATGGGCTTGTCCTCCTCGATGCCTTATCTTCGGTAAGACATTAGCCCATACCGACAGGCAAGGGAAGGTCTCACACAAAAAGCGCGCCCACGCTTTCGCCGGTGTGGATGCGTTTGATGGCCTCGCCGATGAGCGGCGCGACCGACAGCACCTTCACCTGCGGCGCGCGCTGCTCGGGGATGGCGATGGTGTTGGTGACGATGATCTCCTTAAACGCCGACTCGGCAAGACGCGGATGGGCCGGGCCGCAGAAAATGCCGTGCGTCGCGCCGGCGTAAATGTTGCCGACGCCGATTTCACGGATGGCCTCCACCGCGCCGAGGAGCGAGCTGCCAGTCGCGATTTCATCGTCGAAGAGAATCACATCCTTGCCCTCGACTTCGCCGACCACCGTGCGCACTTTCACGTTGTCGTGCTCGCTGCGGCGCTTGTCGACGAACGCCATCGGCAGGTTGAGGCGTGTCGCGTACTCGCCCACGCGCTTGGCGCTGCCGGCGTCGGCAGCGAGCGCGACGGTGTTCGACAGGTCGAGGTGCTTGCTGAAGTAGTCGGCCAGGATCGGCGTCGCGGTCAGGTGGTCGGTGGGAACCGAGAAGAAGCCGTGCACCTGGGGCGAGTGCAGCGTCATGGTCATCGCGCGGTTGGCGCCCGCGGTCACCAGCAGGTCGGCGATGAGCCGCGACGCGATGCTGATGCGCGGATGGTCCTTCTTGTCCGACCGCGCGTAGCTGAAATACGGCAGCACCGCGGTGATGCGCTTGGCCGACGCGCTCCGCAGCGCGTCGAGCATGAGCAGGAGTTCCACCAGATGGTCGCTGCACGGCGCGGACAGCGACTGCACGACAAACACGTCCTGCTCGCGCACGTTCTCTTGAATCTGGACGAAGATATTGTCGTTGGCGAAGCGATGGAGGTTGACTTCACCGAGCGGAATGTCGAGGTAGTTGCAGATCTCCTGCGCCAGCGGTCGGTTGGACGAACCGGCGAAGACTTTGAGGTGGTTGGTCATTTCAGCCCCGCGACCAATCTTCGATAGTCAAGCCGCGAATGTTACCGAACGCGGCGTCATTGGTGATCAGGATCAAACCGTGCGCGCGCGCGGTCGCCGCGATCCACAGGTCGTTGTCGCCCGGCGGCCTTCCGCGCGACCACAGGTCAGTTTTGACGATGGCGTATTCTCTGGCGACTGCTCGATTGATGGAGATCACCGCGGACGTTCGCTGAAGGCTTGGTCCAGCGCCGCAGCGAGGACGCGCTTCCGACGGCCGTCCGTCAATCGCGACACGCCGAACCGCGCTTCTCCCTCCACGGTGACGGAAGTAACGAAAGTTCCGTCGGCGCCAATGCGCGCCAGGTAACGAAGGAAGCGAGCGTCAGCCATCATGGCCGCGCTGAGAGAATTCGTATCGAGTAGCCGGTCAGGCAAAAGGGTCACTCCAGTCGACGGGCTGCTTGGCGTCCTTGATGTGCTGCTCCATTTCGCGCGCGGCCGCGATGAGCGACGGCTGCTTGCGCCATTTCTCCATCAAGGCAATGAGCCCGGCGGCTCCACGTGGTTTGTGCTTCCTGGTGGGTTGCGTCTTTGGCTGTGTTTGCGCCCTGTTCGCCGGGGCAACGACCTTGGCAAGCTCCGGCTCCGGCACTCGCACCAGGTCTCCAACCTTGACCGCACCGAGCCGGCCACTCCCAATCCAGCGCCGAACCGTCTGCGGATGACACTTGAGACGTTGAGCAGCTTCGTTAACTGTCAGTAGCGTGCCCTTCATTCCTGGTCACCTCGCGCGCGTAGTGTCTCCAAGTATACCGTGGTGTGCAACCGGGTCAAGTCACTCGCTGTCCCGCCGCGTCTGCACCTCGCCCACCACCCTCTCCGAGAATTCCTCCACCCGCATCGCGCCGATTGTTCTCCGCCCGCGCGCGCGGACGCTGACGGTGCCGTCCGTGACCTCACGATCGCCGATGACGAGCATGTACGGAATCTTCTGCGTCTCAGCCTTCGCGACTTTGGCGCCGGTCTTGGCCGAGTCGGTGTCGACCTCGACGCGCAGGCCTTTCGACTTGAACTCGTTCGCCAGGTTGAAGCAGTAATCGTTGTGGCGGTCGGCGATGGGCAGGATCGCAATCTGCACCGGCGCGAGCCAGACCGGAAACGCGCCGGCGCTATGCTCGAGGAGAATGCCCATGAAGCGCTCGAGCGAACCGAGCATCGCGCGATGGATCATCACGGGGCGCTGCGTCGCGTTGTCGCGGTCCACGTACTCGAGGCCGAAGCGCTCGGGCATCATGAAGTCGAGTTGCACGGTGCCGAGTTGGAACGGGCGCTTGAGCGCGTCGCGCACGAAGAAGTCGATCTTCGGTCCGTAGAACGCGCCGCCGCCGCCGTCGAGTTTGAAGTCCACGCTGCGGCCCTTGAGCACCGCGTTGAGCGCGCGCTCGGCATGGTCCCACACGGCATCGTCGCCGAGCCGCACTGCTGGTCGCGTGCTCAGCGTGATTTCGATTCCCGGAAAGCCGAACATCGTGTAGGTGTCAATCAGCATTTCGATGAATGCGAAGATCTCCTGCTCGATCTGATCGGCGCGGCAGAAGATGTGCGCGTCGTCCTGCGCGAAGGTCCACACCCTGGTGAGGCCCTGCGTCACCCCGGTGCGCTCGGCGCGGTGCAGGCGACCAAAGTCGGCGTAGCGCACGGGCAGCTCGCGATAGCTGTGGTGGCGCATGGCGTACATCAGCGCGTGGCCGGGGCAGTTCATCGGCTTCACGCCGAACTCGCGCTCGTCGAAGTCGAAGAAGAACATGTTGTCTTTGAACTTTTCGTAATGACCCGAGGTGTGCCAGAGCTTCGCATCGGAAATCTGTGGCGTGATGACTTCGTCGTAACCGTACTTCACGTACAACGTCCGCACGTAATCGATGAGTTGGTTGTAGATGATCGCGCCCTTCGGAAAGAAGAACGGACTGGCCGGCGCGATGGGGTCGAACGCGAACAGGTCGAGCTCGCGTCCGAGGCGTCGATGGTCGCGGCGCTCGGCCTCAGCGAGGTTGGCGAGGTGCTCGTCGAGCTTCTTCTTGTCATCGAACGAGGTGCCGTAAATGCGCGACAGCATTTTGTTGCGTTCGTCGCCGCGCCAGTACGCGCCCGCCACCCGCAGCAACTTCACGGCTTTGAGGCAGCCGGTGCTGGGAACGTGCGGGCCGCGGCAAAGGTCCACCCACTTGCGCTCGCGCGTTTGCGCGTCGAGGTTGTCGTAGAGCGAAACCGCCTCGCCTTCGGGAATCGCATCGAGCAGTTCGAGTTTGTATAACTCGCCCATCGACTCGAACAGCGCGCGCGCCTTGTCACGGGAAACTTCGCTGCGTACGAACGGCTGGTCTTCGGCGATGATCTTCAGCATCTCCGCTTCGATCGGCGCGAAGTCGTCGGGTGTGAACGGCTTCGCCACTTCGAAGTCGTAGTAGAAGCCGCCGTCAATCGGCGGGCCGATCGTCACCTTCGCGTCCGGCCACAGCCGTTGCACTGCTTGCGCCATCACGTGCGCCGTGCTGTGATGGTAGACCTGCTGGCCCTCGGGGTCGCGGAAGGTGAGTAAGCGGAACTGCGCGTCGCGCTCAATCGGACGATTGAGGTCGACGACCTTGCCCTCCACCACTGCCGCCACCGCCGCCTGGGTCAGCCGCGCGCCAATGGACTTCGCGACCTCGAGTGCTGTCGTGCCTGCGGCAACCTCGCGCACAGAACCATCGGGCAGGGTCAGTTGGATGGAACTCATCGGACCTCGAAGCTGCAACAACGAAAAACGCATCGCAATGAAACTACCGAAAGCAGAAGCCTTGCCGTCGCTGGGAATCAGGCGCTTGTTCGCATGGAGAAGGCAAGTATGACGCCCGGCAATCAAGCTCGCAAAGTCAACCTCGCTACGACCTGGCACATCCTCCGTGGTCGAATGTCCAATTCGGGCAGCCATCCTGAGGTGCCGAAATGAACCGTCGTCAGCTTCTTGCCGCTTCCACCACCGCAGCCGCCGTTGCTACGACTAACCCACCTGCCAACGCCGGCACGCCACGCAAGCCCGCGCTCATGAAAGCCGGCTCACAGCACAGCGTAGCCGACACTGACCTGAAGGCGATGGCGGCCTTCGGTGTGACTCACGTTTGCAGCACGCTGCCGTCGCCGCGCTTCGATGAGAACTGGACGGTGCAGGCCTTGTCGCGGCTGCGCGAGCGGATCGAATCGCACGGCGTCAAGCTCGACATGGTGCCGCTGCCGCTCAGCTCCTCGGGCATCACGCGCGCGGAGATGCCCAATATCCTGTTGGGCAAATCGCCCGAGCGCGACCGCGAAATCGAGCAACTCTCGCAGATCATCGCCAACTGCGCCGCGGCCGGCATCCCGGCGGCGAAGTACAACCTCACGTATCTCAACGTCGTTAGCACCGAGCGGACCGTGGGCCGCGGGGGCGCAAGCCTCAGCACTTTCGATTACAGCAAGGCGCGCGAAGAGCCGCCGCTCACCGAAGCCGGCCGCGTCACCGAAGAGCAGGCGTGGGAGCGCATCACCTATTTCCTCGAGCGCATCGTCCTGGTCGCCGAGCAGCACAAGGTGAAGATTGCGTGCCACCCGCACGATCCCGCCATGCCGAAGAAGGGCTTTCGCGGCGTGCCCACGGTGCTTGGCTCGTTCGACGGCCTCAAGCGATTGATCAGCATCAAGGAGAGTCCGTACCACGGGCTCAACTTCTGCCAGGGCACGGTGAGCGAGATGCTGGAGAAGCCGGGCGAGCAGATCTACGATATCATCCGCTACTTTGGCGAGCGGAAGAAGATTTTCAACGTCCACTTCCGCAACATCAAGGGCGGCTACTTGAAGTTTCAGGAGACCTTCCCCGACGATGGCGACGTGGACATGATTCGCGCGATGCGCGTCTACCGCGACGTCGGCTACGACGGCATGATCATGCCCGACCACGTCCCCGTCATCCCCGGTGTGGCGTCTTCCCGCGAGCAGGGATTCGCGTTCGCGTTCGGCTACATTCAGGCGCTGATTCAGTTGGTGGGGCGGGAGTAGGCACTATTCCAAATCGAACACCCGGTCCGGCGGACGTTGATCCTGGTAGAACTGCCCGGGCCGCGCCCACTTCACGTGACCATCGCACCAACCGAGGTTTGCGCCTTCGGTGTGACGTGGTTCGGGTTGGCCCCAGAAGGGGGCTGGCGATTGCGACGGTGGCAATAAGTACTTGCCGATTCCCGTGGCCGGGGTTGCGGTTGAAGCTCGCGCGTCCGTGAGAGCAACGGTCTCCACCGGCAGTATGATCGATGACATGGCGACGCCCGACGCGGTCAGCGCGTTGCTGAAGTCGAGGCGCATTCCGTTAAGGTAGAACGCGTTGTAGGCGTAATGGGTCGTCAGCTTGCCATTCGAGTCGACGCGGGGCAGCGCGCTGCTTGGGCACAGCCAGACCTGTGAGTTCTTGACGTAGGGCTCGATGATGTCGTGCCAGTTGAGCGAGCCGTTGGGAAGCGCCATCGCGCTCAATGGGATCCGGTCATCGTAATCCTGCGCGTACATTGCCACCGCTCGCATCAACTGGCCGAGGTTGCTGCCGCAGGAAACGGTGCGTCCCTTCTCTCGTGCCCGAGCGAACACGGGAAACAGAATGCCGGCCAGGATTGCGATGATGGCAATGACGACGAGTAGCTCGATGAGCGTAAAGGCCGAGCGGGGCGACGAGGATCGAGGATCGAAGATCGAGGAGGGCCACGACCAATGAGGTTGCGATCTTCTAGCCTCAATCATTGATCCTCGATTCATTTCGGCAGCCCTTTGATCCAGTCGCGCAAAAGCGCGACCGCCGGCTGATCGACCAGCGAGGTGGCCAGCGGCGGCATGTGGCCACGGTCGCGCATCGACATTCGTCGCAGCAGGACGGAGCGTTCGGGACTGCCGGGCGCGACGAGGCGCGCGTCTTCGAGGCCGAACGCGTCGTGCAGCGGACGCGCATCGAACAGCTTCATCTGGGCGAGCGGCGTGGTCGATTCCAGAGTTATCTGCGAATTGCCCCCGCCGGCGTCCACATGACAGTTGGCGCAGTTGCTATGAAGGTAGGAACGCGCGCGGCCGTTTAAGTCGGCGGTGGAGTCGTACGGATCAGCGAGCCGCGGCAACTTCGCCGGCGACAGCGCGAGCAGATTCGAGGTCGCCGCTGGCCGCTGGCCGGAACTCGAGGTCTGCTTGGCGACGTAGGCATTGGCTTCGCGCTCATTCAAACCTCGCCGCCGCGCCTCGGCCTGGAGGGACTTGCGCGCCTCGCCAGCCCAGTTCACGCGTAGCAAGCCGAGATGCTCGAGCACGCGAAGCTGGTTGTCGCTGACGCCACCGTAGTTGTGGTCGCGGTTCATTTGCAACGTGTTGAGTCCGAGCACGAAGTTGGCCGCACGGCTGTGACACACCATGCAATCCGCGCGGCTGGGATACTGCCAGGTCTGCGTGCGCTGGCCCGGCGAAGTGTCGCCGGTCCGTTTCGTCTTGATGCGGAACTCGCGTTTCTTTCCCGGCTTGTCGACCAGCGTGGCCTCGGTCTGGGCTTGATTCCACTCGTAGGTGTAGCCGACCCACTCGCCTTCCTGTCGCGTCAGAAAACGCGTTTCGATCCAACGTCGCGACCGCGGATTGCCCTCTTCCATGTCCAGCGCGAACGACTTCACAAACACGGTGCGATCGGGGAACTCCCACCCGCGCGAGTCGGTGACGGTGATCTGCGAGTCCGCGCCCGGCAGCGCAAGGTATCGCTCCTTGTGCGCGCCGTCCGACCAGAGCTGCGAATTGACGGAATAGGGAATGAGCGCCGGGTGCGGAGCGTGGCCGCGCACCGAGCGGAACAGACCGCTCTGGCTCAACGTGCGCGGGAAGGTCGGCGACGGCTGATCAGCCGGCGCGGGGTCGAGCGTGTAGAATCCGCCCGCGCCGCCGTAGTCGGCGATGAGAATCTCGCCGTGGGGGTCGGTGCCGAAGGCAGCAATCTGAAGCTGACCATCCGCCAGCTCGCGATGCCAGAGCGGCTTGCTGCCGTCGTGCCGAATCCCCCAGATGCGTCCGGTCGAGTAGTCGCCGTACACATACGCGCCTTGCAGTTGCGGGAATCGCGCGCCGTAATAGACGATGCCGCCGGTGAGCGAGCGCGCCTCGGAATGATGATGCTCGACGGTAGGCTTGGTCAGCTTGCCGGGGCCGAGCTTGCGGTTCGGGTAGAAGTCGTGGCTGCCTTCGTAAACGCTCCAGCCGTAGTTGGCACCTCGCTCGATCAGGTAGGCCGTCTCCCAGAGGTCCTGGCCGTTGTTGCCGACCCAAAGGTGCCCCGTCTTCCGGTCCATCGTCATCTTCCACGGATTGCGGAAGCCGTGCGCCCAGGTTTCCGGGCGGACGCCGGGCATGCCGACGAAGGGGTTGTCGCGGGGGACCGAGTACGCGCGTCCCGGGTCGGGACGCTCGACGTCGATGCGCAGCAACTTGGCAAGCAGCTTGGTCATGTCCTGACCGGCGAGGTTGGTGTCCGAGTCGCTGGTGCCATCGCCGGTGGTGACATACAGCATCCCGTCCAGACCGAACACCATGGCGCCGCCATCGTGGCCGTTCGACGGCCACGCGATGATGATCTTCTCCGATTTCGGATCGACGGTGTGCGGAGATTGGCGTTGCATCGTATAGCGCAACACCTGCATTTGACGCCCCTCCGCACCCGGCAGCGGCCGCTTGCCGCCGAGATACGAGATAAATGAATCCGTTCTGCTCGAATTGAGGATGGAAGGTCATATCGTAGGAGAAGGCGTCAAGTTCCAGCAGCGTTTCGAACTCGCTCACCTCAGGTTCATCGACGAAGCGAACCAGCCTGGTCCGGTCGCTACCGCTATGCGCGAGCGCAAGGATTCGATTGCTGCCCGGCTCGTGCGCCACGGCAGTGCAGCTCGTGAGCTTGAGGTCTGGGTAGACGCGGCGCAGGCGATACGGCAGCGGCGGGTCCGGTGATCCCACCACCGTTGATTCGTTCAACGGAAGTCGGCGCTCAAGGCCGAACGGCGCAGCGGTGCGATCATTCGGGCCGGCGAAGACCAGCCATCCGTAGTCCTCGACGCGATGGAAGTCGGCGCGCGTAAGTGGCGCAGTGCTCGAGGTCTCCGGCTTCTCCAGCGCCCGGTCGTAATCGTAACGGCAAAGCGCGAACTTCCACTGCTCGCTAAAGTTGGGGCGGCCGCCGGTGCGCAGGAAATCGGTCCAGGGAATGCGGCCTTCGACCGACCATCCGCGGTCGCGGTCCTCGCGCTGGTTCAATGTGCCGTTCAGGACCACGCGGCTGTCCATGTGAAAATCGCCGTCGGACTTGTTACGCTGGAAATCGCCGACGCCTCGCTTCGCGACGAACATGTCGAATTGCGTGCCAAGCGCGTTGACTTGAAACTCGTAATAGCCCGGCCACTCATCGCCCGGCTTGAAGAACAGCTCGAAGACATCGTCGTGCCAGGTGTTGCCGTCGTGCTCGCTGATTTTCGCGACGAGATCGTTGTCCTGCAATTCGGCGAAGAAGTACAGATACTCGCGGTCCCACAGCAGCCGCGCGCGCGTGGCGGTGCGCGGGGGCGGCGAGGTGGCGCCGAGCCAGAACCGCCCGAAGCCATCGATCGCTTGCGCCCCGCGCCACGCCGCGTCGTCGCTGCGGCCGTCGATGACGAGGGGCCGGTCAGTCCAGCGGCACTCCCACTGCGGCGACACCGCCGCCGCCGTCGCGCGCGGCGACTGCAAGCCGATCGCGACCAACCCAATCAGCGGCAGGCAGAGCGCAACCCACGGCGCGCACGAGCGACGGAAAGTGAGACGTCGACTTGATGGCATTGACGACCGCCCTTGAGAGTGAATGCCTTTCACGTTCGCCAGACCCGTCATCCAACCTCGAAACCTTGTGGCCCCGCTCCGGCAGAACTGGTGGAACGTCGACATACGCGGTCCGGCTCACACCACGACGGTTCCGCTTGCTGGCTCCGGAAGGGGCTGACCGATTACATGCGCCGCCGCGCGTGCCTTGTCTTCATCGGCACCGAGATCGACGATCAGAGTCGTGTCCTCGTTCAGGTTCATTGCTCGTTCGAGGTCCGCCTGCAGCCGCACGCGATCGATCGCCTTCAACGCACAGACAGGCGGCAAAGCAATGCGCCGAAGGCCCGCGTCCATTGCCGCTGGTCAACGATCCACGATGCCCTCGCTGCTCGCTCCACCTTCACGCCGTCCCGTTGGGCGACGAGGTGAATGCCGTCGTCCCGCGGCAGCCAGATTTTTCGATGCCGCAGCCGCTTTGGATCGCGAAAAACAACGCGGTTAGCGCTTCAGCTACGAGCGCCTCATCCACCGGAACCGTCAGTCGCAGCTTTTCCTCCGCATAATAAAGCACCGCCTCGGTAACGGTGTACCCGGCCTCCTGCAGCAGGATCGCTTGCAGCCCGACCTGAACCCGATCGGTGGGCCAGGCGACGACGCTACTCAGCGGCGGCGCCTCCGCCTCGTCCGCCGGTTGATGATCGCCCGTTATTGTGACCCGCTTCGGCTTGCCCTTCCGATACTCGACCGGCACCGCGGTTTGCCCCTCGATTTCGGCCAGGTCGAGTGTCGCGGTGAGACCCAGCGAATGGCTGGTCAGGCTCAGACTGCGAACGACTTTCGGCCGCTGCGGATCCGACGACGACTCCGCGGCCTCGCCGGGCGTTGCGCTCGCCCGGTCCACACGACGATGAACGACGTGCCCCTTCTCGGTGTCTGCGCTGGGAAGAAACACACCCTCGACCTGCATGTAGTAGAACAGTCGAGGGCAATACGCATACTCCGCCACGTTTCTTGCCGGCCAAAGAGATTCATCGGACATCTTGCAACCTCCATCAGTGTCACGCCGCCTTCTCGATCAGGTGTAGGTCGGGCATCCTGCCGGACACACAACGGGAGGGCGAAGCTTGCCGAGCCACAATAAATAGTGTTTGAGTGGAATCAGTGGCGACTCATGAGTCGCGGAAACAATCTACTTGGCGTTTCACGCCACTGCTCCGTCGTGCTTCAATGGGGCCGCGACTCATGAGTCGCGGAAACGCTCCCGTGGACGCCAAGTTCGACACCATCCTGCCGCTTCAATGGGGCCGCGACTCATGAGTCGCGGAAACTTCGCATGTCATGTACGCTCGAATGAACTCCGTTGGCTTCAATGGGGCCGCGACTCATGAGTCGCGGAAACAGCGCCGTGGAGTCCACGCACGAATCGTTCCTGCGGCTTCAATGGGGCCGCGACTCATGAGTCGCGGAAACCTCTCTCTGAATGGAGAACAAACCGTGTCAAATCTCGCTTCAATGGGGCCGCGACTCATGAGTCGCGGAAACAGCACGTCGAACGCCTTGCGCACGTCGCCGGGATGAGCTTCAATGGGGCCGCGACTCATGAGTCGCGGAAACGGTGAACCCTGCGGTTTCCGTGTAATACGGCGGATCGGCTTCAATGGGGCCGCGACTCATGAGTCGCGGAAACGTAGAGACTGGAGATTGGAGAATTGACATGGCAAAAGCTTCAATGGGGCCGCGACTCATGAGTCGCGGAAACATTACTGTGCTTGAAGAGGTTGTCCCGTTCACAGTTGAAAGTGTCCAAGCGACGGCGGCGCTCCGAGGGAGGTTAGGCAGCGAGCTTGTCCGGGTGGACCACCTCCTTGCGACGATGGAGCGCGACTTCAAGC